>WNFM01223230.1_pt1 | contig 13253 bp, 10 predicted proteins | sample 5400271 | NCBI WGS metagenome assembly WNFM01 (sample SAMN13153352, study PRJNA577476) | soil metagenome | isolation source: 60 cm saprolite on Douglas fir-dominated hillslope | place: USA:California | collected 2013-09-17 | reverse complement strand
AATTCGGCCGTGCGCACCTCGACCTTCTTCTCCAAATCCGCATAGGATTCCTGCAGCCGAGCGCCCATGTCGTTGAACTGGTCGGCAAGGCCTTCGAGTTCGTCGCCGGTCTTGATCGAAATGCGCTGGGCGAAATCGCCGCCACCAATGCGCTCCGCACCAATGCGCAAGGCCTGGATCGGCCCGACCATGCGCCGGGCCAGGAATATTCCGGCCAGCACGGCAAAGATCGATGCCGCCGTCAGCACAAATGCAAGCCGCTGCAAGGCGGCGTAGAGCGAGGCATAGGCCTCCTCCACCGGAAGCTCGACGAACATGGTCCAGCCCAGCGGCGCGATCGGCGCGGATGCCGTCAGCACTTCCTGCCCCTGGATATTTTTCGCGCCCTGCAGCGCCGCCTCGGAAGCAGTATCAGTGTTTCCGGCTTGAGCCGCCTGCACCTGCAACAGCTTCGACATGTCGGTATTGCGCAGCACCAGGCTGATGTCGGGATGCGCGATCAACCGTCCTCCCGCGCCGACGACATAGGCATGGCCGCGCTCGCCGACCTTGATCTGCGAGACCACGTCCCAGATCAGTTTCAGGTTGACCTCGGCGATGCTGACGCCGGCGTCCTTGCGGGTGCCGGCCAGCGCCAGCGTCATGTAGGGCTCGGACTCCCGGCGGAAATAGACCGGACCGTAATAGACCTTGTGGGCGACGGCCTCGGTGAATTTTGCATCTTTCGAGAGATCGAGGCCTGAATCCACGACGTCCATGGCGAGACGGGAGACTCTCAGGCGCTCCTTGCCGGTCGAATCGACCTGCGCCAGTTCGGTAATCGCCGGTACCTGCCGCAACAGCCGCAAGGCATCGAACCGGCGCTGCTCGATCGAGCCCGCCGACCACGGCAATTGGGTGGTCCAGCCGAGCTGGCTTTCGATCTCCTTGATGAACTGGCCGATCTTTGCCGCCGCAGCCTCGGCCTGCTCGTGCTGAATCCGGATCAGCGCGGCCTTGTGCTCGCGGTAATAGAAGAAAACCTCGAAAATCCCGTTGGAAAGCAGCGCGACGCCGACCACCGCGACGAACAGCGCGACATATTTGGTGAACAGCCGGCTGCGGATTTTCGTCGCCTGCGGCTTCGCCTCCGGCGCAGCATCCGCCACAGGCGATGCCGCCAGCGTGCGGCCCTGAGGCGTGTCGGGGTGGAGGGAGATGCTCATCCCACCCAATTTAGCAAGAACGGGCGGTAATGTCTCTTACCGCAGTGCGGTAGGATTACTCGATCGGGGCGGCGGCGCTGTTCAACGCCGCTGCCGCGAGAGGTGTGCCGGTTAACGGCTCAGGTCGGCTTCAGCGCCTTCGTACCGAGATCGAACTCCGCGATCTCCTTGGCCCGCTCGGAGTCGGCCGCTGCGCGGTGATCGGTGGCGATCGACACATAGACCATGGGCAGTACGAACAGCGTGAACAGGGTTCCGATCGACATGCCGGCGACGACGACAAGTCCGATCGAGAACCGGCTCGCCGCGCCCGCGCCGCTCGCGGTCAGGAGCGGCAGCAGGCCGGTGACCATCGCCGCCGTCGTCATCAGGATCGGCCGCAGCCGCACGCGAGCCGCCATCTCGATCGCGGAGCGCCGGTCGAGGCCTTCATTGAGCTGCAGTTCGTTGGCGAACTCGACCATCAGGATGCCGTGCTTGCTGATCAGCCCGACCAGGGTGAGCAATCCGACCTGGGTATAGATGTTCATGGTGGCGAGGCCGAAGAACAGCGGAATCAAGGCTCCGACGATCGCCATCGGCACGCTGATCATGATGACGAGCGGATCGCGCAGGCTCTCGAATTGCGCCGCCAGCACCAGGAAGATGATGATCAGCGCAAAACCGAAAGTGATCGCGAGCTGGTTGCCTTCCTGCACATATTGCCGGGAATCCGCGAGGTAGTCGTGGCTGAACCCGGCCGGGAGCTTTTTGGCCTCGCCCTCGAGGAAGTCGACCGCCGCCCCGACCGTGACGCCGGGCATCGGCACCGCCTGGAAGGTTGCGGAATTCAGCTGGTTATAATGCGTCAGGGCATTGGGATCGGTCGCGGTCTGGATCGACACCAGCGTCGACAGCGGCACTTGCTGGCCGCTTGACGACGTCAGGTAGTAGCTGCCGAGCGCCTCGGGCGACAGCCGCTTGTCGCGCGGCACCTGCGGGATGACCTGATACGACCGTCCTTCGAGGTTGAACCGGTTCACGTAGTTGCCGCCGAGCAGCGTTGCCAGCGACGCACCGACATTCTGCATGGTGATGCCGAGATCGCTCGCCTTCGAGCGGTCGATACTGACCCGCACCACCGGCTGATTGAAGTCGAGATCGCTGTCGGAAACGATGAACAACCCGCTCTTGCGCGCGGCGTCCTTCAATTTGACCATCTGCTCATAGACCGCCTGGAATCCGTTGGTCGAAGAGATCACCATCTGCACCGGCAAGCCACCGGGCCCGCCGGGCAATGGCGGCAGGTTGAAGGCAAAGGCGTTGACGCCCTCGATCTTGCTGATCTGCGCCTGCACCAGCGGCTTGAGCGCGATCGACGAGCGCTTGCGCTCGTCCCACGGCTTGAGCAGCATGCCGGCGATGCCGTTTTGCGGGCCGTTGATACCGTTCAGAACGAAACGAAGGTCGGTTTCCGGGAAACCGGCGAATGTTTTGTCCAGCTTCTCGCCGTAATAGTCGATGTAATCGATGTTGGCGTATTTCGGCGCCTTGGTCACGGAGAACACGATGCCCTGATCTTCTTCGGGCGCGAGCTCTTTCGAGGTGTGCATGTAAAGGAAACCGACCAGTCCGAGGATGGTCAGCGCGAACAGCGCCGTGATCGGGCGATAGTCCAGCGAGCGATCGAGCTGCCGGCCGTACCAACGCGTCATCGCGCCGAACACCTTGTTGACGATCCTGGCAAACCGTCCCTCCTCGGCACTCTTGAGGAACACCGAGCACATCATCGGCGACAACGTCAGCGCGATCACGCCGGACACGATCACCGCGCCCGCCAGCGTAAACGCGAATTCGCGGAACAGCGAACCGGTGAGGCCGCCGAGGAAGCCGATCGGCGCGTACACCGCGGCGAGCGTGATGGTCATGGAGATGACCGGGCCGACGATCTCGCGCGCGCCCTGCATCGCGGCCTGCACCGGAGGTTTGCCTTCCTCCAGATGCCGGTGGATGTTCTCAACCACCACAATGGCGTCGTCGACGACAAGACCGATCGCCAGCACCATCGCCAGCAGCGTCAGCAGGTTGAAACTGAATCCCGCGATCAGCATCAGGCTGCAGACACCGATCAGCGACAGCGGGATCGTCACCACCGGGATGATCACCGAACGGAACGAGGCGAGGAACAGGAAGATCACGACCACCACGATGATGACCGCTTCGCCAAGGGTCTTCTCGACCTCGTCGATCGAGGATTGAATGAATTTGGTCGAATCATACGCCACCTTCATCTTCATCGACGGCGGCAGGTTGCGTTCGAGCTCCGGGAACAGCGCGCGCACGCCCTTGACCAAGGTCAGCGGGTTGCCTTGCGGGGTTGCCTGCACGCCGATGAAGATCGCGTGCTCGCCGTTGAAGGCGACGCTGGCGTCGGTGCTTTGCGCCGCGAGCTCGACGGTCGCGACGTCCTCCACCCGCACAAACCCGCCGTCCTTGGACTTGATGATCATGCGCTTGGGCCGACACGTTGGAGACGATGAAATAGCCCTTGGATTGGCCGGCGGCGGCCTGGAAGTTATTGGCGGCAATCGCAGCAGAGACATCCCCGGGCGAAACGTTGCGGCCGGCCATGCGGACGGGATCGAGCCACAGCCGCATCGCAAAGGTCTGGCCGCCCAGAATATCGGCGGAGGCGACCCCGTCGACGGTCGACAGCACCGGCTGAACCACCCGCGTCAAATAGTCCGAGATCGCCGATCCCGACAGCGAGTCAGAGGAGAAGCCGAGATACATCACCGCCGTAGTCTGGCCGGTGCTCTTGGTCACGACCGGATCGTTCGACTCTTTCGGAATGAGGTATTTGACCGAATTCACCTTGGCGAGCACTTCGGTCAGCGCCTGGTTCGGATCGAAATTCAATTTGATGTAGACCTGGATCGTGCTGGTGCCGAGCACCGACGACGAGGTCATGTAGTCGACGCCTTCGGCGGACGCGACCGCCTGCTCGATCGGCGTGGTGATAAAGCCCTGGATCAATTCGGCCGACGCACCGGGATAGGAGGTGGTGACGTTGACCACGGTGTTCGACAGCTTTGGATACTGCCGAATACCCAGGCTGGTCGCGGCCCGGAACCCGATCAGCAGAATCAAGAGACTGACGACCAAGGCCAATACCGGTCGTTTGATGAAAATGTCGGTCCAGACCATCGCGATGCGCTCCGATCAGATCATGATCCGGTCAAATCGGATCGTGATCCACGTTTTATGTTTGAGGTTGATCTCCGGGCCAACGCTTCGCGCTGGTCCGGAGCAAAAACCGTTTAGTAACGCGGCGGATTGGCCGGTATCGGCGGCGGCTGGTCGGTCGAGATCGCCACCGCTGCACCCGATTGCAGCTTGAGCTGGCCGACCGCGACCACGCGATCGCCGGCTTTCAAACCGCTCAGGATTTCGGTCCGTCCATTGACCCGGTTGCCGGTCCGCACAAAGGTGCGGACGGCGGTCAGGCTGGTCTTGCCATCATCCTGTTTCTTCTCGGTGAGCAGGTACACCGAATCCCCGTAGAGCGTGTAATCGACAGCCGTTTCGGGGACGGTGACGACCGGCGGCTTGTCCGGCAGCACCACCGTCGTGGTCGTGAACATGCCGGGCTTCAAGATGTGATCGGGATTGTCGAGCGTGGCCTGAACGTGGATGTTGCGGGTATCGGTCGCGATCTGGGGTTCGATCGCGTTGATCGTGCCCTCAAAGCCGCGGCCCGGATAGGCATCAACCGCGATTCGTACCGTCTGTCCGACGGCAAGGTGTCCGGAGTCCTTTTCCGTCACCGTGAAGTTGGCGTACAGCGTCGACAAATTGGTCAGCGTCACGATCTGCGTGCCCGCGGTGAGGTACTGGCCGACCTCGACGTGACGGACGCCGAGTTCGCCGTCGAACGGCGCGCGCACCAGCTTCTGCGAAATGATCGCCTCGGTCTTGGCGATACCCGCATTGGCCTGGTCGTAGGTGGCCTGCGCCGAATCGGCCGTCGCCTGCGGACCGAACTGACGCGCCGCCAGCTGCTTGGCGCGATCCAGCGCCAGCTGCGCGCCGATCGCCTGCGCCTTGAAGCTCGCGAGGTCGCCCTGCTCGGGACCGTCGAACAGCTGAATCAACGGGCTTCCCGCCTTCACGGTGGAACCAGCAGTAAACATGATGTCGGTGATCCGGCCCGAGACGTCGGAGGTGACATTCACCTGATGCACGGCGGCGAGATCGCCGACCGCCGTCAGCAGGTTCGGAACGACTTCGGACCTGGCCTCGGAGATGGCAACCGAGGTCGGCGGCGGCTTATTGTTGGCAAAGAACTGCGCGATCATCTGGCCGCGGAAATAGTTGAACCAGACGAGGCCACCGACCAGCGCCGCCAGCAACGACCCAACGATGATGAACCAGCGGATCATCCGAACCGGACGCCCGGGCGGCTTCTCGGTAATCGCCCTGCCCGAGATATGGGCTTCGGTCACAATGTTCATGTCATGCACTCTCTATAGTTATCTTTTGCTCCGGCTCCGGCGAATGTTCGCGACAGAGGTAAGAGGCGATAGCGGTTTCGTTCAATCCAATTCCGCGGAGGATAAATTGGCAAAGCTGCCGTTCGAAATCGGCGGCGTTGCCGTAAGTCAGGCAAGGCATCGACGGCAGGCGGGCTATCGTCGCCATCAGCACGGTATGATGCGCAAACCAGAACAGGTTTTTTGGCTCGCGTCCGATCCGTGATGCGTCGCCCGCCTCCACCGCTTGCTCCAGCGATGCGGTGAAAACAGCTCCGACCAAACCCTCGATCTTCTCATAGATCAGCCGCGCGAATTCTCCGTCGTCGAGGTGGCTGGCGACCAACAGCCTGAGACGCTGGGCGTCCTCCTGATCGGGAGCATCTACCGCCCCCTGGAAATGGCGGACCATTTCGCGGATCAGCGTGACCAGCGTTTCAGTCGATGGTGGAAGCCCCAATAACCGATGCAGCGCGGGATCCGCGTCGCACTCCTCCGAGAGGATCTCGGCATACAGCGCCGACTTCGTCGGGAAGTGCTTGAACAGCAAACCTTCCGAAATTGAGGCAGCCGCCGCGACGCTTTTGGTCGTGGTCCCCGCGAAGCCGTGGCGGGCAAAGCAACGCTTGGCGGCACCCAAGATCAATTGCCGCCGCAAGTCGCCGGTCATGCGCAGAGTGCTCATGATTGTGAGTAAGCACTCACCTTAACAAAAAGTCAAGGTTTTCGCTGCAGTGCACCAGTTCCACTGGGTGCTAGATCGGCCCAAACCCGAGCGCGCCGCGAATTCGGGTCACGGTGAATTGACCGTCCCGGCTGGACAGCACGCGCTCCAGATTGGCGCTGTCGATCTTGATGCTGGCGAAACGGGGACCACTGGCGATGTCGTGCATGGAACGCGCAAAGGCCTCGATCTCGGTCATGGTCGCGAGGCTGCGGGCGTCGGCGATCCCGCACGCGCGGGCGACACCGACAAGGTCGGCGGTGCCGGCAGTGTGGCTCGCCTGTCCGCCGGTTTCGCCATAGACCTCATTATCCAGCACCACGATCGTGAGGTTGCCGGGCTTTTGCAGGCCGACGGTAGCAAGGCTCCCCATCCCCATCAGCATCTCGCCGTCGCCGGTGATCACCACGACCGGCAGTTTCGGCTGCGCCAGCGCCATGCCGAGCCCGATCATGACCGCGCCGCCCATCGCGCCCCAGAGATAAAAGTTGCGGTCGTGATCGCCGGCAGCCGCGATGTCGTAGGTCGAGGCGCCGAGCCCGCCCACCACGATCGCGTCCTTGCGCTCTGCCAGCAGGCCAGCGACCACGCCCCGCCGCTCGAGAAGATTTGCCTTGCTCATTTGGTAAAGACCTTGGCGCCGATCAGGCGCTGCGACAACAGGACAGCCGTCGGCGTGCAGGCGTTGTAGGCTTGGCCAGCGCCCGCTTCGACGACCTCGCGCACTTCGCTCGGGTGCGACGCCCGCAACACTTTGATCCCGGACAATTCGAAGACGCCGGCGGTGCTCGACCCCATCGGCACCTGCCAGGGATTGAATTCGCCCCATTCGCCGCGCATCGTCACCAGCGTCAGGAACGGAAAACGAAAAATCTGGGTCAGCGACAGCATGTTCACGCAATTGCCGACCCCGCTCGACTGCATCAGCAGCACGCCGCGCTGGCCGCCGGCCCACGCCCCGGCCAACATGGCCACGCCCTCTTCCTCCGTCGTCAGCGGCACCGCGCGCATCGACGGCGCGCCCAGCACGCGTTCGATCAATTGCGAATGCCCGGCATCCGGCACGTAAGGCACCTGACGGACATCGAAGCGCTGCAGAAGCGCAAAAATCTCCTCCGGCCAAGAATCCGGCCAAGAAGGAGTAGTTTCGGGCAGGGCTACGGAACCAGCTTCAGTGCGGGCGTGCATTTTTCATTTCCGGTCGGCTGGGCAACACTGTATTCGGGTGCGGGACTGTAGACGGCGCCGCATTTTACGAAAGAGCGAAAACGGCATATCCCTGTCCCCAAAGAGTATGGCAGCATGACTGCGAACGCGCGAGAGCTGGCGAGGAGATTCGACCTCGAGAAACTCACCCCGGAATTTTACGCCGACCCCTACCCGATCTATCGTGCACTGCGGGAGCACGAGCCGATAAAACTCATGCCGAATGGCTCCTACTTCCTGACGCGCTATGACGATCTGGTCTCTGCCTACAAGAACACGAAGCTCTTTTCATCCGACAAGAAAAAGGAGTTTTCGCCGAAATACGGCACATCGCTACTCTACGAACACCACACCACCAGCCTCGTCTTCAACGACCCGCCGGCCCATACGCGGGTGCGGCGCTTGATCATGGGCGCGCTGTCGCCGCGCGCGATCGCCGAGATGGAGCCCTATTTGATCGCCCTGGTCGACCGGCTGCTCGATGGTATCGCCGCCAAGGATAATTTCGAGCTGATCGGCAATTTTGCCTCCGCGATCCCCGTCGAGGTGATCGGCAATCTGCTCGACGTGCCCAGAGACGAGCGCGAGCCGTTGCGCGACTGGTCGCTGGCGATTTTGGGCGCGCTCGAACCGGTCATCAGCGCCGAAGCGTTTGCGCGCGGCAACAGCGCGGTAAAAGATTTCCTCGCCTATTTGGAAGACCTGGTCGAGCGGCGCCGCGCAAAACCCGGCAATCCTGACCGGGACGTGCTGACGCGTCTCATTCAGGGCGAGGACAATGGCGAGCGCCTCACCGCGAAGGAACTGCTGCACAATTGCATCTTCCTGCTGAACGCCGGCCACGAGACCACCACCAATCTGATCGGCAACGGACTGGTGGCGTTGTCGCAAAATCCCGTGCAGAAAAAGCGGCTGATCGAGCATCCCGATCTGATCAAGCCCGCGGTCGAGGAAATTTTGCGATTTGAAAGCTCGAACCAGCTCGGCAACCGCATGACCACAGATCGCGTCGAACTCGGCGGCGTCACGCTCGCCGCCGGCACGCCGGTGACGTTGTGCATCGGGGCCGCAAACCGCGATCCCCGACAATTCCCTGATCCGGAAACGCTCGACATCGGCCGCACCCCGAACCGGCATCTGGCGTTCGCCACCGGCGCGCATCAATGCGCCGGCATGGCGCTGGCGCGGCTCGAAGGCGCGATTGCGATTTCGCGATTTTTGGCGCGGTTTCCGGGTTACGCGCTGGACGGCGAACCAGTGCGCGGCGGCCGCGTCCGCTTCCGCGGATTTTTGAGCGTGCCGTGCGTGGTCGGATGATCGCCGTCACAAATACATCATAACGGCAATTGCGAATGCGCGCGATGGGACACGATTTCCCTCAACCGTGGCGATTCCGCCACAGCCCGAAAGCCCTGCGCAAGTTAGGATTGCTCCCAATCATCAGGGATGGGCAGGATCATGAAGAAGCTGTTTTCCGGAATGGCAGCCGTTTTGGCTCTATCGACGACGGCCTCCGCCGCCGATCTGGCGGTCAAGAGCCCGATGCCGATGCCTGCTCTGGTGATCTTCAGCTGGAGCGGGTGTTACGTCGGCGTCGAGGGCGGCGGAAACTGGGGACGAAGCGAGCAGATCGCGCGCTCGGGCGCCTTCGTCAATTCGCCGATCACCGGAAAATTCGATTTGAGCGGCGGCATCGCCGGCGGCACCGTCGGCTGTAATTTCCAAACGAGCAACTTCGTGTTTGGCATCGAGAACGATTTCTCGTGGACGAACAAGAAGGGCTCGGCGTCCGATCTGCCGCCATTCAACGTCGCCAGCACCAGCGCCACGCGCGAGAAGTGGATTGACACCCTGCGCCCCCGCTTCGGCTATGCCTGGGACAAGTTTTTGTTCTACGGCACCGCCGGCGTGGCGTTTGCAGGAACCGACGTGACCGTCTCCAATCCGGCCTTCGGCAGCTTCACCAATTCACAGACCCGGATTGGCTGGACGGCCGGTGTCGGCGGCGAATGGGCGGCCTGGACCGGTCCGTGGGGCGCGGTGACATTCAAGCTGGAATATCTGCACGCCGACTTCGACAGCAAGCAATATTTCAATCCGCCCGTCGCCATTCCCGCCGGGACCATCGTAACCCGCGACATGAAGCTGCGGGACGATATGGTTCGCGTCGGCATGAACGTATTGTTCAACTGGGGCGGCCCGGTCATCGCGAAGTATTAATTGCTTTGCGTAGGATGGGTTGAGCCTGCGGGTCGCGCGGATGCGCGCCGATGATAAACTCCGCGATACCCATCACCTCACTGCATCGCGACCCATTGATGGGCTACCGTCATCTCGACTGCCTCTCCGCCTGCTCGACGGTGCAGAGCGCGGACTCGATCCCGCTCAAAATGGCCCTGTCCCAGACCTCATAGCCAGCAGCGTTGAGGTGGATACCGTCAAACGTGTGATGATCCGGCATCGCCGGCAAGGAAATGAATGTGACCCGGGCTTCTTCGGCGAGCTGGCGCAAGATTGCGTTATAGCTGTCGATCACGGCGATGCCGACGTTTTTCGCCGCTTCCAATCCGGCCTCGGGGGATGGTATCGCCACAATCGCGCGGCGCGGCGTCAACGCTGCCAATTCGGTCAACAGCGCCTGGTAATTTGACCTGAATTGCTCGACGCTATGCGCCATCGCCGCATCGTTGGTACCGAGCGAAACAACAACCAGCGCCGCGCGCTTGCCGCCAAGCGACTGCGAGAGAATCGCGCCGAGGTTGCTCGCCGTCGATGCGCCTCCAATCCCGGCGTTGACGATAGCGTGGCCGCATAATGACCGCGGCAACGTCGATGCCTCGACAATGCTGTCGCCGAGAACGACGATCGCATCATCGAATCGCGCCAGCGTAGATTGGATGACGAAATGCCGCGTGGTCGCGTGGGGGTCGAAGACGACGTCATGCTTTGGCCATGCCGCCCATGCGCAGACCGCGACCAGCGCGACGAGGGCCACACGGTTCCGGTTCATTCGGCCGCCGCGATCGGATTGGCACCGGCCGTCGTCACGCCCAGCGCTTCATGACGCACATCGGACATGCGCTTTCGCAACCTCCTTGATAGCTCAAGCGCGCGGCGATCGACCGGGAGAAAAAATATGCTGCAGACAAACGCAAGGCCTATCCCGACAACGATCGCACCCACGCGAGCCAGTTCTATCCCGACAATGCCGTTCAACAGCAGGAATAAGGCGGCTGCAGGTCCGAACAGGATCGGCCAGTGCATCAAATAGAGCGGAAACGACAATTTGGAGCAGCGAACGAGCCAGGGGCTGGATAGAAACCTGCGCGCAACCTCAAGATCGATGATCCCGATCAGGACCAGGATCGCGCCAAATGTTTTCTGCTGCACCGGCGCGAACGGACCAGGGAGCAGGAAGTAGGTCGGATCGGCGCATAGGCTCCGCAACCATTGCGGCTGCCACACTTCCGCTAGCACGCACAGAACCACCCCCAAAGCGATTGAGAAAACCGGCAGCAGCTTGCGGGCCGGCGCAGGCCGTTCGGCACGACGGAAAGTCGCCAGCAGATGACCGATGAAGAAGCAGATATAGGCGCTCCGGACCGTGAAGATCGCACCGAGCAGCACGACGGCCCACCACCAAGCGCGCGATCTTCGGGCGAACCCGCACAGCCCCAGCACGATCATCGAGCCGTGGAATTCGATGCTGAGTGTCCACAGCGGCGCAACAAAGGATTGCTCGATCGGCTGCTGCCACGGCAGAAAAGCAACGCCGGGTGATCCACGATAGCTCAGGAACAATGCATTGAGCACCCCGTCCCTGATCACCGAGAGGATCGAAAGGTCGGCATGCCATTGGCTGGCGAACCAGACAGATCCGCTCAAATCGCCGGCCTCGACGTTCGGCCTGCCGAACATCAACATCACGGCTGCGGCGACCAGCGTTGCAGCCAAAGCCGGCAGACCGAGGCGGATCAGCCGGGCCATGATCTGGGAGGACGGTTGCGCCAGATGATGCTCGAACGAACGGGTCAAGACGTACCCGCTGAGCACGAAGAAGATGTAGACGGCCGAATAGCCGTCATACAGAAAATACAGTGGCGACAGGTGAATGGTGCGCGCAGCGATTGCGTCAGGCGGCGGCGTGAACACCAACTCCGGCGCGAACGCCGACAGGAAATGTAAGAGCAGAACCTGCAGCGCAGCGAGGCCCCTGATCGATTCGAGATAGGCGATGCGAGGCGCTTTATCGCGCGAAGCCTCGGGATACTGGCGCGCGAAGTTACTCATCGGTCAGGCATCGGCCAGGCGGCCGCGACGCCAAATGAGGCTCGTTTGCAAGCGTCGGAGCGGATACAGGCTTGGCCACGCGAAATCCCTTGCGCGCGCAAACGCGCTTTGCCCGAACGCGCACGCCTTCCACCAATAGGACCAACAGTCCTTAAGAAATCTTAAGGATTTGAGGCATGCCGGCGGGATTTTGGGCGATTGGCAAGAGCGCGGCCGGACCGCGCGTCCGCGCCGGCCTTGACGCAACGGCGTCAGAGGCCGCCTTGCCAGGCATCAACCTGGTGCGCCTTGAATGAGGCCGGGACCATCACGAATCATCGACGGAGCGCCATCTCGACGGTATATTGATCGAAGAGAGCACTCGGTCGCAAGCGGCCGATACCGGCGCGGTGACGAACGATGCCTCCACCGGCCCATGATTTCATCGCCAGGGAAGCGCGTTTTGGCGCGCAAAACTACGCGCCGCTTGGCGTCGTGCTGTCGCGCGGCGAAGGCGTCTTTGTGTGGGACACCCAAGGCAACCGTTATCTCGACTGCCTCTCCGCCTATTCGGCCGTCAATCAGGGCCACTGCCATCCGAAGATACTGGCCGCCATGGTGGAACAGGCAGGCAGACTGACCCTGACGTCGCGCGCCTTCCACAACGACCAACTGGCGCTTTTCTACGAAGAGATCGCGAACTTGACCGGCTCGCACAAGGTGCTGCCGATGAACAGCGGTGCCGAGGCGGTGGAGAGCGCGATCAAGTCGGTGCGCAAGTGGGGCTATGAGGTGAAGGGTGTGCCGGACGGGCAAGCCGAGATCATCGTCTGCGCCGACAATTTTCACGGCCGCACCTTAGGCATTGTCGGCTTCAGCACCGATCCTGCGTCGCGCGATCATTTCGGGCCGTTCGCGCCGGGTTTTATCATTATCCCGTTCGGCGACGCCGATGCGCTGAAACAAGCGATCACGCCGAACACCGTCGCCTTCCTGGTCGAACCAATCCAGGGCGAAGCCGGCGTCATCATTCCGCCGGAGGGCTATTTTGCGAGGGTGCGCGAACTCTGCACCGCGCACGACGTGATGCTGATCCTCGACGAAATCCAGACCGGGCTCGGCCGCACCGGCAAATTGCTCGCCGAGCAGCATGACGGCATCGAGGCCGACGTGACACTGCTCGGCAAGGCGTTGTCCGGCGGCTTCTACCCGGTATCGGCGGTGCTTTCGAACAATGAAGTGCTCGGCACCTTAAAACCCGGCCAGCACGGCTCGACCTTCGGCGGCAACCCGCTTGCGTGCGCGGTGGCACGCGCAGCGCTGCGCGTGCTTGTCGAG
>WNFM01191950.1_pt6 | contig 13256 bp, 12 predicted proteins | sample 5400271 | NCBI WGS metagenome assembly WNFM01 (sample SAMN13153352, study PRJNA577476) | soil metagenome | isolation source: 60 cm saprolite on Douglas fir-dominated hillslope | place: USA:California | collected 2013-09-17 | reverse complement strand
GCGACCCGGACCGCGACACCGAACCAGACCCAGAACGAGACCTACTCCGGTACCCAAAACGAGCACGAGCACGCGACCGAGATCTGCCCGCGCCCAGCCGCTTCATTCGCCGACGAGCGGCTCGATGCGGCGCAGGTCCTCATCTCCGCCAAATCCGATCTCGCCCGCCCGGCGCTCGCGCGCGCCGCCGCCCGCGATCCCGACCCGCGAGTCCAGGCGGCCATCCACGCCGCGGTCGCGCTACACTCACCTTGATGGGCCCGCCGCTGACAGAGATCGAACTGTTCCAGGAGGCCGCGCGACGTTCGGCGGCCCGCGAGCCCTTCGTGTTCTGCACGGTCACCGCGACCGCGCGCTCCGCGCCTCGTGATGCCGGCGCCAAGATGCTGGTCGCGCCGGACGGCTCGATCTCGGGCACGGTCGGCGGCGGTCCGCTCGAAGCCGTCGTGATCCAGGAGGCGGTGGCGCTCTTGAAATCGCCCGAGGGCGGCTCGCGACAGCGCCGCTTCATGCTCACGACCGCGGGCGACGCAGCAGAGCCGCTCCCGCTCGACGCGCCTGCGCCGCAGGACGAGTTGGGGATGAAGTGCGGCGGCGAAGTCACCGTCTTCCTCGACGTGGTCCGTCCCGCGGCGCGCCTCGTCCTCTACGGAGCGGGGCACGTGGGAGAGCGGGTCGCGTCCATCGCCGGCGAAGCGGGACTCCCCGCCGTGGTGGTCGACGACCGCCCGGACTTCGCGCAACGCGAGCGCTTCCCCAAGGCGGCCGACGTGCGCTGTGTCGATCTGTCGGCCGACCCGCTGGGCGGCGTCGCGCCCGGCCCCTCGGACTTCGTCGTCATCCTCACCCGCTGTCACGCGCTCGACGAAGGAGTGCTCGAAGCCGCGCTCGGCACGCCCGCGCGCTACATCGGGCTGATCGGCAGCAAGCGCAAAGTGGCGGTGATCCTGCGCAGCATCGCGCGCCGCACCGGACGCGATCCGCGAGCCGACGAGCGCCTGCACGCGCCCATCGGACTCAAGCTGGGCGACAAGACGCCGGGCGAGATCGCCATCTCCATCCTCGCCGAGATCCTCCTCATCAAGAGCCACGGCGAGCTGGCGCACTCGCGGCTGCCGGCGAAGGACGCCCAGCTCCGCCGCGCCTGAACACTTGACCCCTGCACGCGTGTTCACGTACGGTGGCGCATGGCCTCCGAGAACGCCCTTGCGCTGCAGGAACCGCAGGCCGTCCGGCGCTACGCGCTGAAATCGAGCGCGCCACCCCGCAAGGGACTCGTCGACTACGATCGCGATCTCTCCGACGAGCAGCGCGCGGTGGCGCTCTGCGATCCGCGGCCGACGCTGGTGATCGCGGGCGCCGGCTCGGGCAAGACGCGCGCGCTCACCTACCGCGTGGCGCACCTGCTCGAGACCGGCACGCCGCCAGAGAAGGTGCTGCTGCTCACCTTCACCAACAAAGCCGCGCGCGAGATGATGGCGCGGGTCGGCGCGCTCTGCCGCATCGAGACGCGCAAGATGCTCTCGGGAACGTTCCACCACGTCGCGCACGGCCTCTTGCGCGACTACGCGAGCAAGCTCGGCTACGCCGATCGCTTCGGGCTGCTCGATCGCGAGGATGCGAAAGAAGTCATGGCAAGCGCCACGGCCGACCTGGGGTTCGGCGTGGGCCAGAGGCGCTTCCCGCGCGCCGACGCGCTGGTCGATCTCTACTCGACCGCGGTGAACACGCAGCGGCCGCTGGCAGAGGTGATCGCCGCCGAAGCGCCGCAGTTCGTCGCGCTCGAAGAGGAGATCCTCCGCGTCGCGCGCCGCTTCGCCGAGCGCAAAGCGCAGATGAACGCGATGGACTTCGACGATCTCCTGCTCAACTGGAAGCGGCTGCTCGCCGACGATCCGGGCGCGCGCGCCTCGCTGCAGAAGCGCTTTTCCGCGGTGCTGGTCGACGAGGTACAGGACACCAACCGCTTGCAGGGCGAGATCGTCGACGCCATGGCTGCGGAGCACGGCAACCTGCTCGTCGTCGGCGACGACGCGCAGAGCATCTACGGTTTCCGCGGCGCGCAGTTCGACAACATCTTCAAATTCCCCGAGCGCTATCCGGGCTGCCAGCAGTTCAAGCTGGTGACGAACTACCGGAGCACGCCGCCCATCCTCGCGCTGGCGAACGCGTCGATCAGTTGCAATCGCAAGCAATTTCCCAAGGAGCTCCGGCCGCACCGCGAGGGCGGCGTGCTCCCGGCGCTGGTCCCGCTGCGCGACGTGCACCAGCAGGCGGAGTTCGTCGCCCAGCGGATCCTGGAGCTGCGCGAGGAGGGAATTCCGCTGCGCGAGATGGCCGTGCTCTACCGCGCGCACACGCACTCGATGGAGCTGCAGATGGAGCTGGCGCGCCGGGGCATTCCCTTCCTCGTGCGCGCCGGCGTGCGCTTCTTCGAGCAGGCGCACATCAAGGACGTGCTGGCTCATTTGAAGTTCATCCAGAACCCGCACGACGAGCTGTCGTTCAAGCGGGTGGTGAAGCTGATCCCGGGCATCGGGGCGGCGGGCGCGGATTCCCTCTGGGCGCAGGTGGAGCAGTGGAACCGGATGGGGCGCGATGCGCGGCTGCAGATCGATACGCTCGCGCAGCACGTGCCGCCCAAGGCGCGCGGCGGCCTACGTGCGCTGGGCGCGGCGCTGGAGAAGCTGGTCGCGCTCAAGAGCCAGCCCAGCGAGATGATCCGCTGCATCCTCTACGACGCGGGATACGGCGAGGCGCTGAAGCTGCGCTACGCAAACGCGCAGGCCCGCCACGACGACGTGCTGCAACTTGCCGACTACGCGCTGCAGGCCGAGTCGCTCGAGCAGCTGCTGGCGGACCTCACTCTGCTCGATTCGCTGGAGGCCGAGGACGTGATCGAGGGCAGCGAGCCCGACGAGAAGCTGACCCTCTCTTCAGTGCACCAGGCGAAGGGCCTCGAATACCGCGCGGTCTTCCTCATCTGGCTGGCCGACGGCCGGTTCCCCAGCGCACTCGCGCTGCGTGCGCAGGACGGAGAAGAGGAGGAGCGCCGGCTCTTCTACGTCGCGGTCACGCGCGCGAAGGACGAGCTCTACCTGACGTATCCGATGATGCAGGAGGAGCGCGACCAGGCGCGCCTTCTGATGCGGCCCAGCCGCTTCCTCGACGAGCTGCCGACGCGTCCCCCGCCGTACGAAAAGTGGAGCATCGAGCTGGCGCCGGATGCTCCGTTGCTCGCAGAATGAGCGATGGCGTCGCCGCGGGAGGGGCTGGGAGCGTTCTTTCGCGCGCTGCTCGATTTCCTCGACGACCGGCACCTGCGCCCGCAGATCTACGCCGCCGTCTCGCCGGAGACGCAGGCGCTGATGGATCGATCGCCGCGCCCGCTCTCTTTCCTTCCGTCGCGTCCCATCGACGAGATCGAAGACGCGCTGCAGAAGCTCGCCGGGCCGGAGGTGTGCGTCGCCTGCGGACTCGCCTGCGCGCGCCCGCTGGGGTGGACGCTTTTGCAGCCGGTGCTGCGCTTCGTCTTCCAGCTCCTGGGGCAGTCGCCCGAGCCGGTCTTCGCCAACCTCGATCGCTTCTTCTCGCTGGTGACGCGCGGGATCGCCTTCGACTGGGCGCCGGACGGCAAAGGCGGCACGGTGACCGCGCGCTTCAACGGGCCCGACCTGCCGGAAGCGCCGCTGCACGTCCTGCGCGGGTCGCTGCAGTTCGCCTTCGAGGTCACCTCGACGACGGGCACGGTGAGCGCCTACGAGACGGTCGAAGCCACCCCGGCGGGCACCACCGTCCGCTACCGCGTCGAGTGGCACTAGGGCAGTTTCTTGCTATCGGCATGCGCTGCGCCGTAGCATTGCAGCGTTCCATGGCGCCCGAAAAGCCAATCCTGCTCGGCATCGATCTGGGCACCACAAACACCTGCGTCGCCTACGTGCGCAACAAGGTGGCCAAGGTGGTGCCCAGCGACAAGGGCTCGCTCATCCTGCCCAGCGTGGTCGCGGTGAGCGAGAAGGGCGATCTGCTGGTCGGCAACGTCGCCAAGGACCAGGCGGTGGTGAACCCGCGCAACACCATCTACGGCGCCAAGCGCCTGATCGGGCGGCAGTACAACTCCAAAGTTGTACAAGATATAAAACATTACTTCAGCTACGAGATCGTCGAGGGCCCGAGCGGCGAGGCGGCGGTGGTGCTGGCCGGCAAGGTGTACTCGCTGCCGCAGATCAGCGCCTTCGTCTTGCAGCACTGCAAGCGCGTCGCCGAGGCCACGCTGGGACAGGAGATCACCGAAGCCATCATCTCGGTGCCCGCCTACTACAACGACAACCAGCGCAACGCCGTGAAGGAGGCGGGCAGGCTCGCCGGCTTCAAGGTGAAGCGCATCGTCAACGAGCCCACCGCGGCCGCGCTGGCCTACGGCCTCAACCGCGGCTTCGACCACAAGGTGCTCGTCTACGACCTCGGCGGCGGCACCTTCGACGTCAGCGTGCTCCACCTCCACGGCAACGTGATGGAGGTGATCTGCACCGGAGGCGACACCTTCCTCGGCGGCGTCGACTTCGACAACCGCATCATCGATTTCGTGCTGGAGGAGTTCCGCAACGAGACCAAGATCGATCTCACGCAGAGCCCCATCGCCATGCAGCGGATCAAGAACGCGGCCGAGGCGGCGAAGATCGATCTGTCGCTCCTGAGCAACGTCATCGTCGAGCTGAACTACATCACCGACCGCAAGGGCAAGCCGGTCGACCTGCGCATTCCGCTGAGCCGCGAGCGGATCAACGCGCTCACCATGGACCTGGTCGACCGCAGCTTCGAGATGGTCGAGCGGGTGCTGGGAGAGAAGAACCTCAAGCGCTCCGACATCCAGGAGGTGCTGCTGGTGGGCGGGCAGACGCGCATGCCGCTGGTGCAGGGCAAGGCGCACCAGTTCTTCGGCAAGCCGCCGCGCAAGGGCGTGCACCCGGACGAATCGGTGGCGCTGGGCGCGGCGCTGCTTGCGGAGTCGATGCAGGAGATCGATTCGGTCACGCTGGTCGACGCGCTCTCGATGCCGATCGGCTTCTCGGTTCCCGGCGGGCGCTTCCGCAAGGTGATCGAGAAGAACACGCAGATCCCCTCGAAGAAGAGCTTCCGCCTGCCGCCGGCCAAGGACGGGAAGGGGCTCGAGCTCGACATCTTCCAGGGCGATTCCGACCGCATCATCGACAACGAATACCTGGGCACACTGCGCTTTCCGGCCGAGTCGGCGGGGCAGCGGGTGAATTTCCTCCTCGACGAGGAGTGCCTGCTGCACGTCACTGTCGAGGGGCTCACCGGCGATCCGAAGGAAGTCATGCTCGCCACGCAGGACACGCCGGAGGCGCTCAAGCAGGCGTGGAGCGAGGAGGCCGAGCGCAGGCGGCAGGCGGCCGAGCGGCAGCACGCGCAGGACCCCGAGCCGCCGCGCGGGCTGTTCGCGTCGATCCGCAAGGTTTTCGGCGGCGAGTGAGCGGCCCTGTGCTGTTCCCGTCGCGCGCGTGGTGTGAGGCGGCGGCGGAAGCCATGCTGCGCGATCCGGCGGTGATCGCGGCCATCAAAGACTTCGGCACCGTGGTCGCGGGCCTCGTCGTCGAGCGCGGCGGCGGGCTCGCGTCGGACTTCTGCTTGCTCGCGCGCATCGAGCCGGGCGTTCCCGTCAAGCTCTCCTGGCCGGACGACGAGGACGAGCTCGAGGAGTTCGAGCCGGACTACATCGGCTGGGCGTCCTACGCGCTCTGCAAGCAGCTGCTCGAGGAGACCATCGCGGGGCAGAGGCCCGATCCGCTGCGCGCGATCCTCGAGCGGAAAGTGCGATTGAAGGGCGATCTCGAGCGCCTCGTGCGGCACGCCGGCCGCCACCGCGGCGCTGGCCTCGACGCCATCCGCGGCGTGCCCACCGAATTCGTGTAAAAGGAGCGAATGGCTTCCAAGACGCTGCGCGAGCGCGCGACCGAAGTGGGCATGAAAGCGATGGGGAAGCTCTTCGAGGACCCGCGGCGCGCCGAGGCCATCGCCCGGGCGGTCGGCGGACTGCAGAAGGCCAAGCAGGCGCTCGACGAGGCGCAGCAGAAGGCGCTGAAAGCGGCCGGCCTGGTCACGCGCGAGGACTTCAAGGACGCCGGCAAGCGGCTCTCCGCGTTGAAGCGCCGCTGCCGCGATCTGGCCAGCGAGCTCGACGCGCTCCTCGCGGAACAGAAGAAACCGCGCCCTTGACGGAAGCAATCCGGCGTGCGAATGGAACCGCCCGCGGCGAAAGGGGGACACGAAGCGCGGCTGTGCCGCAGCATCATGTCCCCGACAGAGCAGGGCGCATAGCTCAGCGGTAGAGCACTGCCTTCACACGGCAGGGGTCGCAGGTTCGAATCCTGCTGCGCCCACCAATCCAAAGCGAGTTGGAGCCGACCCCGAGAGGCGTGGTACGAGCGAAGGATGAGGAAGATGTGCGTCGTCCTTCTGCTCGCCGCGTGTACGCCGTCCGTCGTGGTGCCGCGCGAGAAATTTGAGTCGCTGAAGGAAGTGGAAGACGCGCCGGCTGGATGCAGGAGAGTGGGGCGATTCCAAGGTACCTCCGCGCTGCCGGGCGAGGCGGGCTTGCAGCAGGCGCGTGAGACGGCGCGATACCGGGCGGCCGGTGCCGGCGCGACGCACGTGGTCGCAGGGCGCGAGACGCCGACGCCTGACTCCACCAGCGCGGCCGTCGACGCCTACGACTGCAACTCTCCTCGCTGAAAAGCACGCCGTCCGTGGTAAGCGCTGCGCCGTGATTCGACTCGACGCCATCGCCATGCAGCACGGCAAGCAGATCCTCTTTCTCGACGCGAGCGCGGTCGTGCATCGCGGCGAGCACGTCGGCCTCGTGGGGCCCAACGGCGCCGGCAAGTCGACGCTCTTCCGGCTGATCACCAAAGAGGAGGAGCCCGACGAAGGGCAGGTCTCGGTCGATCGCGGCGTGACCATCGGGTACTTCAGCCAGGACGTCGGCGAGATGAAGGGCAAGCCCGTGGTCGCCGAGACCATGGACGGCGCGGGTCCCGTGAGCGCGGTCGCCGCCGAGCTGCGCGAGCTCGAGCACGCGCTTGCCGACCCCGCGCGCGCCGGCGAGATGGAGGCGCTGCTCGAGCGCTTCGGCGACGTGCAGCACCGCTTCGATCAGCTCGGCGGATACGGCCTCGAAGCGCGGGCGCGCGAGATCCTCGCCGGCCTCGGCTTTTCGCAGGAACGGATGGACGAGGACGTGGGCGCGCTCTCGGGCGGCTGGAAGATGCGCGTGGCGCTTGCGCGCATTCTCCTCATGCGGCCCGACGCGCTCCTGCTCGACGAGCCGTCGAACCATCTCGACCTCGAGTCGCTCATCTGGCTCGAGCAGTTCCTCAAGGGCTTCGAGGGCGCCATCCTCATGACCTCGCACGATCGCGAGTTCATGAATCGCGCCGTTACCAAAATTATCGAAATCGATAACGGCGAACTATCGACCTACTCGGGCGACTACGAATTCTACGTCCGCGAGCGCGCCATCAAGGATCAGCACGCGGCCGCGCAGTACGATCGGCAGCAGGCGATGCTCAAGAAGGAGATCGCCTTCATCGAGCGGTTCAAAGCGCGCGCCAGCCACGCCGCGCAGGTGCAGAGCCGGATCAAGAAGCTCGACAAGATCGAGAAAGTGGAGCCGCCCAAGACGAGAAAAGTGGTCGAGTTCGACTTCCGGCCGCCGGCGCGGAGCGGCGAGGACGTGTCGCGGCTCGAGCACGTGCGCAAGGCGTACGGCAGCAACGTCATCTACGACAGCTTCGATTTCCTCGTCCGCCGCGGCGAGCGCTGGTGCGTGCTGGGCGTGAACGGCGCCGGCAAGTCGACGCTGCTGAAGCTGGTGGCGGGCGCGGCCCAGCCCGACGCGGGCGCGGCCACGTTGGGCGGAAGCGTGAAGCTCGGCTACTTCGCGCAGCACGCGATGGACCTGCTCGACGGCGCGCTCACGGTCGAGGAGACGCTGGTGTCGTGTTTTTCGCAGGCGTCGATCGGATCGCTCAAGAATCTGGCGGGCGCGTTCGGCTTCTCGGGCGACGAGGTGCAGAAGAGCGTGCGCGTGCTCTCGGGCGGCGAGAAGGCGCGCCTGGTGCTGGCGCTGATGCTGTTCGATCCGCCCAACTTCCTCGTGCTCGACGAGCCGACCAACCACCTCGACATGGCGACCAAGGAGATGCTGATCTCGGCGCTGCGCAAGTTCGAGGGGACAATGCTCTTCGTCTCACACGACCGGCATTTCCTCGCCGAGCTCTCCTCGCGCGTCCTCGAGTTGACCCCGCAGGGCCCGCACGTCTACGGCGGCGGCTACACGGAGTACGTCGCCCGCACCGGCCACGAAGCTCCGGGGTTGCATTAAACGCCTGGAAGCAAGATCTCACCACGGAGGCACGGAGGCCACAGAGAAGGACCTCCACAAGAAAACCTCCGTGCCCTCCGCGCCTCCGTGGTCTGCTTTGAAGAAGGTCAGCGACGGCGGCGTGGCTTCCACGAGCCGAGCTTCTGTGTTGGCCGCTCGCCGCCATTGCCGGGCTTGTGCGCCGCGTGTCCATGCGACGGATGTGCATGCTGCCGAGGAGGGGCCTGGCCGCTGCCGTGGCGTTGGTGCGGGTGCTTCGGGATCGAGGCGCGGCGCTTCACCTCGCCCTGGAACGCCTCGTGCTCGCGCGGCACCGGCGCGCGCTCGACCGGCTTGCGGGTGAACTTCTCGATCCCGCGCAAGAGGTCGTGCTCCTCAGGTGAAGCGAAGCTGGAAGCGCGTCCGCTCGCCTCCATGCGCGCCGTCCGCCCGATGCGGTGCACATAGTCCTCGGGCACGTGCGGCAGGTCGAAGTTCACCACGTGCCCGATGTCCGCCACGTCGATGCCGCGCGCCGCGATGTCGGTCGCGACCAGCACGCGCGACTCACCCGACTTGAACGAATCGAGCGCGTGGCGCCGCTGGCCCTGCGAGCGGTCGGCGTGGATCACCGCCACCTTGTGTCCGGCGCGCAGCAGATCCTTCGCCACTCGATCGGCGCGGCGCTTGGTGCGCGTGAAGACCAGCGTCGAGAGATCATCCTGCCCGAGCAGCGCCAGCAAGAGCGCCGTCTTCTCCTCCTGGCCGACGAGAAAGACCTGCTGCGTGGCGCGCTCGGCGGTGGTCCCGCTGCGCGCCACCTCGACGCGCACCGGTTCGCGCAGATGGTCGCGCGCGAACTCCGCCACCTCGCCCGCCATGGTGGCCGAGAAGAGCATCGACTGCCGCTGCCGCGGCACGTGCTTGAGGATGCGCTTGAGCTGCGGCAGGAAGCCCATGTCGAGCATGCGGTCGGCTTCGTCGAGCACGAGGATCTCGACTTCGTTCAGCCGCGCCGTCCCCGAGTCGAGGTGGTCGTTGAGCCGCCCCGGCGTGGCGACGATGATCTCGGTTCCCCGCTGGAACGCGCTCGTCTGCGGCCCCATGCCGACGCCGCCGATCACCACCGCGCTGCGCAGGTGGTAGCCGTTGCGGAACTTCGCGATCTGCTCCTCGATCTGCAACGCCAGCTCGCGGGTGGGCGCGAGGATGAGCGCGCGCGTGCCGTGCAGCTTTCCGGCCAGCCGCTCGAGCATCGGCAGCACGAACGCCAGCGTCTTTCCCGTGCCGGTGGCGGCCGCGCCGATCACGTCCTTGCCCAGCATCGCGGGCGGAATCGCCTGCGCCTGGATGGGCGTGGGCGCCTCGAACCCTTCGTGCTCCAGCGCGGACAAAGCCTTCTTCGAGAGACCCAGCTCGGCGAACGTCATGCGCCCGTGTACCAGAGGCAGCGCGCGAAGCCCAAACGAAACGGGCGGACCAGCGCGTAGCTGATCCGCCCGAGGCGTTGTCCTGCTCTGCTTAGCCTAGCTCTTGTTGGCCGCCCGGATGCGCATGATGGTCAGCCCGGCGATGGCCAGCACGCTGCCGCCGCCGACGAACCACGGCATCGACCCCGAGGACTCCTTCTCGGTGGCGGGCGCTTCGGCGAGCGTCGGAGCCTTGACCGGCGCGACGCCAATGGCCTTGTCCATCATCTGCATGGTCGCATCGAGCTCCGCCATCGTCCGCTGATAGCCGAGGCGCTGGTTGGACTGGCTGCCGAAGTGCTTCATCACCTTCGACAGCTCCTCCAGCACGAGCTTCTTCCGCTTCAGGCCCTCGACGTTGACGCCGTCCTTGAAGAACTCGGGGTAGCGCGAGGAGAGCGTCTCCAGCACCTTCTTCTCGCTGGAGATGAGCGCCCGCACGTCCTCGATGGGCTGCTCGATGCGGCGGCCTTCCACCTCGACCGAGAAGGAGACCGACTCCGCCTGCGTGAGCGCGAAGAGGTCGTTGTACATCTCTTCCGAGAGGCCCGAGAGGCCTTCCAGCTGCTTCTTCTGCGCGAGCTGCGCCTGCGCGGCGCGCACCTTGCGGCTCATCGAAGCGAGCTGGTCCTTGTAGGTCCCCAGCACCATGTCCTGCGCGAGCCCGATCGACTCCTTGAGCGCGACCGAGTCGGCGGTGAGCTGCTTGTTGAGGCTGTCGCACTCCATCAGGCCCTCGCGCAGATCGATCATCATCATGCGCGTCGTGTCCATCGTGCGGTAGAGCTCGGCCAGCTCGCTGACGCGGGCGGGGAGCTTGCTGCGCTCGTAGTTCAAGTCGGCGACGGCGCTGCGCTCCTTCTTGACGGCGTCGCGGGCGTCGGCGATGGCCTTCTGCAGATCGGGGCTGATGGAGCAGGGATCGGCCTGGTCCTGATCGAGCGCTTCGGCCTGACCGGGCAGCGTGCGCAAGAGCGAGCGCGCGTCGCTCCAGAAGGTGCAGCGATCGACGCTACGGCCGACGAGGAGCTGCTTGAGGATCTTGCCGGCGCGGTGCGGCTCGCCCTCGGCGGACTCCTTGGCGGTGGTGAACAGATCGCGCTGCTTGTCGTTGGGCTGGCAGGACGTGTAGCAGCTCGCCAGCTTGTCCATCTTGTTGGTGACGATGCCGGAGATCTGCGCGGCGCGCGCGTGATCCCGCATCTGCAGCACCTTGGCGCCGGCCTCTTTGTACTTGAGGTAGGCAGCCTCGCAGCCGTCGGACTTCTCGATCTGCGCGGCGGCCTTGACGAGGGTCTCGACCTCGCTGCTGGCGATGCCCGGAGGCGGAGCGGCCACCGTGCGGGGCACGGCGACCTTGGTGGGAACGGCAGCGGGCGCGGGAGCCACGGGCTTCGAGCCCGGGATCACCACGGTACCGGCCTGCGCCGCAGCGGCGCACAACACCAGCGCGGAAAGGCTAAGGGCAGTTCTTGTCATTGACGTCTCCGTCTGCGTTCACGTAGGCCTGCGCGGGCGAGGCGCCTTTCTGCCACTTGAGCAGCGCGCAGTTGCCGCTGGTCTCGAGCGTGGGCTGGGAAAATCCCTGCGCACCGGGCTCGAGCTTGGTCGGCTTGTAGTGCATTTCGTCCTTGCCCCCGGGCCACAGCGTCCAGACCTTCCGGAAGCCGTCGCCGACGAGGACGTACGTGCCGTGAATCTTGATGATCTGGATCCGGTCGGTCTTGGGCTCAACCTTCTTGATGGGACCGAGATCGAAGCTCTCTCCGGTGGACTTGAGGCTCACGTACCCGCTCGGGTCGAGCTTCAGTTCCTCCGGCACGAGGAAACTCTGGTTGGCGATCAGGGTGGGCGCACAGGCGGCCACTGCGAGTGCGGCGATCATCGGGATGCGGGACGACATTGCGGGGGGCCTCCTGGAAAGCACGGGCGAAGTAGCACGGCGGCCCTGTGCAATTGCATCGGTCACTTGCCGCAGGGCATAAAAGGGGGGTGCGCGCGGCGGTGCTGGCTCTTTTTCTCTCGGGATGCTGCGCGTTTTCAGCGCCGGTCTGGCACGGGCCGCTTTCGGACCACTTTGACGGAGAGCGGTTTTTTCCACCGATCCGCGAGGAGCGCGGTCCGCGCGACCTCTTGCGCTGGCAGCTGGAGGAGCCGAGGCCGGCGAGGTGGCGCGAGGTCCAGGCGGAGCCCGGTCCGCCGCCGCCCGAGCGCGTTCCGGTGGGCGCAATGCGCGTCACCTTCGTGAACCACGCGACCGTGCTCTTGCAGATGGACGGGATGAACATCCTCACCGATCCGATCTGGTCGGAGCGCTGCAGCCCTCTGCAGTCGATCGGGCCCAGACGCGTGCGGCCGCCGGGGATTCGCTTCGAGGATCTGCCGCCCATCGACGTGGTCCTCTTGTCGCACTCTCATTACGACCACATGGATGTGCCGACGCTGCAGCGCATCGAGCGGGCGTTTCCGCGCGCGCACTTCTATGCGGGGCTGGGCAACGCGGCGTACCTGCGTGGGCAGCATTTATACCACGTATACGACATGGATTGGTGGCAGCAGACGCGCTACGGCCGGGTGGAGATCACCGGCGTGCCGGCGCAGCACTTCTCCGGACGCGGGCTGTGCGATCGCAACGGCACGCTCTTTCTCGGCTACGTCGTGCGCGGGCCGTCGGGCGCGGTTTACTTCGCGGGCGACACGGGTTACTCGCCGCATTTCGCGGAGATTGGGAAGCGTCTGGGCCCGCTGCGGTTGGCTGTCCTGCCGATCGGCGCTTACAAACCGGAGTGGTTCATGGCTCCGATGCACATGTCGCCCGCAGAAGCGAAGCAGGCCCAGAAGGATCTCGGCGCGCCCCTCGCGGCCGGAATTCACTTCGGCACGTTCCAGCTCGCCGACGAGCCGCAGGACGATCCGGAGCGCGTCCGCGCGGACCGTTTCTGGGTGCTGGATTTCGGCGAGGGCAGGGACGTCCCGTGAGCGAGCCGGAGCTTCCGTTTCCGGAGAGCCTCTGCCACTGCTGCGCCGCCCCGCCGCGCTACGTCCGCAGCGCGACCAGCATCTTCATCCTCTGCCCGCTGCTGCCCATCAAGTATCCGCCGCAGCCTGTCCTGCAATGCCCGCTCTTCCGCCCGCGGGGGCCGAATCCAAGCCAGCCTGGCTAGCCAGCGAACCTCGCCAGCCCCGTCCTCCACGCTTTCCGGACGGCTAGAAAAAATAATTTTTTTTGGACCCGCCGAGGAATGTCAGACCCCTGTGGGAAAGTGAGGGAATGATTGACACGAGCATGAGTGCATCCGATTTCCGCGTCCATCTGAAGGACATCGCCAACTCCGTCAACGACGGTGGAATAGCCGTCACCGTCGAGAGGCATGGCTTGGCAATGTTTGCCGTTGTGAGCCTGG
>WNFM01163308.1_pt1 | contig 13257 bp, 10 predicted proteins | sample 5400271 | NCBI WGS metagenome assembly WNFM01 (sample SAMN13153352, study PRJNA577476) | soil metagenome | isolation source: 60 cm saprolite on Douglas fir-dominated hillslope | place: USA:California | collected 2013-09-17 | reverse complement strand
TCGGCTATCCAGATGAACAGGCGCAACGTGCTCGTGTAAAGCCAGCACAAGCTCGCAAACCACTAGCAGTGTTGGTTCACGAGGAGCGCTACAGTTAGCGTCCGACCTTCATCGCTTCAACGTTGCAATCCCTGCGGCAAAAACACTCCCCTTAAAATGAGTGAACCGCCAGTAGGGATTTCTTCTGCAACCAGGATAACACTTCTCGTGCCTTAGATGTAAAGTAAAAAAATTCTTCTTGGCAGGAATAAATAACATACTACACTTGTTGGTAACTGCTGAATACATGTATCTATTGTATCGGATCGTACTGAATAATATTAACAATATAAATAACCGCAACGAATAATAATAAAGAGAACATATACCAGTATTTTATAACTATAGATAATAATATAAATAACTTGAAGGAATATTTAAAATGTGGTAAAGTTTCCTAGGAAAAACAGAGGTTAAAAGCTGGTTTCACTAGTGAAAAAGGCATTAAACAACTATTTTATAGTCTACAGACAAAAGGAGTAGTCATGTCGGAAAACAAAGGATACGTCCATCCAGAGGTTCTGGTTGATGCAGATTGGGTAGAGGCCCATCTACGTGACCCTCAAGTACGCCTGCTCGAGGTAGATGTTAACACAAAAGCTTACGAACAGGGCCATATTCCTGGCGCAGTGGGAGTCAACTGGCAAACAGAACTGCAGGACCAAATCGTTCGTGCGCCCTTGCTTCAAGGGCACCTGGAAAAATTGCTAGGCGACGCTGGAGTCAGCAATGACACGACGATTGTCTTATATGGCGACAATAACAACTGGTTTGCAGCCTGGGCCTTCTGGATCCTCAAATTCTATGGGCACAATGATGTACGTCTGCTCGATGGCGGCCGCGTAAAATGGGAAGCAGATAAACGCGAGCTTACGACTGAGGTAGTTAGGTATCCTCACGCGACCTATCATGCGAAGACACCCAACACGGAGATTCGAGCGTTACGTGATCAAATTTTGAGCGCACTAGGCCATAAAGATATCGCGCTGGTAGACGTACGTTCTCCTGGCGAATATAGCGGGGAACTGCTTGCTCCGGCCAATCTGCCCCAGGAAGGCGCACAGCGCGGTGGACATATTCCAGGTGCGGCCAACATTCCATGGGCACAAGCAGTACGCGAAGATGGCACTTTTAAATCAGCAGATGATTTGCGTTCCATCTATGAAGGCAAAGGTATAACCCCTGAGAAAGAAGTAATAGCCTATTGTCGTATTGGTGAGCGCAGCAGCCACACCTGGTTTGTGCTCAACTACCTGCTCGGCTATCCTAAGGTTCGTAACTACGACGGTTCCTGGACTGAATGGGGCAGCCTTATCGGCGCCCCTATTGAAAAGTAGTGTTTTTTAGCAAAGCAAGAGCGAGAAGAATACCGGCTACCTTGCAAGGCAGCCGGTATTCTTCTCGCTCTTGCCATACATGAAGCGTGAAATTAGTTAAAACTTCCTGCCACTTTTAAGAGTTCGACAGTATTACCAGTGCCGTTGCTATTACCCCTGACAGTTAACACAACCAGTGCTTTGTCAATCGGATTCCCTTGCACATCGAAGAGTATACGACCGCTAATGCCATGATAAGGTGGTATATTGTTCTTACCCAAAGAAGCCAGGGCATCACGCACTGCTTGCCCCGTGATATTGCCTTGTACTAGCTTTGCAGCAGCAACCATTACACCAACCGCGTCGTACGTCAGGATAGCATCATTGCCGGCGGGAGGTGCGTTATTGCTTGGAACGGTAGAACTTTGATAGGTGCTCACCCAATTGTGAAAGAAGGCAGGCTGACTATGCAACTTAAGGAAAGACCATTCGTCTGGGTGACCAAAAGCCGTGAAGCTCAGGCGCTGGATGTCTTGAGGAAAATTCCTGGCAATGGCAGCATCAGGACCATCTCCTTGACCAAGGATCAAGCCTGTATCTATGGCATCGCCGCCCAAAATCTTGAGCCTGGCAAGCGTAAGATTGCCAGGATAGGTATCAATAGCAATGGCAAGGGCATGAGCCAGGCGTACTGCATCAGTATCAATACCGGCGAGGAAAATGAGATCAGCGTTATTTCTGAGTGCATCATTAATCACCTTCTGATAACCTACAACTGTTGTCGTACCTTCAGTAAAGTTATCAGCGGGATTATTAATGGCCGTTGCATGTAAGGCTTGAACGCGTGCCGTAAGTGCATCTGCTAGCGATTGGCTGTAAGTATCAGTTGGGTCACGCAAGACGAGAATTTTTTTGGCATTAAACTCATTTGGATCTACGGCTACAGAACCCAGGGTTTTGCCTTGCAGATCATCTGGTGGATTGACGCGAAAAAAGTATTGGCTTGAGCCGCTCAACTTCACGCTTGATGCTGTCTCAGAGAGCAGGGGAATATGGGCACCAGCGATAATATCCCGGGCGTTGATAGTTTGTGAGCTAAAGGGCCAACCGACGACACCAATAATATGATCGATATTGCCAGCATTCAATACCCGGTTAGCTATAAGCTGGGCCACGGCAGCCACGTCGTCATTATTCGCACCAGAACTATCTATGAGCAGACGTAATTTCGCATGGGGCAACGTATTGTTCGTATTGATTTCGTGCTGGGCCAGGTATGCGGCTTGTAGTTCGGCATGCGCCAGCAAATAGTCGGCTGCATTATTATCCAGAGCCACACCCATTACAATTGTGACATAGGGAGCACCACTTTGCAGAATATGAATATCCTCATTGTAGATCTGGGCTTCCCCATCGGTGGGATCTTCTGTGATCGCCTTTGAGAGCAAATTGACCGCGGTACTTACGTCATTATGCTGAATCGCCTGGGCAGCCTGCTTCTTCAAAGCAAGCTCATGACTGGGACGGCCATAGCTGTCAAGTACAATGCGCCCATCGCTCAGTCCTATCCCTTTCTTCTGAAACATACTCATCTCTAAGGCGATTTCATTATTAAGGGCAGCCTGGTTCTGGGCTATAGATGTAGCTGTGAGTTGTGTATTGTTAGTCGAACCGCCGAAAGAGGGAAGAGAAGAACGGAAATACGCCAGGAAAAAACCCAGGATAATGAGACTACTCACCGCAGCAAATACAATAACATTTGTCCGGCTGCGACTGCGACTCCTCTGGCGTATCTCTGCCGAGTTGAGCAGGAGGGGATTTTTAGCAGGATTGCCTGCCTGCGTAAGCACAGGAGGATACAAAACGAGCACAGACGAGATATCCTTGAGCATATCATTAGCCCGTGGGTAGCGTTGCTGCCCCGATAGGCGCAGAGCTTGTGTGAGAATTGCCTCCATTTCAGGCGTCACCGTCGGATTAAGGCGCCTAGCAGGAGGATGGAAAAAGGCCATGCGTTCATGAGGGTCATAACCAGTTACCGCATGATGCAACGTTGCCGCCAGGGAATATAAATCTATCGATGGATCGATCTGACCACGCACCTGTTCTGGGGCCATATACCCAGAGGGAGCATTGCTCTTGCTCGGTAACTGCGCGCTGGGCGTAAAAAGAGGAAGATATATGAGTGATACGCGCTTCCTGTCAGGGCTTATGATGATTGTGTCAGGATTGATAGATCCATGCACGATTGGTGGTCGTATATGTTCGAGATGTGCCAGCATCTCGCACAATTGCTGCCCATACGCTGCAACAGTATGTTGAGGCAAAGCGCCTCCCTGACGTGCAAGCAAGGTACCCAGGGTTTCTCCTTCGGGATGTTGAAACACGATATAATAGGATCCCCGGTCATTGAACACATCGATAACCCTGGGAAACCCTGGATGTTGTGCCAGCTCTGTCATCTTCAAAGAAATTGAGCGAGCAGTTTGTTCTTTATCTACATCTGTCATGACGTCTGTAGGAAAAGCTACCTCACGTATAAGCACACGACGAGACGAGTTTTGAGTATCGGATGCTAACCATGCTACGCCCTGCCTACGTTGATTCTCAGGCAAAAGTACCTGCTCTACCAAACGATAGCGTCCCCTGCGTAGCATATCTCCACGCATTAATATCTGCATGGGTGCAAGTGTGGAGGGTAATACATATTGCTGATTATATCTTGACGAAGTCTGATTTCCTGTATTCTGGGAATCGGTTGATGCACGTCCATAGCCACAGCGTGCACATCCACCTTGTACAAGTTCTCCATCAAAATTACAACGTGGGCAGCGCATTTCTATTCCTTTTGAGTGGATGTACTTACCATAAACATAAATAGCCTGTGTACAGAGTGCCTCAAGAATACAGTATTGTCAAAAGAATAGGAAAGATGGGTAATTTGTTTTATGGATACGGCCGCTAGAAATCTCTATATTTCTGGTCCGGGAAGGTGGGTAGCCAGGATTTCTTGCGGCACCATAGCAATCGGAACTGCGCCGTAAGAGGGAAATGCTAAAGCTTCCTGCTCACTTATGAGAAACTGCAGATATGACTTGAATTGGGAGGTCCCACTTCCTTGTGTGTAGAGATGTTCGACGCTCCAAAATGGATAAGTACCCTGTACCAGGGCCTGGATAGTAGGAGAGACACCATCGATTGCAAGGACGGTGACATTAGCACCTTGAGTAACCGCGAGAGGTACATAGCTGATTGCTCCTGGCGTTTGGACAACAGCTTGCAGCCAATTCTTTTTGAGCCTTACCCCATTGACATGCTCTCCTTGATCATTGAGCACGAATGCCCGGAAAACGGCGCTTACCGTATCATTCGTCGGACGCTGAATGACCTTTATGGACACATCAGAACCACCCACCTGGGACCAATTCGTAATACGCCCCTGGTAGATATCTTGAATAGCGCTGCTGCTCAACCTGCTGACCTGCACATCTGGGTTGGCAATCAGAGCATAAAGCATAGCCGCAATGGGTTGATCTGTCAGGTTGTGTGAGGGACGCGCTGTCAGATCAGAAGAGACGGCATCGATCTCTTTTTGCTGTAAAAAGCCGAGGCTGGTACGACTATCATCTCCAGCCAGAGAAATATTCATAACAGGGCATTGTGCTTGATAATCCTGACCCACACGCTGTAGAAGAGGTTCAAAGTTTACAGAACCATCTATGTGCAGCTTCCCCCGCTCACAAGTAAAAAATGCTGGGCCAGGAGTAGCAGAAGAGGTAGGAGGTACGCCAACCGTTCCATCCACGCCTGGTGTTTGCGACATCACAACAGTAGGTGTCACATGTAAGGGTGGGTAAAAGTTACCTGCATTCACAGTAGGCGATCCCATAAGCGCAGTCGGAGTCGCGGGCTGGCTCACTGGCGTGCGAGAAGAGAGCACAGATCGACCAATGCTCCAAAGCTGCCCCTGTATATCAAAGATATGTGGAGGCAAAGAGAAGATAAAAATTGTAGCGCCAAACAAACTAAATAGAAGTACAGACAACAGTAAAAATGATGTAGCATGGGATCGTGCAAAGCCAGTGCGCCGTGCTCGCACAACAATACGCCGTTCCGCTAAAGGAGTAATAATCTGCCTACTACCAGGCATCAGCGCGGAGAGCAATGCCTGTGCGAGAGCAGCGGCGCTGGGGAAGCGTCCTTCAGGACTTTTCGCAAGAGCCACCCGTATCACTAGTTCTAAAGCTTCAGAAATTTCCGGGCGCAGGGCACGCAGCGATGGAATTGGCTCTTCTGTATGTTTGAGAGCAATTTCACCGGCGCTCTCGCCTATATAGGGCAGGCTACCACTTAATAAGCGATAGAGTAAAACACCGATAGCATAAATATCACTCGCTGGACTAAGCATTCCCAGAGATTGCTCTGGAGCAACATAGGCAGCATTCCCCTCTTCAACCAGAGGCACAAGTGGATCCCCGACTCGATAGGCCCGCCTCATACCGAATTGAGTGAGAAACACGTTTTCCTCATGATCTACCAGAATACTAGAAGGTTGAATATTGGCATGAACAATGCCTTGATCATGTACATATTGTAGAGCAGCACATAACTGCGTCACAAAACGTACTGCTATAGGCACTGGTATCAGTTGTTCTGGCTGCCGCTGCATATATTGCTCAAGTGTCTCATCGTCTGTTATAAGCGTTGCGCAATACAGTAGATCATCCCCTGCACCAAATTCCAACAAGGGCTGAATATACTTGTGATGACAACGCCATACTTTTTCTACTTCTGTCGCAAAGTTTTCGCGAAAGGATGCCATATCCGGAAACTCGGGCCGAAATAAACGCAGTACGACATCATATCCACCTCTCGTAGTTGGTCGTGCGCGGTAGGTCTCCACTATTCCCTCGCGTGCCAGGCACTCAAGCAAGAAGTAGTTACCTACCAGGACACCTGCAAGTTCTGCCATTTCTATCTCTCCTCCCTAGCCTTCTATCCCTACATACTCAGGCATCGTCCTAACCAGGGACAAAGACACAACTTGCCAGGTTTTGACGCTATGAACAACAAATTGATCAGCATACCTATGGGTTGGTAGGTTATACGCACCATGCCCGTCACTTGGGAAGTAAAACGAAGAGAGTAATGCGCCCAGGAGACCCAGTAACAAGAGTATTACCACCACGATTGGCAATGCCTTTCTCAATCCTTCATTCAGCTTATTCTCGTTCCGACTATCATTAGCTTGTGGTAGAGATGAAGATATCTGCGGCTCAGGCGGCAGTTCGGTAGGTGCCAGTGGTTTGCTATGCAAGTATGCATCAGCAGTTAAGGGCACCGATTCCACCTGTATGTTCGTTACGGGTGACCACTCAAGAGGATCGGGATCAACGGACCAGAAACGATATTTGTCCTGACCCATAGATGTATTCTCTTGCAAGAAACTCATCTTAGGATTGCTTTTTCCCCCAGAAGAAGGTGAAGCGGTGGCGGAGGGAGGTGGCGTTTGGGGATCATAGACTGATCCAGCAGCGTTCAGGGCGGGAACAGGAGTTTGGGGATTACCCACGGGTGCGGTTGTTGCAATAGACCTGGCAACGGGTGAGGCTACTGGGGCTACAGATACAGCGGCTAAAAACGCACTGCCAAATTCTTCAGCCGAGGCAAAGCGATCCTCAGAACGTTTCTGTAATGCCATCTTCAGTACCCCATCTACGGCATCCGAAATGCTAGGGGCAAGTGCTCGTGCCGACGGTGAAGGTTGACGGACATGTTTGAGCAATACTTCAACAGGTGTCTGTCCAGTAAAGGGAGGTTGACCCGTAAGAATACGAAACAAGAGGACACCAAGGGCATAGATATCACTGGATCGTTTCACGACACCAAGCGACTGTTCAGGTGCAGCATATTCTGCTGATCCCCAGCCCACTCGCGTCAAAGATTGTTGACTATCGTCATATCCACAAGCAATACCAAAGTCGGAGAGCAGCATCCGCCCGTCAGCTGCTACAAATACATTGGTTGGCTTGATGTTGCCATGGATCACATCATGACTGTGCGCATATTGTACAGCACTGCACAACTGTTGCATAATAGGCAAAGCTTGCATCGCAGAGAACTTGCCACCCACCCGCACCAGTAGATCTTCAAGCGTACCAGGAACCACAAAAGGTGTGACAGTGTAAAGCAGCCCCTCTCCTTCGCCAAATTCCAGAAATGGCAGAATATTCGGATGATCAAATTGCCCTATTTTCTCTGCCTCGTCCATAAAATAATCACGAAAGGCTTCTCGGTGAGCATAGCCAGGACGAAAGATCTTCACTGCTACCTCAAAGTTCCCTTCACCATTCTCACGTGCGCGGTAGACGTCGGCGACTCCCCCTTTGCTGATACACTGCAGCAGAAGATAGTCACTGAGGATAACACCTTCAAGATCAGACATATAGCACCCCGTTTATACTTGTTGATAACACCAACCCCACCACGCAAATTCATAACAACATCCTTCACATAGGCAATACATCGAACTAAACGAGATGTAAGGGCTTTTTCGGAGACAATTATGGAGAAATATTTTGCAATCGCTTTAGTGGGCACTCCTAAGGAGCCGTTCTAGCTCATGTACTGTAGGTACAGCTGCTGTACCGGTAAGGGCTGTTGTGGAAAGGCTTCCACAAATTGTGCCACAGCGCAGCGCCTCAAGCAGTGAATATCCCTTAAGTATCCCATAAATGAAGCCTCCATTAAAGGCGTCACCCGCTCCTGTGGTATCCACAACCTCATTAATGGGATAGGCATCACAATATACCAATTCCTCTTGTTGGCAAGCAACCACACCTTGCGCACCTATTTTCACAATAGCCGTAGATGCCCACTCTGCTAGTTTTCTCACAGCTTCTTCTGCGCTCCCGGTACCCGTCATCAACATGGCTTCCAATTGATTTGGCATAATATAGTTTCCCCGCTTCACCACGGTAGACATACTTGGATCTGGTAAATCCTGGGAGTGCCAACCCGTATCAAGGAAGAGGGTGGAACCACGCTCAACTACAAAGTTAGCTAGTGGAAGCATGGTAGGACGAGCATAAATGAAGGCAGCATTAAATGCATAGCCATCAAGTAACGTATATGGATCACGGGCTACATGCTCCACGATACTGGCTCCTTCACTACCAACCTGGGCGGGAGGAGTTTTTCCCAGCAGATGGGTCACCAGACCACTTTGTGTATTTGAATAGGAGACAAACCCACGTTCACTCTCATGGGCCAGGCAAACACTCACAGAAAACATAGGATAATCGCGCCGCAGTACAAGATCAGAGCAAATACCTACTTTTTCAATCTCTTCTAGCACGAAGCGACTGAAGAAGTCATTGCCTAGTTCACACAACAGAGCAACGCGTAAACCCAGGCGACTTAAGGTCGCCGCAGTGTTAAAAATCCCTCCCGCACTAATCCCAAATTTGTCTACATACATCTCCTGCCCTAATACAGGCCAATGCGGCATACCACCAAAAACTATATCCACACAGGGATTACCTATCACCAAAACATCAAATTGCATCCTATTTGTCACACTAAATATCCTTTGGCTACGAATTATTACATAGATGACGCCAAGTGCTTACATTTTCTTATGCAAGAAGATATAGGATCTGGGAGCTACCACAGCGAGAAGATAGGGGACCTGGACCGACCAGGTCCCCTATCTTCTCGCTGCCCACGTTAGATTTTGAGAGCTAAAATCAGAGCTATCGTTATAACGTGCAGCAGTTGGTCGACCCAGATAGGGCCTATCAGCTTATAACGAGACTTGAGAGGATCAACCACAAAATGTGTCCCAAAGATAATAGCTGTTGCTAGCACAGATGGATGCGCCAACAGCACAAAAACAGCAGTGTACGTAGCACAATGGTAAAAGTTTACTTCCCAGCTTTTCCCCTTCTCGACACTCATCCAGGTGCTTTGAAAGGCAAAATCACCCACGAAATGACAGGCTAGCCAGATAAGCAGTGTAGGGATAGAGATATCGATCAGCATGGGCATCCTTCTCCTCGCAGAAATGCTTTATACATTGAGTATAGCTAAGGAGAAATACCTCCCACAATGAACTAGACCGCCTTGCGAATGTGAAATAGGCCACAGATTGATAGGCCTACGACTTTATAACAACCTTCCCACGCCACGGCGTTCCAGACAATTTACGCAGCACAAGCATAGCAGCAATCAGCATCCAGAAACAGAAAGCCAGGTCTTGTTCCAGGAAAGCACTATCGCCTAGTCCCTGCACCATGGCAGCCAACATTGCTGCGGCGACGCCTAATGTCATCCACTGCAGCGATAGGTTCTTTGAGCTTTCATTCGCTCGCACATACCTGAGAATACGTACAAAAAGCCAGAAGAACAGTACTAATATAGCAATAAACGCCAGAACACCGAAGATGCCCATACTTACCCATATATGTAGTAAAACGTTATGGGGGTGCGAGAGATATGGCTCATATTTGAGATCCGTTGAAATGCGTGTTACTGGATCTACATTAATCAGATAGTGCCAATCTCGGGGGGTAGGACAGGTCAGATTTGTACTATAGTAGCAGAGCCAGTTGTCCATACCGTAGCCAAACCAGGGCCTATCATGAAGCATATTGAGCGCAGTTCGCCACAAGTAGATGCGCTTGGTTACAGTGCTGACATGATGTATATCGACATGGGTAGCAAAAAGCAGATTCAGGATGTGTGTATGGTAGAAGAAAAGCGCGATACCCAATACAACAGCCAACGACGCGATACTGATGAGAAGCACCTTGCGGTTGCGAATCGAAGAGACCCCGATAAACAGCACTGCGCCACCGATAGCCACCCAGGCTCCCATTGATTGCGAAAGGTAGAGCACATAGAGGAGAGGCAAACACAATCCGATTGCTAAGAGGCGCCACCACCACGAGACTGCACCATGCCAAACAAACCCGGCTACAGCTAGTGCAAGGCCAATAGGTAGGACGTAATCGACGAATAATCCAATACTATTGGCACTGCCATACATTACATGTACACGGCGTATGCCATCTGACTCCAGTACCAGTGTGCTCTTGAAGAAGTGAAACTGAACTACACCTAGCAAGGCCACTATCAAGCCGCTCGCCAGCAGAGCTCCTAGCAAACGCCTAATATCCCCGCGGGAACGCAGACAACACAATGCCAGGAAGAGGTAAACGAGGGGGTCCAGTACCTCCTCACGAAAAGCGCGCAGGGCAAAAACCTTGTTATATGCTATAACAATTGAGAATGCCGCAACAGCAAAAAAAACGAGGATAGGAATAAGAAAAGGTCCTACACGATCTCGCAAATCCCGCCACGCTAACCAATAAGGCCATTTACGTCGTTGCCGGAACAGCTGGATAAGGGCAACCAGCACGCAAACGCCAAGTGTAATTTCAGCAAGACTAAAAGAAACATTATGATTTGGAGCGATTCTCAGCACTGTTTTTTGTAGGAGATAATAGGGCAAGCTTAAAGGCAACAGCGCCAGCGCAATAGGTAAACGATACCAGCACAATACTGCGAACAAAAGGAGAAAGGGCAAAGAAAACAGGGGATTCACCTGGTGAGAATGGGTTCATACCTAGATTCTGGTTACCAATGACATAATATAAAGCCATTGAGACAATCAGACCGACTTCAATACAGCGATTGCGCCAGAAGGAGGAAATCCTTTTGCCAGGTGCACCATTATCTACAGGCGGATGGGTCGAAGCATCACTTTTAGGCCCATCGTCGTCTAATGTATCCTGCTCATACTGGGCAGGACCAGATAAGGATAGACTTTGATTGATCATATTCAATATCCCGCATACATAACCCAAATGTATGCACTTATCACAACACCGGGAGGGTTATAAATCCAGTATAGCAAAGTATCTAATGTTAGTCCATCAATTCTCAAGTTATTGCTCAGTCTAGGACTTTAAGCGAGCAGTCTAGCAATGTTATTCGATGCAGGAAACTGCACTGTCAAAATATTGACGCACGCATTTAAAATCCGATCGGATTTTAAATGCGTGCGTCAATACCTCATAATATTCAAAGTACCGCTGAGATGAGCTATCTTGTCAATTCTTGCACAAATTGTTGGAAGACGTGTAGATGGTGATCGATATCAGCCTGTTTGTGCTGAATGGAGATCGTCCACTGATCATCGAAGCCAGGAGGGAAAAGGATACCACGATTCGCCAGGAAGAGCCAGTAGGCATAGGACACTGCCATGTCGATTTCCCACCATGCGCGATAGTTACGTGCCCGTTCATAGCGGAACATGGCGCAACCCTTAGCACCAATCTGAGCAACGTGCATAGGCATATCAAATTCTTCGATAATGCCTATATAGCCCTCAGCTAATTGTTTCGAGAGACCAATTGCATGGGCATGAGCCTCAGGTGTGAAAATTTGTGTTAAGGTTACCAGGCCAGCACGCATAGACATGGGATTGCCATTAAAAGTACCCAGATGCAGGACTTCTTCGTGGTTGATGTGGCGCATGACTTCCTGGCGGCCACCAAACGCCCCAATGGGCATACCACCACCAATAGATTTGGCAAGACAGATCAAGTCTGGCTCAACTGGATACAGCTCGGTAACGCCACCAGGCGCAACGGTTACGCCAGTTTTAACTTCATCAAAGATAAGCAGAACATCATGCTGGCGCGTGATCTCACGCACTTTCTTGAGATAGCCCTCGTCTGGTAACATAATACCGACGTTCATTAAGATCGCCTCGGTAATTACAGCCGCGACTTCGCCTTTATGCTCGCTTAGAATACGATCCAATGCCTCCGGATCATTGTAGGGAGCGATAATGGTATTGCTTTTTACATCAGCAGGAATACCCTTTGATGCCGGTACGCTATTTGGATGGTCTGCAGGGCCAGCGGCTTCCACTGAAGGTTTGGTACTCATTAGGACGGTGTCGTGGTGTCCATGATAGGAGCCTTCAATCTTCACAATTTTGTCGCGACCGGTATGTGCACGAGCCAGACGTATAGCGTCCATCGTCGCTTCAGTACCAGAATTACAGAAACGCACTTGCTCAATGGGGGCAAAGCGGCGTACGAGTTCTTCCGCCAGGTACACGGTATCGGGGCAAGGTAATGAGTAGAGGCTTCCTTTACCAAGCTGATCACGCAAAGCCTCAACTAAAACGGGGTGTGAGTGGCCAACGAGCAAGCTTCCGAACGCCAGGTGGAAGTCCGCATATTCGTTGCCATCATAGTCCCAAATATGACTACCTTCCGCGCGGCTAATAAACAGGGGATAAGGTGGTACAGCTTGAAACGAACTGGAGACCCCCATAGGCAATGAGGATTTTGCGCGCTCATGGATTTCGTGCGAACGAGGAGTTCGCTTCCTGAACTCTGCTTCCTCGCGAACCACAATCTCTTCTACTTTCTTCGGATTGATGGTGAGAGGTTCTCGAAGCATAAAAGCTCCTTTCATAACGAGAGTGTGAAACGATTTTACAAAGATTACTGCATAGCTTTTACTATTCTCTTTATTATAACCTACGACAAGTCAATTTTGCAATTCTTTTAGGACTATTTTATGCGAATAACAATTGAAATAGCTATTATGATTGCGAATTTCGTATAATCACTGTGATATTAGAACAGTACCTATACATCTTCTTCATCAATACAATTTGTGGCAAGAGCCAATATTTTCGAGAAAAATGTTTGAGCATTCTGTACTGGGCAGCATACTATACAAAAGTGAGGACCTCTCTTAATGAGGTCCTCACTTTTGTATAGTATGCACTTTTCTTGAAGAAGCTCTAAACGCCGCTATGTAAAGCACTTGAAGTAATAGTAGGGCTCGTACTATTGTTATCTGCTTTTCGCATTTT
>WNFM01078021.1_pt1 | contig 13257 bp, 12 predicted proteins | sample 5400271 | NCBI WGS metagenome assembly WNFM01 (sample SAMN13153352, study PRJNA577476) | soil metagenome | isolation source: 60 cm saprolite on Douglas fir-dominated hillslope | place: USA:California | collected 2013-09-17 | reverse complement strand
GGGCTGTTGAGCGTCCCTTTCGGAAGGTCGACATTGGCCTGGCCGAGCACGGTGCGCACATCCTCAAGGTTGATCCCGCGCGCCGCCAGCGCCTCTGGATCGACCCGTACGCGGACGGTCGGCTGCTCCTCACCTCCGATGCCCACGAGGCCGACGCCGGAAATCTGCGAGATCTTTTGCAGCAAAATATTTTGCGCATAGGCGTCGACCACGGTCAGCGGCAGGCTGTCCGAGGTGATTCCGAGCACCAGGATCGGCGTGTCGGCCGGATTGACTTTGCGGATCAGCGGCGGATACGGGAGATTCTTTGGTAGGTATTTGGACAGCGCGTTGATTACTGTATCGATGGGGCGGCTCAATTCGAACTGCAGGGTGACCTGGACGTAGCCGAGCGCACTCGACGACGTCATCTGGGTGAGGCCCGGGATCTCACCGAACTGCAGCTCGAGCGGCGAGGCAACCGTGGACGCCATGGTCTGCGGGTCGGTGCCTGGCAGTTGTGCCGTGACCGTAAGCGTCGGATAGTTGACGCTCGGCAGCGACGCCACCGGCAATAGCGGATAGGTGACGATGCCGCCCACCAACAACCCTACCATCAACAGAGCGGTCGCGATCGGCCGTTGAATGAACGGTGCTGAAATATTCATGGGATCGGCGCCTGTAGGGCATCTTGTGCGGCCTCTTCCTGTGCGGCCTGGCCGTGCAGGATCGTGACACGCGTGCCCGGTTGCAGCTTGTATTGTCCGTCGACTACGACCTGCTCGTTGGCCTTGAGGCCGGAATCAATCAGCGCCTGGCCGTCAGCGATTTGCGCGACCTTGATCGGGCGGATCGCCACGGTGCTGTCGGGATTGACGACATAAGCGTAGGGTCCTTTCGGACCTTGCTGCACGACCGCGGCGGAAACGGTCAGGCCATTATGCCGCGTGTCGACGAGCAGCCTCGCGTTGACAAGCTCGCCCGGCCAGAGCTTGTTCGCCTTGTTGTCAAAGTTCGCTTTGAGCTGGATCGAGCCGGTGGTCTGCAGGATCTCGTTGTTGACGAGGCCGAGCACGCCTTGATCCAGCTGCATCGAATTATCCTGGTTGTAGGCAAAGACCGTGAGCGGCGTCTTGGTTTTTTGCTGTTGCTGCTGGATCTGCGGCAGATCCGTCTCCGGGAGAGTAAATATCAGCGAAATCGGATGGAGCTGGGTGACGACGACGAGGCCGTTGGTGTTTGACGGGCTGATGATGTTGCCCACATCGATCTGACGAATGCCAACCACCCCATCGATCGGCGAGGTCAGGCGCGTATAGCTGAGCTGCACGTTCGCGGCGTCTATCAGCGCATTGTCGGCCTTGATAGCCGCCTGCAGCTCGCCCACTTGCGCTTGCTGGGTTTCGACCAATTGTGGGGTGGCCCAGCCCTTGGTCCCCAATTGGGTGTAGCGAGTGAGATTGGCCTGGGCATTCTTGAGCTGGGCCTGATCGCGTTCGAGGTTTCCGGTGTACTGGTCGATCAAGGCCTGATAGGGACGCGGATCGATCTGCGCAAGCAGGTCACCGGCATGCACGGTCTGGCCTTCGGTGAAGTTGATGCTGATGATTTGTCCCTGGATCTGGGCGCGCACGACGTCGGTGTTGTAAGCGATCACCGTGCCGACGCCGGTAAGATAGATCGGCACGTCATGCTGGGCGACCGCCCCGGCCACGATCGGCGCCGTGGGTGGAGCGGGCGCGGCATCGACCTTCTCCAGCGCGTGTATATGCGTAAAGTAAAGACCGCCGGCCGCAAGCGCCGCAGTCAGTAAGACGGCAGGGATAACGACTTTCTTTTTCATGACCGCTCTCTCTCGCAGACGAAATGATTGTTCACGGGATAGTGCTTCCCGTCGGTGAAACCGTGGGCATTGTTGGTACCGACGAACGCGACCCCACGCTGCCTGTAATGGGCAATACGCTTGGCGTTGGTACCACTTGTGCGGCACTCACCCCGAGATTGCCGATCCCAGTGGAATCCAACGGAACTCCGGCGCGAGCGGCGCCGCTCGTCGTGGTGGATGACGTTGACGTTGGACTCGACGATGCAGCAATGCTGCTCGAACCGGAGCCACACATTCCGGTCAATCCCGACGTTTCCATCATTCCTGAGGATGTCGACTCTCCTGACGTCGCCGAGATTGCCGTCGAATTCGATATTCCTCCTCCCGGCGTCGCCGCGGTGGCGGGCGTCGTAGTTCCGGTTGCCATTGCCATTCCGCCGCCGTCGTAGGTCGAGGGCGATCCAAACGTTCCCAATGGCGAGGTCGCCACGGTCGAACATGCCCCCGCACCGCTGCTGGTGCTTGGAACGGCAATGGTGCCCGTGACGCCATTGGGCACCGGACTGACGGTGGGTGATGCGCCCATCTGCAAGCCGTTCGGGCCGACTGGCACACCGGGAGCTGTACCAAGCCCGGAGGTGACGCCGAGCGAAGGCGTGAGCGTACCGACCTGGGCGAATGCGGGGCTGCCGCATAACAGGGGCCACGCCGCCGCGACGATCAACAATGGTCTCATGGAAGATCTCCCTGATGAGAGCGGAAGGATTACGCGGCGCGCGTATGCAAGCACCGCAGTCGATGAGGCAGTGGGAGCAATGGCTTTCTTTTTCATGGTCGCTGACAGAGGATAAATTGCCTCAGCGTCCGCTCGCCGATCGACGTGCCGGTGACCCCGGCGTTGCCGGCGCCGGCGAAACTGTTCCGAGTGGTCGCGGCGCCGCCGGTGGTCGCGCACGCCGGATTGGTTGACGTCGTCGTGGGTGAAGTCGTGGGCAAAAGAGTGGGCATCGTCGGTACCGACGAACTCGCTCCCACACTGCCTACAATAGGCAATACGTTTGGCACCGGTACCGGCGGTGTGGACCCGACGCCAAGATTGCCAATCTCGAAAGATCCGAAGGGAATTCCGGTTCGAGCGCCGCCGCCCGGCGTGGTGGGCGACGTTGATGTTGGACTGGACGATGCCGCAATGCTGCTTGAGCCGGCGCCGCACATTCCCGACATTCCCGACGTGTCGATCACTCCTGAGGATCCTGAGGTTACCGGCATTTCCGACGTCAACGATGTTGCCGACGACGTTGATGTCGCCGACGTCGTGGTGGTGCCCGACATGGCCGTGGTACCCGACGTCGCTGTGGCGCCCGAATTTGCCGCGGTGGCGGGTGCCGCGGTTCCGACTGACATGCCGCCGCCGTCGAAGCTCGCGGTCGATCCGAACATTTCCGAGGGCGAAGTCGCCACCGTCGGACAGGCCGTGCTGCTGCTCGTGGTTGGAATGGTGATCGTGCCGGTTACGCCGGTGGGCACCGGACTGACTCCGGGCGAGGTGATTTCGGTGGCGCCCAGCGGGATTCCGGTCGGCGAACCCGCCGCGATGCCAAGCGGCGAGGTCGCACCCATCGTGGGTGTCGGGGTGACCGTCCCGTCAAATTGTCCGTCGACTTGCGCTATCGCAGCGTTGCAGACGAAGAGTGCGGGAAGGACCGCCGCAACCAACGAGAATCTCATAGGCATTTTTCGCTTCAAAGCCGTGTCACCGCGACGAGAATTGCGCGCCTTTCCGATTTCGATCACGGCAGCCTCCTGGTTAGAGGCGCCTCGCCAAAAGACATGGCGGGGATGCCGTGCTGCGATTTAGCGGCACCCATGTCGATCAGTTCTGCGACGATCTCACCTGTGAGGCTATCAGACATCGGTCAATCCCCGAGTGGCGCATGAAGCTTCGAAAAAATCAGCAGCGGCAGATGTTCAAACTCTTGTCCAGCGCATCGTCCAACTTCTGTTGTTTCGCGTCGAACGTCGAAAGCCTTCTTTGCTCCGCTTCGCTCGCTGGAGAATGTGGAGAGAAATCTGTGGCTCGCGGCTGAACGTGAACGGTCGCCGCTCCGGCAGGAGGCGCGGTTGTTGATCCGCCGAGCGGGTCGGCCTCGGCCATCATGCTATTGGAAATCAGAATGCTCGCGAGGATCGGCGTAGCGAGAAGAAAGGCACGCATGGAGTTGCTCCCGAGTTTAAGCGCAAGATTGCTGTCTTTATGCTGCGGCTGATTCAGTCTCTCATCGCTGCAAGGTGGATGGCTCGCTCATCCCGTTCAACTAAATACGAGTTTATTGTCTTGTTTGTTGTCTTGGCGCCGATCCGATCGTGCCCGACCGCAAATCGAAGTGTGTAACGTGAACTCGAATTTAGTTTTGAGTTCGGTCGAAACACCGATCGATGTGTGAGGGGTGAAGGATTGGCCTAACAATAATTTTAGTGGAGCGGGCCGTGATCGCTCCCGATGTCTATCCACCATCGGTGACGGAAAAACATCCACTCAGTCGGCAAGCATCTCTCGGCGAAATATTGCCGCTTCCATGGAGAGCACAATGAGCAAAGACGATCTCGCAGGCGTCGGCGAATACGAGGGAGCTGCCGCAGGGTGGGGTGCCCTGAAGGCTGTGGCAGACGCTGTGCGCGGTCAGAAGGCCATCGTCAAAGAGACGCACGGTCTGCTCACCATGAACCAGCCGCACGGGTTCGATTGCCCAGGCTGCGCCTGGCCCGATCCGAAGCATACGTCATCGTTCGAGTTCTGCGAGAACGGAGCCAAGGCCGTCTCATGGGAAGCGACAGCCAAGCGGACCACGCCGGAGTTCTTTGCGGCGCATCCGGTCAGCGAACTCTGGAAATGGTCGGACTTCGACCTTGAGAATGAGGGCCGCCTGACGCACCCGATGGCCTACGACCAGGCAAGCGATCGATACCTGCCGATTTCGTGGGACGAAGCGCTGAAGAGGATCGGCGCCACGCTCCGGGCGTTGCCGCGCCCCGATATGGCGGAGTTTTACACGTCCGGCCGCGCTTCCAACGAGGCGGCTTTTCTCTATCAGCTGTTTGCGCGGGAATACGGGACCAACAACTTTCCCGATTGCTCGAACATGTGTCACGAGGCGACCAGCGTCGGCCTGCCGGAATCGATTGGCGTCGGCAAGGGAACAGTGACGCTGGAGGATTTCGATCATTGCGACGCGGTCTTTTGCATAGGCCATAATCCCGGCACCAATCACCCGCGCATGCTGACGACGCTGCGCGAGGTCTCGAAGCGCGGCGCGCCGATCCTCGTCTTCAACCCGCTGCGCGAGCGCGGGCTTGAGCGGTTCACGTCGCCGCAGCACCCCATGGAGATGTTGACGCTAAGCTCGACGCCGATCGCGTCGACCTACTACCTGGTGAAGGTTGGCGGTGACATCGCGGTGCTGAAGGGAATCATGAAGACCGTCCTGGCACTCGATGCGAAAAGCCTTGCCGAAGGCGGCCCGGGCGTTCTCGACCGTGATTTCATCAGAAATCATACCACCGGAATCGACGCACTGCTGGCTGACCTCGATGCGACCTCCTGGGACGCGATTGAGGAAGCCTCGGGTCTGTCGCGATCCGATATCGAGGCCGCCGGCAACATCTACGCCAAGGCGGAGCGGGTCATCATCAATTATGGCATGGGGATCACCCAGCATCGTCACGGTACGGGCAATGTGCAGCAGATCGCTAATCTGGCGATGCTCCGCGGCAATATCGGGCGCCAGGGCGCCGGCATCTCTCCATTACGCGGCCACTCGAATGTGCAGGGGGATCGCACGGTCGGCATTACCGAGATTCCGAGTGATGCGCTTCTGAACGGACTGGCCCGCACCTTCGGATTCGAGCCACCACGCAACAAGGGCCACAACGCGATCGAAGCTGTCGAGGCGATCCGGGATGGGCGCTCGAAGGCACTGGTCTGTCTTGGCGGCAATCTTGCCGTCGCGATGGCCGATCCGGAAGTGACATTCAAGGCGATGCGCAACCTCGATCTCGCGGTGCATATCGCCACAAAACTCAATCGCTCGCATTTGCTGCTCGCGAAACAATCTTTTATCCTTCCTTGCCTCGGACGTACGGAGATTGATCTCCAGGCCACCGGTCCACAGTCGATCACCGTCGAAGATTCAATGTCGATGGTTCATGCCTCACGGGGCGGCCTGAAGCCCGCGTCCGAGCATCTCAAGTCAGAACCGGCAATTATCGCGGAGCTGGCGCTGGCCACACTGCCGAACACGCGCGTCAAATGGGCGGAGCTTATTTCCGATTACGGAAAGATCCGCGATTGCATCGAGGCAGTCTTTCCGGAATTCGGGGACTTCAATGCGCGCATCAAGAAGCCGGGTGGGTTTCGGCTCTACGTTGCCGCATCGGAGCGCGAGTGGCGGACGCCGACGAAGAAGGCCAATTTCCTCGTCCATCCCGGCGTCGATGAAGATCCGCGAGGGAGCGATCGTGATGCTCTCACGCTCGCGACCATCAGAAGTCATGATCAGTACAACACAACGATCTACGGCTTGAATGATCGCTATCGCGGAATTACGGGGCGGCGCGACGTCGTGTTCGTCAACGAACGCGACCTCTCCAGCCGCGGGCTGAAGCATGGCGATCTCGTCGACATTACGGTCGCGCCCGATGCCGGATCGAAACCGGGCAAACGTGTCATGCGCAACCTGACGGCAGTCGCGTTCCATATCGCGCAGGGCTCCGTCGCGGCCTATTATCCAGAGGCGAATGTCCTGGTTGCGATCGACCATTACGACGTCAAGTCTGGGACGCCTTCCTACAAGTCCACACCGGTTCTGATCAGCGCTTCGCGAGCCTAGATGTCGCCCAAGGCGTGGGCACACTGCCGCGCGGGCTGGCCGCCGGCCACTCGCTAAAATCAAATTTAGTTTTATGAACGACAATTTAATCGTGCGGGGAGCCCACCCATCTATGCTCTCGGCGATGCCCGAGAGGGCGAACAATGTCTCTTCGTCCATGAGGAGCAAACAGCCGGCGCTGCAGAGGTGGGCAATGGTCGGTCCGGATTTTGTGCGGCCAGATCCGATGTTGCCCGAAACGACATTTCAGGGTGACCAGCCGATATCCGAGACACGGCTGCCGCCGCCGACCGATCCGACCTGGTGGCGGGTGTTCCGCGATCCGGCCCTCACCGGTTTCGCGCAACGCATCGCCGACGAAAATCTCGACGTGCGGACCGCGACAATCCGGCTCGCCGAGAGCCGTTTTCAACGAGGGGTCACGGCAGCAGCCGAATTCCCGTCGGTCAACAGCGACGTCAAATACCAGCGCGAACTCTATAGCCAGAACGGTATCGTCAGCCTGCTCACCCCTCTGCTTGGGCCAGCCGCCACCACGGGTTTTACGATAACGCCATTCAACGAATATTATGTCGGCTTTGATTCATCATGGGAGCTCGATCTGTGGGGACGCGTTCGCAGGCAAATCGAGGTCGCCGACGCGCAGGTCGATCAGGCCGCCGACCAGCGCCGGGACGCGCTCGTCTCCAGTCTCGCTGAACTCGCGCGACTACATTCAATTGCGTGGCGTCCAGGCGCAGATCAAGATCGCCAATGACAATTTGAAGGTCGATCAGGATATCCTTCAGCTCGTCCAGGAGCGCCAGCGAGGCGGCGTGCAGAACGGTCTCGACGTCGAGAATGCGGCGGCGCAGGTCGAAAGCATCCGGGCCCAATTGCCGGCGTTGCAGCAGCAGGAGTCGCAGTATATCAACGCGCTCAGCCTGCTATTGGATCAGCCGCCGAACGCGCTGCACAGCGAACCTGTCCGGCCGAAGGCAATACCTCTATCGCCACCGCGCGTGCCGCTCGGCATTCCCTCCGAACTCGCGCGCCGTAGGCCCGATATCCGCTCCGCCGAAGACCAGTTGCACACCGCGACCGCCGATATTGGCGTCGCCGTCGGCTCTTTCTATCCCACCGTGCAGCTCAACGGCACCGTTGGTTTCGATGCACTCGATGTGAGGAACCTGTGGAAGGGCAGCTCGCTGCAATACATGGTGGGGCCGAGCATATCGTTGCCGATCTTCGCCGGCGGCCGCCTGAAGGGCACGCTGGAATTGCGCAAGGCCCAGCAGCAGGAAGCTGCGATCACCTATCACAAGACGGTGCTGCAGGCCTGGCATGATGTGGTCAACGCGCTTGTCGCCCATCGGCTTGAACAGCAGCGCCGGGCACGCTTGAAATTGCAAGCGGACCATTCCCGCCAGGCGCTCGGGCTGGCCCGCGACCGCTACAGAGATGGCGTTGCGGACTTCCTGACGGTGCTCGACACCGAGCGGAGCCTGCTCCAGGCCGAGCAGCAATACACCACCAGCACGACCAACGTCTCGCTGGATCTGGTCCAGCTGTTCAAGGCGTTGGGTGGCGGCTGGGAGACGACCTATCCCGATCGGGCAGGGCCCGAGCCGGTGGTACTGGTTCCAGTGCCGGAAGCCGCGCTCGATCTGCAACAGGCGAACTGATGCTCCGTCGCGGACATTTGAGTCCCGAGTTGCCGCAAGTATGAGTTGCCGGCGGCTAGGCCAACAGCGCCGCCGGCGATCGTGCTTCTGCGACGCGCTGCCTGGTCGCTTTTCGCACTTTCTCGAAGGCGCGCGTCTCGATTTGCCGGATGCGTTCGCGCGACACGTTGAACTCAGCCGCGAGGTCTTCCAACGTCAGCGGTTCGTCGACCAAATGTCTTGCCTCGAAGATGCGACGTTCGCGGCCGTTGAGTACATCGATTGCGTCGACGAGCGCCCGATGCTGGCGATCTTTCTCGTCCTGTTCGACGACGATGGCTTCCGGCGAGGGGGACTGATCGACCAGGTAGGTCTGCCATTCACCGGCTTCGCCTTCGTCATGGATCGGCGCATTGAGTGATGTATCGCCGGCAAGGCGCCTGTTCATGTCTACGACATCTCGCTCGGTGACATTGAGGCTCTTTGCGATCGACGTTACCTGATCGGGGTGCAGATCGCCGCCGCTGTCGAGGGCGGAGATTTTGCGTTTCGCCGAGCGCAGCTTGAAAAAAAGCTTCTTCTGGTTTGCGGTGGTGCCGATTTTCACAAGTGACCACGAACGCAGAATGTAATCCTGGATCGAAGCCCTGATCCACCACATCGCGTAAGTGGCAAAGCGAAAGCCTTTTTCGGGCTCAAAGCGGTTCAATGCGTGCATCAGGCCGACGTTGCCTTCGGAGATGACCTCCGAGATGGGCAGGCCATAGCCGCGGTAGCCCATGGCGATCTTGGCGGCGAGACGCAGGTGACTTTTGACAAGCTGGTGCCCGGCATCACGGTCACCGTGCTCGCGCCAACGTTTGGCGAGCCTGTACTCCTGGTCCCTTTCGAGGATCTCGAAACGCCGGATGTCGTCGAGATAACCGGCGCCAGCTCTATTTTTAACGAAGGCTAGCTCGCGCCGGGCTCGAGAATGCAACAGTCCGAATTGTCCCTCGATGCTCATATCAGTCGCTCCGTCGTGGAAAGCTGGATGCGTTGCCGCTCGAAGTTCGTGCGGATCACCAAATGATAAGCAAAGCGCATCGGGGAGCCATTAAATTGGGGTTTAGAACTTTAAATTCGAATTCAGTCGGGAGATTGCGCATTTCCGGAATCGACCTTGATGCCGCATCAAGCGGCATCAAGGGGTTGAATGACTTGCCGGGGTGAGCCGAGTAGCGAAAAGCCGCGCGCCGGCGACTTCCGAAATCGGGTCGCTATTCAGTAGTAGTTGCAGGTGTATGGCCACTCGGATGTCGTGTAGTACGGGCAGCTATCGCCGTAGTCGTAAATACCGCGGCGAGCGAAATGATCCCGGCGCATGCCAGCGAAGTGATCTCCGCGAAAACCTCCCACGCGACCTCGGGCAAAGCCGCCGATATGACCGCCGCCGAAACCGCCGACGTGACCGCCGCCAAAGCCACCCATGTGACCTCCGCCAAAGCCACCGCCCATATGGCCTCCGCCGCCACCGCCGTGGCCTCCGCCACCGCCTCCGCCACCGCGGGCTTGCGCATCAGTGGCAAGAAGGCTGCCGGCAAGCGCTGCACTTGCCAAAATCATCATCACTCGTCCTATCATGACATCTCCTTTGCAATCGGCGGACCTTCCGCCACAGGGCCTAGTCAGACGCTGGCGTTTTCTGAGAAGGGCAAACGCCAGCGTCGCGATGGACTGAAGATGGGGATGGCTCTTTGTCGTCTCTACTAAATTCGAGTTCAATGAACCTGACCGATACGCTGCGCGGCTCTGACCGAGTGTTCGCACGCGCCAGATCAACAGCGGACATTAAGCGGAGGGGAGCGCGCACGCGATTTCAGCCACGCAACCTGGACCGGTGGCTATCCTGAGCCGGAAGCCGTGCAGCTTGACGATCGCTGAGACCAAGCTCAGACCAAGGCCAAATCCGAAGCTGTTGCGGCTCTTGTCCGAACGGTAGAAGCGCCTCGTGACCGCTTCCCGTTCATTTTCCCGGATGCCGGGTCCGGAGTCAGAAACCCGAACGATGCTTTCGTTGTTGTCGTGGACCAAGGTGAGCTTCACGCAGCCGCCCGCGGGTGTGAATTTCAAGGCATTGTCGACCAGGTTGGCGACGGCCTCCAGAAGCAGGTCTCGATCGCCGCGCACTGTCGCATCATCCGCGGATGCCACGTGCAGATTGATATGCTTGTTTTCCGCGATGGGTTCAAAGAGATCGCCGACTTCCCTGACGACATCCGCCAGCGCGACGTTGTTGAAGCCGGCGAGGCGGCCGCCATATTCGATCTCCGCGATGCGCAGAAGCGTCGTTATGATCGTCAACGCCTGGTCCACGCCGCCGATCGCCCGGTCCGTGACTGCCTGTAATTGCTCCAGCGTCGTGGCATTTGCGCGCCCACGTTCGAGGGCAAGCCGCACCCGGGTGAGAGGTGTGCGGAGATCGTGAGCTATTTCGTTGCCCACCCCAGCCATTTCTTGCACGACAGTCTCGATTTCATCGAGCATGCCGTTTGCAATTTCAGCAAGTTTATCGAAGGGATGGTCAAGGCCCTGCGTGGGCAGGCGCTGTCGTAAATCGCCGGCGACGATACGGCGGACCAAGGTATCCAGTTCGGCCACGCGCTTCTGGGCTCTGAGGCTAAGCACCATGCCGATCACGAGGCCCAAGCCGAGGGCGAAGGGCAATCCCAACATCAAGGCCCGCGCCACAATTTCCGCTAGCTTCTTCAAATCGTCGATGTTACGGGCAATCACCAGCACGTTGCCGTTCGGCAGGCTTCGTGCAATCGCGCGAACGGTCATTTCTTCGGAACCATTTTGGTCGAGCCGCATAGCAGCGGCACTTTGAGCCGGAGCGTCGATCTTCAGGTCGTGGGGCAGGTCTACCAGATTGCCCGCGATTCTGTGCCCATTCGGGGCAAACAGGCCCGCCAACTTGATACGGCGCGGATCTTGGCGCAATCGATCATTGATAGCATCCAGCTCTCGACTAGGTGAGTCCGCGGCAATAGCGAGACTTTCCTCGGTGATCGCGGCATCGGCTTCCGCCAACATATAATCTGCCGCCTCCCAGTAGACGAAAGTGGAGAACAACACGATGCACACCGCGAATGCAGTGGCAGTCCAGCGGAAAGTTGTGGTGCGGACAAAGTCAGGAAGCTGCACGGAGAACAAATCCAGCCCCGCAAATGTTACGCATCCCCGGAGGCTCTTTCGGCAGGTCCGTCTTGAAACGCAGCCGGCCCATAGCCCCGTCGGCTCGTGCTAGTAATTGATCGTTGCGTTGCATCGTGTATTCGGGTCGGTGCTCGAGGCTGGTACGCGATCGGCGACCACGCCATTTTGCGTTAGCTATTGTCATGTCATCCATCATGCCGCAGATGCGCCGCGATTTCGGCCATCAAAAAAAGGACGGCGCGCGCCCGCCTCACAGAGAGAAGGGGCACAAGGCGCGACGCGCACCGTCCGCTCGACAGCCGCATGATGTCGCCTCGGGAGGATAGGCGTGGCTGCTTGAAGGATGATCTAGGCTCGCGGGTCTATCTGCACCATTAAATAGTGTTTCAGGATTGCTCGCGTTTTTCTTGGCTGAGCTTCAGAAGGCTAAATTCGTATTTAGTTGAGAAAGCCGCTTCCGGCCGCGACGTTTTAACAGTAGTCGTCCTTCTGCCTGGATCGACCGGGGATGGGCCCGCCGAAACTTTCACCGCACGGCGTGTCCCCTGAAGGCATCGGAGCAATCCATGATCGAGCCGGCCCGAATTGTTGATCGCCAGATTTGGCGGGAGAGCGGCGTCAGTCTGGGCAGTCGTTCGATTCCGGAAGAGACCGCGGTGGCGCTCACCTATAACGGTGGGACCTACGCGGTAATGATGACGACACCGCAGGATTTGAAGGATTTTGCGGTCGGCTTCAGCCTGAGCGAGGGCATCATCAGCTCCATTGCGGATATCGATTCGTTGGACATCGTGCCTCTCGACGACGGTGTCGAACTACGGATGTGGCTCACTAAACCAAAAGCCGATCGCCTGCAGGAGCGACGGCGGCATATTGCCGGGCCGACGGGCTGCGGATTGTGCGGCATCGATTCAATCGCTGAAGCCATCCGTCCAGCGGCCGTTGTCGGACACGGCCGGCAATTCGCGTCGGAGCAGATCATGGCCGCCATGCAAAGCGTACCATTGCTGCAAAAACTCAACATCGAGACGCGCGCGGTTCATGCCGCGGCGTTTTGGGATGTCGCCCGCGGCATCGCTGCCTTGCGCGAGGACGTTGGCCGTCATAACGCGCTCGACAAGCTTTCGGGTGCACTGGCGCGTGCCTCGATTGCGGCGAGCGAGGGGATCATACTTCTCACCAGCCGAGTATCAGTCGAGATGGTGCAGAAGAGCGCTGCGATCGGCGCGCCGGTGATGGTGTCGGTTTCAGCGCCGACGGCGCTCGCCGTTCGCATGGCGGATGCAGCAGGCATCACACTTGCAGCCATTGCGCGCGCCGACGGATTCGAAGTGTTCACGCATCCTTGCCGAATTTCAGATGGAGACGTTGCAATTTCACCTGTCGGTAAAGGCTATGCTCACGCAACTGCCAACCGATAGTGAAAAAATTGCTAGCAAGAATGACGCGATAGTGAGCTCTGTTTGGTGAGCTTGAGCATCGTCCGACATTATCTTCATTCAGAGAGACGGCGGATCGGCGAGGTGCAGTTGCTTCGTGCCAGAGTGTCCGTGTCTGATCAAAGATTACAATTTAATGGAGACTACAATGCGAAAGACAGTGCTAACCATTCTCGCCGCGTCGCTGATTGTCGGGTCGACAGTCCAGATGGCCTCGGCAGCCGAGCGCCACACCCGCAAGCATGCTCGCGTGCAGGCGCCGATGAGCCAGCAGTTCCGCAACGCCA
>WNFM01114955.1_pt4 | contig 13268 bp, 10 predicted proteins | sample 5400271 | NCBI WGS metagenome assembly WNFM01 (sample SAMN13153352, study PRJNA577476) | soil metagenome | isolation source: 60 cm saprolite on Douglas fir-dominated hillslope | place: USA:California | collected 2013-09-17 | reverse complement strand
GCGCGGTGAGGAGGCACATGGAGCGCCGCGAGATGTCTGGTAGATCGCTTGCACCTCCTCTGCGATGAGCATGGATGGCAGGAATGGGAGCTAAGGATGGAGCGCCAGAAACCGCCACCGCTGGACCTAAGTGCCGCCGGACGGGCAGTGTCGTCGTGGTTGGCGGCCGTCGCGCGACTGGTGAGACGCGTGCCACCAGGTTGGCGCGTGCTAGCGCTCGGCGCTTTTCTCATCGCGGGCCTCTCCTTCATCTCCGGACTGCAGTCATCTTCCCCCGGCGCGTCGCAGATCGCGTCTGATACCAAGCAGTTTTCCATATCGAACCAGCCCACGCTCGTCTTCGCTCACTTCGTTGGCCATGTGACGATCATGCCGGGCCCAGATGGCCAGGTGAGCATCAAGGAGAAGCGAAATGGCGCAACCGATTCCATCGTTACCGCCTATGCGCAGCATGGAGATACCGTCACGGTAACGTCCGACATACCGGGCGGGCTGATGGAAGACACGTGGGTAGATTTCGACGTGAGCGTCCCACGGCGCGTGGGGTTCACAACGACGGTGGCCACCGGCACCCTCGAAGCGCGCAATCTCGGTGGATACATCGCGTTGATAAATACCAACGGGGCGATTTGGGCGACCAATCTCACCGGCACGCTCAATGTGAAGACGCAAAGCGGGGCCATCACGTTCACGAACGTCACCGCGGAGGTCGCGGCATCCACACAGAACGGCACGATTACCTCAACCGGCACGCTCCTCCAGGGCCGCTCGACGATCCAGGCGGAGAGCGGCACGATCAACTTTCACGGGTCGCTGGGCCGAGCCGGGAAGTACATGTTCTCGAACACGAATGGCGCGGTAGGCCTTACCCTACCCGCGAACTCGGCGTTCACCGTGGCTGCGCGCACCAACTCCGGCTCGATCAACGCGGACTTTCCGGGTGTCCGCGTCTCTCACCAGGAGGGACGCAGCGTGGCCCTTGGGGTGGTTGGCGCCGCGCCCACCGCCCACCTGACTATCCAGACCTCAGGCGGGTCTATCGATCTTCATCCGGCGAGATAGTGCGTTCCACGTCCCATGGCCGGCGCCAGGACGCTGCACGCTCTCCCCCGTACAGCGCGAGTCAAGGAAGAGTCGCAGATGGCGGGCCAGGCGCGCGCTGGCGCGTGTGGCAGCAGCCACATCTGTTGGGAGAGGAGACCACTTCATGGGTGTGGCGGAGAAGTGGAGAACTGCTGTTGATCCTGTGCGCTACCGGCGGAGCTTGCTCGTACTGGTATGTGTCACTGGGCTGCTGGCGGTCGGCTTGACGCTCATGGCGCTTGCCGCGACGAAGGAAGTGCAGACGCTGTCTGAGATCTTACATCCGCGCGCGCGCCCATTAGTTGACTGGATCCAATTCGGCTACGATACCACTGGGTCGCGCAACAATACCGCCGAAAAGCAGATCAACGCCGCCAATGTCGCCAAACTGCATCTCCTCTGGCGCACCAAGCTTCCAGATACCGCGGATTCCACGCCAACCGTTCTGCACGCGCTCGAGTTCCCGGACGGCACTGTGCGCAACGTGCTCTATCTGACGACAAAGGCGGGGCGCCTGCTCGCGCTCGACGCCAATTCCGGCGTCCTTCTGTGGAGCCGGACCAATCCCACCTACGATCCCAACAAGATGACGACCTCGTCGCCCTATGCGGATGCCGAGCACCGTGTCGTGTACAGCTACGCCCTGGATGGCAAGGTCCACAAGTATGACGCGATCAGCGGCAAGGAGCTGCGTGATAACGGATGGCCGGTGACGGTGACCACGATGAAGGACTCCGAGAAGGGGTCATCGGCTCTCATGGCGGCCAATGGCTTGCTCTACGTCGCGACGGCGAGCTTCGGCGGTGATGCGCCCCCGTATCAGGGACATCTTGTCGTGATCGACCTGGCGAACGGCACGACGCACGTATTCAACGCCCTCTGCGCGAATTACACGCATCTTCTTGCGCCCGGGGAATGCCGGCGCGACGGCGCGGGCATCTGGGCCAGACCTGGCGTGGTGCTGGACCCGGTTACCGGCAACATCGTGCTCACGACGGCGAATGGCCCCTACAACGCCGATAGGGGTGGGCACGATTGGGGTGATAGTGTGCTCGTGCTCACGCCAGACGGCACGAACGTGCTCGACTCCTACACACCATACGAGCCGGACGCGCTGTCCATACAGGATCTCGACCTCGGGAGCGCCGCGCCGAGCCTGCTGCCGGCCATCTCGACGAGTAAAACCCCCTATCTGGCGGTCCAGGCCAGCAAGGAAGGGAGCTTACGCCTGCTCAATCGACAGAATCTGAGTGGGCAAGGTGGCCCAGGCCACCAGGGCGGGGAGCTGGATACGGTCGATGCCCCCAATCACTGCCCGGTGTTGACGCAGCCGGCGGTGTGGACCGATCCAGCGGGCGGAGCGCCCTGGCTACTGGTGACCAGCACCTGCGCGATCGGCGGCTACCAGGTCAAGGTCTCGGCGGGAGGTGGCGCCACATTGCAGCGGCAATGGATCGTGCCGGTCGGCGCGACGTCGCCGATCGTCGCCGGTGGTGTGCTCTTTGCCGCCACAACCGGGAACAAGGAGATTCTCGCGCTCGACCCGCGCACCGGCCACCGCCTCTGGACGAGCCTCAAGGCGCGTGGTGGCAGCATCGGCTACACCCATTGGGAGAACCCCATCGTTGTGAATGGGCGCCTCTACTGCACAGACGAGAATGGTGAGCTGGTGGCCTACGGCTTGTGACGCGCGTGGCCGCGCATCGTCGAGGTGGGCCGCCCACAACGCCGCTGTGCCATCAGTGAGAGGTTTCTACGCGGCGCAGATGCGACAGGCGCACAGAAACGAGGCCGTGGCCGCAGATCGCCTCGGCTGCCTTGTCCACTGCCCGGATCAGCGCTGTCAGCTCGAACGGCTCTGGCAGCACCGGCACGTCGAGGCGCTGCAGGAGTTTCCGGCCGTCCGCGTCGATACCCTGGCCCCAGGTGGAGAGCAACACATAGCGATGGCGGGCGAACAACCCGCCAGCCTCATCGATCGCCGCTATGTTGAGAACATCCAACCCCCCAAATGGGGGCAGTCGGTGATCCATAAGCGCCACCACTGGATACTCACTGAGGCGCAGAGCGGCCAGCGCCGAAACGCCGCAGGATGCTTCCGCGACGACGTGCCCCGCCTCCTCCCGTAGAGCCACCGCGGCCGCTTCACGCACCCCCTCGTCCGAATGCGCCACCAACACGTGTGTCATAGCGCGCGCTCCATCCTTCCCTCAGCGTGCGGCTTGCAGTGCCCTTTGGCGGGTCCGCCCCACCCGCAGTACAACCCAGATACATGCGCACACGCTCGGACGGGGTGGGGAGAGCGTATCGCCGTTTCCCCGCCCCGTCCGAGTCCTAGTCGCTGGCAGTCGCTAGGTTTGCGCGTGGATCTCGTGCGCCGCCTGCAATGTTGCCGCGCCTTTCGCTCCATCGAGTCCGCTATTGCTTCACCATCTGCCAGGGCCCCGCGATGGCCCCGAACGTCGTGCGCGCTCCGTCGCTCAGGCTCGTCGACGTTGCCAGGCACGAGGCTGCTGTCGTCCTTCTTGGTCGTGTACGACTACACCGGCAACGCAGATGGCGCTGCGTTCGTAAAGGGCATACAATTCGTAAAAGGACTACAAGGTGAACATCACTGGATGTACCGGCAAAGGAGCTGAGGCGACCACGCTGTCGCCCCACTCCGTCGCCTTCCTCGTGGGGTCCTTCCGCGGGGACAGGGATAGTGTACCGAAATACGTTTCTCTAGTGCCCCCTGCCGAAGGCGGGGTTTGAGGGGGAGTTCCCCCCTAGCCGCAGGGCGGGGAACACGCGGCCTTTAAGGCCAGCCTGTGCCAACCACAAGGCAACAGGGCCGTGCGAGCGTGCCGCCAGTCCCGGCCGCCGGTGCCACGTCACCGCGAAGGGCGTGCGGGACGCCTGCGCGGCGGCCTAGGCCGCTGCGATACCGAATGCGGGCATCCAGTCCCCCAGCGGATGTACGACGATCACGCTGACATCCTGGTCGACTTCCTCACTCCTTGCAGTATGCGCCAGCATCTCAGCCGCGCTGCGCGAATCGGTCGCGCCGCCGAGCATGCCCTCAATCTGCGTCCGGCGCAGCCCGTGCCACAGTGCCGGGGAACCGAGCAGCAAGAGGTCGTCGGGTTGCAGCTGCACCTCGAACGTTATCAGATCACTCGCTTCCGGGCCATCGCCAACATCAAAGGTGATCTTCTCGTGTGCCGCATGCGCGGAGAGCACTTTCACTTGGCGCGGCCCACTCTCTGTGAGGCGGGATGTCGCCGCCTGGTCCGCGGCGATCCGCATGAGGCCCTCACGTGGCCGATAAACGCAGATGCCGCGGCACTCGCCTTGGTTGACGATGTGCACGACATCGCCGACGACGAGGATCGCTGTAATCATGCCATGGACATCCGCCTCACCGCGACCGTCTCGCTGGCGCGCATCGATATCGGCACGTAAGACCGCCAACTTGAGGAGCACCGCGACTCGCGCAGCGTCAAGGGTGGGGTCGCGGGCGAGTGCTGGAGCAATCTGTTCGGCCACCACCTCGACGACGCGCCGGCTCGTGTTGCCGTCGCTCGGGGCGCGTCCGCGCTCTTCCGCCACGATGAACAGCCCATAGGGAAGCGATCGTTCCTGGGCCAGTGAGACGCCTGAGAGCGCCAGCAGATGTCGCCGCGTCTGTCGCGCCGCCAGCCCATTGCTCGCCCGTACTGGATGAGCAGGCTGCTCTTGCAGCTCGGACTCCGACGCGGCTGGGCTGTCGGGCATCGCCAACACAGCAGCCGTGCCGCCAGGAGAGCGCGGGCGCGGCGCCTCGGGAAGCGCTTCTTCCTGCCCTAGTGACTCTACTGCGTCGTGATCTACGACGTGGCGCATAGGGAGCGGAGGCACGAACTCTTCCGGTACGGTGCGCATGTCTGGCATCTGGATTGGCTGCGTGATGTCCGGCACGGCGGCAGCGTCCGGCGCGGCTTCGGCAGATGAACCCGCGAATTGCGGCTCCTGCTTCTTGCGCTCAGCCGGTCTGTAGCGGGCGAGCAACACGAGTGAGAGAACGAAGACGAGCCAGGCCAGCGCTGCCGCCTCCACCAGCTGCTCTGTCGTCAGGTGTGTAACTGTGTCGCGCAGCCAGTGCCAGAGGCCCTGGACCGCAGCGGCGAGACGGGCAGACGTCCCTGATGTCGATGGGCGGAAGATAGCGACAGCCACCAGGAGCACGATTCCAGCCGTGACCACCGCTCGCAGCCCTATGTGGCGTTTCATAGTAATCCTAGCCCCTCGTCCCCGGCCGATTGGCCACGACGTCCAGATGAGCAGTGCGTGTGCTCTCGCGTCCCCGCCATGAGCCGCTGGACGGGTATGCGTCTGGCACAGTCGCCATCTCCCTTCGCACCGATACCATGCCGAAGCCTCAAGTTGGTCGGGACACGGCAGCCTCCCTCCCAGGAAGCAGCCGCCCAGGTCTCTTAGCTCGACCCCCACGTCCAACGGACGTTGACGGTGAAGTTCCAGATCAAGGCCAGTCCGACGCCGACCAGGTTCGCGGCGACGTAGTGCACTCCGCCAAAGCGCACGAGCATCCACAAGGTCAAAATGGTGATACACTGGCCGCCCAGCGAGACGACGTTGAAGCGGGCAAATCGGTTGAGTGTCAGTCTGCGCCGTCCGAATGTCCAGTAGTCGTTCCACACAAAGTTGTGTCCAATGGCCAGCTCGGTTGCCAAGGCGGACGAAGCCACCAGCGCGAGGTGCAGCTGTTGGTAGAGAATGACCAGGGCGACCGTATTGACGAGCGTGCCCAGTCCGCCTACGACAAGGAACTTGCCACTCCGCATAAGCAGCGCCCTTCTGCGGAGAACGAACTCCCACCCGTGCTGTGCTGATTCAAGCACGTGACCTCCTGTGGCAACGGCCATCACGTCGCGTATCGATGCCTGTCGAATGGTGCCACACGCGGCGCTGATCCTAGCGCCGCGTGCGCATGGCGCCCTTGCCATAATCTGGGGAATCACACTCTCCACTTTTGTGTTGCTGCTAGCTCGATCGTACTGAATCAGGCTAATCGTGGTGTGACCAAGCTTACACATGTCGAACACTTCTGGCGCACGGCGGCGATCGGTCTGTGCGCTCGCCAGGCTCCCACGCGTCCATTGGCGAGCGGCTCACTCGCCGCTGCCCCAGCGGTCGGCGTGCGTCGCTGCCAGTTGCGCCTCACGGCCGACTCCTCCTAGGGCATGAACTTGTAGCCAACGCCCCAGACGGTGCGCAGGTGCCGTGGGTTCGTGGGGTCTGGCTCCACCTTCTTGCGCAGCCGCGACATGTGCACCGTCACGGTCCGCGAGTCGCCGAAGTAGCCGTAATGCCAGACCCAATCGAGCAGTTGCTGGCGCGTGAACACCTGGCGCGCATGAGATGCTAGGAAGTAGAGCAGGTCGAACTCCGTCGCACTGAGGTCGATCGTCTCGCCATTGCGCTCGACCACCCGCATGCGCGGGCGGATGACCAGGTCATCGAAGCCCAGATCGCCCTCCAACTGCAGCCCTGCGGCCTCACCGGTGGGAGGGTTCTCGGCGATGCCGTGCCCGCGCATGAGTGTCTCGATGCGCTGGACCAATTCAGAGCGCTGAAGCGGCTTGCTGAGATGCACGTCCACACCAACCAAACGGTCGGTCGCATCCCCCCGCGGGCTCAGAATGAGGATTGGGGCAGTGCTCATCTCGCGCACGCTACGCACTGCGCGCAGCCAGTCATCCTCTGGTTGCTGAATATTGACGACAATCACGTCCGGCACAAAACGAGCCATCCCCGCTAGACTGGCTTCCTCGCTGGGGATTGCCCGGACCTCATAGCCTTCGCGCTCGAGATAGTCGATGTTCGGCTGCTGGGTAAGCTGGTCGTCACCGATGATCAGAATGCGTTGGCGAGGCTCGGCCGCGGCGAATTGTGCGACTGAGTGAGTTGCTGAGGTATCGGGTGTGTGTGTCATGACAGAACCCCGGTTCCTGGCGAAGGTCCGGCATATCCTGCGTCACCGTCGTGAATGCGCACGACGATGGCACTCATGTCGTCCTCGCAGCCGCCGCTGTCGCCGGCTTCACGAATCAGCGCCTGTGCCGCTTCACGTGCGTCGTTCCTGCTGCGCAGGATGGCCTCGATGTGGGAATCGCTCACGCGCTGCCAGAGTCCATCCGAGCAGAGAAGGAGCCAATCGCCGCGACGGATCGCGACGTTATACGTATCCACGTGAACGGGCTGGTCCGCGTTCCCCAGACTCCGGTACAGCTGCTGAGTATACGCTGATAAATCGAGCGCGGCGGGACAGACGAGTCCCGCCGACACCATGCCGAACGCCACCGAATGATCCCTTGTGAGCTGCCAGAGCCCATTCTCAGGACTGAACAGGTAGGTCCGGCTGTTGCCAACATTGACCACATACGCGCGCTCAGCGGCGATCAGTGCGCCGGTGAGTGTCGTAGACATGGTGGTGTGGCGGCTCGCGTTCTGCACCAGTAATGCATCGCCTGCCTGCATCACGGCGTACTTGAACAGGGGCCTGATCAGATTGGTCGGAACGCCAGTGCCGTTGGTCATGGCGGAGATGATCCGTTTAGCTATGTGCTCCACCGCAACCTGGCTGGCCGTTACACCGCTGTGCTCCCCGCTCGTGCCATCGGCCAGAAGAAACAGGCCGAATTCCGTGGCCTCACCTGCCGGCTTCACATTGGTCTGCACGTAGGTCGCGTCATGCCCCAGTTGGCGACCATCGGCATGCCAGGTCGCCATACAGCGGGCAGCCTGCGTAGAAGCCGCGGAGCGGAGGTGTTTGGCGGGGATCGTACCCGTCCTCAGCCCATCACCTGGCTGGTACCGCGCGTTGGCTTCAGGCAGCCGGGCGCGCGCTTTGACCAGGCCGCCACCGCCAGCAGGCGCGTTAGCGGGGGGCGCCGCGGCGCCCCCGCTTTCCTCGCTCCGTACGGTGCTCGTGCTCACCAGCGCGGCCGATGGACCCTCTGTCGCGTCTGGATCTTCTCCGCTCGCCTCACGATTCTTAGCCTCTTGCCGAAAGCTGCGATGGATGACGTTCATGGCCAGGAGCACGGTCAGGAACAGCCACAACAGCCCCACTTCGGCCATGACCGGGGAGATCTGGAGCTGACCCAGAAGGTTCCACACGATCCGTCTGGGCGTGTCGGAATTCAGATCCGCCTCGCCAGCGTCGACGGCAAAGACAGACATCTGCGCCACCGGCTGTGAGAACTGGCTCACCGAAGAGGTCGCAGCGCTAGTGGCCGAAGCAGCGGCCAGCCGCTGCCGGGCGGCGTGCCCACCGGGAGTCGTGAGATCAGCATGCGACCCGGGCGGCACTGGCGTGGCGGCGTTCGGAGGCGCAGACGCCCCTGGCGTTTGGTTCGATTGGGACGGCGGCGGCGGGTCGAGTGGGCAGGTGAATTTCGGCTGAGGAGGCGTGTGCACCGGCGATGGAGGCGCAGTCACATTGATCGACGCCACCCCCACGCCGCCACTCTTCGTGCCCACCAGCGCGAACCCCTGGGCACCCTGCGCGTCGCCGGGAATCAAATAGGAGCCAACCGCTGCTGCGGCCCCCTTCTCGTTGGTCTGGAAGCAGCCCACCATATTGCCCAAGGTGCCCTTGGTGTGGCCCGCATAGATATGCACGACCTCGTTGTGTGCGAAGCCCGATGCATAGAAGGAGATGGTCGTTCCGGGGAACCCGCCGTAGGTGCTCGGCTGTACAAGCGGCGTGTACGGCAGGACGGTGAAGGCGACCGCGTCCGGGGCGCGGCTTTGCTCGCCCATGAATATCAGCGTTTGCTTACCGATGAAGGCGAACGGCACCACGAAGCCCTGGGCATTCTTGAACCCGCCGTTGGCGTCAGTGTTGATGACGGCGAGCGGCGAACCCATCGTACTGTTCAGGAAGACAAAGACGCGCTCGAGGGCATAGCTCCCCAGCTTGACGGTGGGATAGAGCTGGAGCATCAGGAAGCTGGATGCAACCAGCGATTGGCTCGTCGTGCCTACGAACAGGAAGGTATTGTTCCCGACGGCGCCGAACGGCACCTGCACCTTGGCCTGGCCCACGCTGCCGCCACCATCGGCGTGGAGCGTGCTCACCGGCTGGCCGCTGAGGGTGTTCCAATACACGTTGACGTTCTCGCCGGGGGCGAACCCGTGCAGCGAGAGCACAACGTTGTCACCTGGCTTGCCTACTTGCAAGCCAAGCTTCACCGTTGGCGCGCCACCAGCGATCGTGCCGACTGCTTGCGCCACATGCTGGCTATTGCGCTGCTTCGCTTCCACAATGAAGTTGCCGGAGCTGAGGGAGTTGGGAACGTTCAGCGAGCCGCCGTCGAACGTGCCGCCTTTGCCCGCCTGTATGAAGGAAGTGGCGAGGGCTTTGGCTGCCCCTTGCCGCTTGACCGTCAGGTCGATCACCGAGCCAGCGTCGAAGCCGCTGCCGGTCACGCCAACGCTGGTGCCTTGCCGCACGATGCCTGGGTTGAGCAGGATGAGCGGCCCTGGGGTCGTGACGACCGTGTTGTTCCCAATCCGCACGGTGGCGGGAGTCGGGGTGTTGGTGACCGGTGAAGCGGTAGATTGCGACGCGCTGTTCGCGCCGCCGAGACCGCTGCCAATCGATTGTCCGAGCACCTTCCCGACGAGCGCCACCAGGACGAGCCCCGCTGCCACTATCAAGTATTTCTTCAAGCGATCTCCCTTGCCTTTGGGAGGGGTCGCCTGTGGCTGCGCCGGCGTGCGCGGAGGGGTTCGCCCGCGACTGGTGCCTGGCGCTGGCGGGCGCGCCGGCGGTAATGCGGGAGTCATCGCCTCGAACTCCCGCTCCTCATCTTCCGGGGTGTACGCGGGAGACATGTCCATTGCCTCCTCGGGCTCCCCTACCTCGATGTCGTCCGGCGTCATCTCGACAATCTCATCCGGCTCCCCTTCCGGGGCGTACGTCGGCGTCATGTCGATCGTGCCATCGGACTCGTGACCTGGCATGCGTGGAGGAGTCATAGAATCCTTCCCTCCTTCTGGTACAACCGCGACTGCCTCATGGGACGGCTACTTCTGGACCTGATACACCTCAAGCTTGACATCGCCATGCTGGAGCACCCAGATCTGCTTCGCATTGCTGAGCGCGTTCAGGATGTAGGCTTCACCTGGGCCATTCTGTTGCATCGCCTGGAGCATCTTGTTCGACATCACGATATAGTCGATGTTCTGCGGGTTTTGCTGGAAGAGCTTGTCGCGGACCGCTGGGTCGGACGAGGCCTTCCAGTGCGAGTGCGCGTAGGGATAGATCGGCTGCACGTCGTGCAGATCCACCCAGATGTCGTCGTCCATGACGATCCGTGCGTCTGGCGGGATGTTGTGGCGAATGAACGCGACCTGTGCCGTTTCCATGAAGGTTTGTGGAAGCTTGTACAGGTCGTGGAAGACCAACTTTCCCTTCGCGTCGTGGACCAGCACATATCCCCCGAACGGGAGCACCAGCACGGCGAAGAAGGTGACGACGATCGCGGCTTGTGCCGTCGCGGCGCGCAGGCCGACGCTGTTTGCCCCCACGATCTTGCCGAGAATGCGGCTGCCGAGCATGCCGATGTTCATGGCGTAGAACGGCAGCAGCGGCACCACGTAGAACTGCAGCATGACGCTGCCGCGCAGCAAATAGAACGCGTAGCCGGCCCCGAGTACTCCTGCTATCAGCGTTCCTGGATCGCGCACACGGTTGCGCCAGCCGGAAAACAGGTTGATCGCCGTCGCGACGCTGCCCGCCACCAGAATGAAGGTATCCTTTGGCAGCCAGGTGCCCAGCGAGAACTGCCAGACGAGGCTCTGAGGATTGAAGATGCTTCCCTGGCTGCGGTGGACCTGAAACCACATCTCGTAGAGCAGCGACACGTGGTCGACGGGTGGGTTATTGAGATCGAAGTCGAAGTGCGTCGGCAGAAACTCGTTCTTGAGCCCTGCATATAATAGGTAGAAGGACACGAACGCGAGCAGTGTAAAACACCAGAATCCAAGCCCAAATCGATAGCTGCGTCGCGGCCGCACCGCGCGGTATACCAGATAGGCCGCGCCCGGCACGAAGAAAATGGCGTTCTCTTTCGAGAGCACGCCTATTCCCAGCGCGAGCCCACTGAAGAGTGGCATGAGCACTTGATGTCTGTCGCTCGTCACAAGGTACAGGCAGAGGAGCACCCAGAACACCATCAGATTGTCCAGCAGCACCTGGCGCTGATAGAAGACGGCCAACGGCGACACGTTGAAGAGAAAGGTCGTAATGACCGCCGCGACAGTGCTATTCGAGATGCGGTAGGTTACCTGGAACAGCAGGAATACGCTCGCGATATGGACGATCAGCATGAGGACGCGGCCGGTGTTGATCGCATTGCCGAAAGTCTCGAACTGGTGCGGGAGGATACTCACCCATCCAGCGATGACGAGCCACCCAGCCGGCGCGTGGTCATAAAAGTAGGTATATGGAGAGAGGCGTCCTTCACGGAGCACAGACCAGGCCTGCTCCATATCTGCTCCATATAGATGCCTTCGTCGGTGATATACAGCGGGTAGACGAACAAGTGGTAGCCATGCGTCACGAATCCCATCGCGAGCGCTGCCCAAAGCAGCACCCGCCGCGAGCTCATCTGCGTGGCCGCTGCCCGGACACGCGAATCCATTGTGGTCGCCTGGCCAGAGCCACGCGCCGGTGGGGCAAGGGTGCCTTGCAGGCCATATCCATCCATGTGCTATCGCTCCTCGCGCTTCCTTAGCGCTTCCTTCGCCTACGCCTACGCCGCTGGCTCAGCGGCTGTCTCGCTCCTCACCACGTGCAGTCGCTCACGGTGCGCGCCGACGTGCTTCGTCTTCTCCCAGTTGTTGATGCCGCGCAGCTGCCGGCTGGTGGCACGCAGAGCGGCGTACGACAGAACCCATTGGTACGGCAGATAGGCGAGCGCCATCACCAGTGGCGTTGTCCAGCGCGGTTTCAGCCCATGAGCCGCCGCGAAGTCATACAAGCCAAAGACAGATAGGCTGAAGTGAGCGGCCAGGAGATAAAACGGCAGGAAGAGCGTGATCGCCGCCACAACCGGCGTTTTCACCGTGAACATCATGACGATAGCTAGCAGGCTGTACAGTCCGAGCCCTGCCTGCACGGTCGGAAAGCTCAGCGTGTAGAAGGCAAGCAGCCGCTGCTCAAATGTGGGGAAGTGACGCCACTCGCCCTTCATCAGCGTCTGTAAGAACCCCTGACTCCAGCGCGTGCGCTGCTTGATGAACTGTCCTAGTGTGGGTGGTGTCTCTTCGCGCGTGACGTAGCGATCGTCGTAGACAACGCGAATGCGCTCGCCCAGGCAGCTCACCCGGATACCGATGTCGGCGTCTTCCGTCAGGTTGTGCTCGTCCCACCCGCCAACGCGCTCGAGCACCTGGCGCGAGAAGAAGACGGTGTTGCCCCCCAAGGGCACCGATCCGATGTTCGCATGGTAGTGCAGCCGGCTCTTGAACCAGAAAAAGTATTCCAGTACGTTGAGCGCGGAAAACCACTTGGACTGAAAGTTCATGAGCTGGACACCGCACTGCACGACGTTGATCCGCTCCGTGATCATCAAAGTGTTGACGACATTGAAAATATCTGGGTGGATGTCGTCCTCGGCATCGAATATCGTCACCACGTCATTGCGGGTGGCACGCACGCCAACATTCAGGCCGTGCGGCTTGTTGATCGGGGTGTCGCGATAGGCGATTACACGCACGCCACTCACACCGCGCGCGCGCAGCTGCACGATCTTCTGCTGCGCTTTGGCAATGGTTCCCGTGTCATCCGGCGAGCAGATGACGACGACCTCCATGAGCGACCGGGGGTAGCGCGCCCGCACGACGCGCTCAATCGTTGTTTGGATGACGTCCTCTTCGTGCCGGCAAGGCAGGAGGACGGTGAAAGACTTCTTCGGAGCAAGAAAGCGCGCGGGCGCCTGGGCCTTCCGATGCGCTTCGGGCCGGTCCCACGTGTACAACATGAGATACAGCGTGTACGCCGACTGAATCGTCAAGAGGATTGAGATCGCGAGCGAGCCGACAATAATCAGTCCGATCAACGACTGGCCGGCATAACTAGCTACACTGCCGAGAACCTGTTGTTCCATCAACATTGCTCCCTCCACCCATAC
>WNFM01108515.1_pt1 | contig 13268 bp, 12 predicted proteins | sample 5400271 | NCBI WGS metagenome assembly WNFM01 (sample SAMN13153352, study PRJNA577476) | soil metagenome | isolation source: 60 cm saprolite on Douglas fir-dominated hillslope | place: USA:California | collected 2013-09-17 | reverse complement strand
GTTCTTTCTCGCCTTCATTCCGCAATTTCTGGCCCCCGCCGGCAGCGCTCCGGCGCTCCAGTTCATCACACTGGGACTGATCTCGGTGACGCTCAACACGCTTGCCGATTTTATCGTGGTGGGAATGGCCTCGACCGCACAAGCGAGCCTGGTGCGCCGACCGCACCTGTTTCAGCGCCTGCGGCAAGGCTCCGGACTGTTTATCGCCGGGCTCGGGATTTCGCTGGCGCTGGCGCGGCGGCCGGCGAACTAGCCAGATTGGCAGCAAACCACGGTCGTCATACCCGCGAAAGCGGGTATCCAGTACGCTGCGGCTTCTCGATTGAATCGCCAAGGTCTCTGGAATACTGGATCACCCGCATCCGCGGGTGATGACAACGGAGCTAACTCAACGTCCCCGCATGCACCCACCATCCGGGGTGATCGCGCCTGATCTTCTCCGCGGCGCGCTGGGCCTCGGCGGTATTCTCATAGATCGCAAAACAGGTGGCACCCGATCCCGACATGCGCGTCAGCCAGGCGCCGTTGGTGGCGCTGAGGGCGGCGATGACGTCGCCGATGACGGACTGAATGCGCATCGCCGGCGCTTCGAGGCTCTTCGAGTGACGCCCCTTCGTCGGGCCACCCGCGATCCTGCAAAAACACGTCGGTGGCGCCGACCAGCAATTCGCCGTTGCGCAGGCCGAGCGCACCGAACACATCCTTGGTGGCGACGGGCACACAGGGGTTGACCATCACGCAGGGCATCTTCGGCAGGTTCAACGGCTGCAGCGTTTCGCCGACGCCGGTCATGACGCAGGCGAGCGACCTGACGCAAACCGGAACGTCGGCGCCGGTCAGTTCCGCGACTTCGATGATGCGGCGATCGTCGGGCGCAAGCCCGTTCAGCTGCGCCAGCAACCGCAGCGCCGCCGCGGCGTCGGCCGAGCCGCCGCCGATGCCGGCAGCGACCGGCAATACCTTGTCGAGGGTGAAGCTCCCGGCCTTCATGCCGGGCACGCGTTCGCCAAGCAGGCGCGCGGCCTTCAGCACCAGATTGTCCGAGGTCTCGCCGCAAGCCTGCGCCAGCGGTCCGGACATGTTCAGATTGAGTTCGGCGCCCGGCGTCAGCGTCAGCCGATCGGCGCAGTCAGCGAACGCCACCACGCTTTCAAGATCATGATAGCCGTCGCCGCGGCGGCCATTCACCCGCAAGGTCAGGTTGACCTTGGCACGTCCCTCATCACTCAGTGCCTGCACCGCCCCAACGCCCTACTTTTCGCTTTGACGCGTTTTCTTCACGCGAACCGGTATCCACTTCGCTCGAAAACGCTACTGGATCAGCCGCCCTTGCCGTCTTCTTTTTTCTTGTCGGCGGAAGCCGCAGAAGAGGTGTCCTCGGGCAGGCCGTTGGCGATCTTGGCCTCGATCTTCGGCAGTTCTTCCGCCTCCGGCTTGAGGTCGCGGGCATGGGCCCACTGGAACTTGGCTTCCAGCGTGCGGCCGATGCGCCAATAGGCGTCGCCGAGATGGTCGTTGATGGTGGGATCCTCGGGCTTGAGGTCGATGGCGCGCTCGAGATTCTTCACCGCGTCCTCGAAATTGCCGATGCGATAGTAGGCCCAACCAAGTGAATCCACGATGTAGCCGTCATCGGGACGCTGATCGACGGCACGCTTGATCATCTTCATGCCCTCGTCGAGATTGATGCCCTGGTCGATCCAGGAATAGCCGAGATAGTTCAGGACATGCGGCTGCTCGGGCTGCAGGTCGAGCGCCTTGCGCATGTCGGCCTCGGCCTTGTTCCACTGCTTGGAACGCTCCTCGCAGATACCGCGATAGTAATAGGTGACCCAGGTGTTCTTGTCGGTCGCGGCCGGCGTCGCGTCGAGCGCCTGCGAGTAGGTCACGGCACAATCGCTGAACTTCTTGCGGCCGCGCTCGACGTTGCCGAGCGCCATGATGGCCTCGATATCCTTCGGATCCTCTGTCGTGACTTCCTTCAGGATCTTGATCGCCTCGTCGCTGCGGTCGGCGGCGTCGAGATTGGTGGCGAGCTGGATCTGCGCATTGCGCTTCAGCGGCGAGTTCGCCGGCATCCGCTCATAGACCTTGATCGCCATCTGCGGCTTCTTCACCGACTCATAGAGATCGGCGAGCGACAACAACGCCAGCGGATGGTTGGGCTGCAGGTAAAGCGCGAGCTGCAGGTAGACCAGAGCGAGATCCTCGCCGCCGCGGCGGGTCAGCGTGGCGCCGATGCCGTACAGCGCTTCGGCAGCACCGGACTGCGCGCTATCGATCAGCGGCGGCATCTTCTTGCCGGCCTTGAGCTCGCGCATGCCTTCCTGCACCAGCGGATGCCGCGGCAGCTTCTTGTCGAAGGTCTCGAAGATCGCGCTTGCCGACGCCGTGTCCTTGTTGCGCGAGGTCCAGCGCGCATAGGCCTCGGTGATCCGCAGCATGGAATCGTCGAGCTTGTAGGCGCGCTCGAAACGGGCGCCGGCGTCCTTTTCCTTGCCGGAGAGCTCGAGGATCATGCCGGCGTGCAGGTCCTTGAAGATCGGATACCATTCCGGCCCGGTTAGCTTGTCGATGGTGGCGACCGCCGTCTTGGCGTCGCCGGCGCCGTAGCTGGCCCAGCTCGACAGCAGCGTCGCCACCAGGTCGGTGATCGGGCCGCGGATCGACTGGCTGATGTTGAGCTGCGCGGTCGGATATTTCTTCAGCTTGAGGTCGCGCACGCCGACCACCAGCCGGGCGACGCGGTTGGACTTGTCCAGCGTCAGGATGCGATCGGCGAGCTTGACGGCCTCGTCGATGTCGCCATCCGCCAGCGACGAGATGAAAGCGCGATCGAGCAGTTCGTTGTTCTTCGGGTCGGAGCGCAGCGCCGAGCGGTAGAACGCCGCCGCGGACGCGGCGTCGCGTTCGACGCTGGCGTGACGCGCGGCGAGATAGCTGCCGGAGGTGGTCAGCGCCTTCAGATCGGTCTTGCTCGGGAATTGCGCGGCATTGTCGCCGGTATGCTCGGGCGTCTGCGCGGCAAGTCGGCCGGGTACGGCCATGCCTGCAACAGTAACGGCGGCAACGGTAACGGCAGCGATCGTCCAGCGATTGAAACGAGTGGAAAGCATCACGTTCGCCTAGCTCCAGGATTTACGGCAGGACATTACGATCAGTGACATTATGATCAGCGGCATTACGATCGGTCTGGCGATCAGTCTCGAATGCGAACCCAAGCGGCGGCATCACGGCCTTCGACCAAGGCCCTCGACAATGCCGCTTTTGGCCTTCATCCGCAAGGATACGGGTTGGCGAATCGATTGGCAGATTACGCCCTTGTTAGACCCTTCTTAGACCCTTGGGCCGCCGATTTACCCAACCTGACCCGGAAACGCTTTTACTGTGGCGGTATCGTGGCCGGTCCGGGAGATAGCCAGCCCCGGCTCACGCAAACGTGGTCGGAGGACTGCGTTACATCGCCTCGTAGTTGGGCCCGCCGCCGCCCTCCGGGGGAACCCAGGTAATGTTGCCGTTCGGGTCCTTCACGTCGCAGGTTTTGCAGTGGACGCAGTTCTGGGCGTTGATCTGGAAACGCGGGCCGGAAGCTTCCTCGACCCATTCGTAAACGCCGGCCGGGCAGTAGCGGTTCGACGGGCCGGCAAAGACGTCATGTTCGGAGGTCTTCTGCAGGTTGAGGTCGGCGACCTTCAGATGAACCGGCTGGTCCTCTTCGTGGTTGGTGTTGGACATGAACACCGACGACAGCTTGTCGAAGGAAATCTTGCCGTCCGGCTTCGGGTAGGCGATCGGCGCATGAGTCTTGGCCGGATCCAGCGTCTTGCGGTCGGGCTTGGCGTGCGACTGGGTTCCGAACAGCGAGAAGCCGAACAGCGTGTTGGTCCACATGTCGATGCCGCCGAGCGCGACGCCGACGATGGTGCCGAACTTCGACCACAGCGGCTTGACGTTGCGAACCCGGTGCAGGTCCTTGCCGATAGCGGAATCCCGCCAGGCATTTTCGTATTCCGAAAGTTCGTCATTGGTGCGGCCGGCGCCGAGCGCGGGGGCGACATGTTCGGCTGCCAGCATGCCGGAACCCATCGCATTGTGGACGCCCTTGATGCGCGGCACGTTGACGAAGCCCGCGGCACAGCCGATCAGCGCGCCGCCCGGGAAACTCAGGCGCGGCACCGACTGGTAGCCGCCCTCGGTGATGGCGCGGGCGCCATAGGCCAGCCGCTTGCCGCCTTCGAACACGCTGCGGATCGAGGGATGGGTCTTGAAGCGCTGGAATTCATCGAACGGCGACAGATAAGGATCGTCGTAATTGAGATGCAGGACGAAACCGACCGCGACCTTGTTGTCGTCGTAGTGATAGAGGAACGAGCCGCCGCCGGTCGAATTGTTCAAGGGCCAGCCGAACGAATGCTGGATCAGGCCCTTCTGGTGTTTTGCGGGATCGACCTCCCAGACTTCCTTCAGGCCGATGCCGAATTTCGGCGGCTCGCTGTTGGCGTCGAGCGAGAATTTCGCAAGCAGTTGCTTGGTGAGGCTGCCGCGCGCGCCTTCGGCGAACAGCGTGTACTTGCCGAGCAGTTCCATGCCGCGGGTGTAGGAATCCTTGTGGCTGCCGTCCTTGGCAATGCCCATGTCGCCGGTTGCAATGCCGCGCACCGCGCCCTTGTCGTCGTACAGCACCTCAGTCGCGGCGAAGCCCGGATAGATTTCGACGCCGAGCGCTTCGGCTTGCGGCGCCAGCCAGCGGCAGACATTGCCGAGCGAGCCGATGTAGCAGTGATGGTTGTCCATCAGCGGCGGCATCATGAAATTCGGCAGCCGGATCGCGCTGGTCGCCGTCGTCCAGTAGAAGCGGTCGTCCTTGACCTCGGTCTTGAGCGGGCAATCGGCGTCTTCGCGCCAGTTCGGCAGCAATTTATCGAGCGACACCGGATCGATCACCGCGCCCGACAGGATGTGCGCGCCGACCTCGGAGCCCTTCTCCACCACGACGATGCTGAGCTCAGCGTTGAGCTGCTTCAGCCGGATCGCGGCCGCGAGGCCGGACGGGCCGGCGCCGACGATCACGACGTCAAATTCCATGGATTCGCGCGGGGGAAGTTCTTCGGTGCTCATGATCAGATCCCGGCCCGGTTGAGAAGGCTTCTAAAGGTGCGTTGTTTCCGATTTTTCGGGGGAGGACAACCACGGAAATGACAAGTGAGGCGTTTCGCGGCGGGCCGATCCGTCCTAGATAGATTGGCATAATGGATTTCATCCCCGAACCAGCGCCTACCGTGCAGCAATTGCTGGCCTTTTATCTGGAGGCCGGGGTCGATTGCGCGCTTGGCGACGAACCGGTCGACCGGCTGGCCGAGCCGGACAGCGTCCCCGGTGCCGCCGCGCCCCGCGACATCGTGCCGCCAAGACCGATGCGGGAAATTCCGGCGGCGATGCCGGCCGCCCCCCGGGCCGATATCGCGCTGGCGCCGGACGAAGCGATTTCCTCCGCCCGGGAGGCGGCGCGAACCGCGCCGACGCTGGACGCCTTGCGCGCACTGCTCGAAACCTTCGACGGCTGCGCGCTGAAACACACCGCGACGAGGCTGGTGTTCGCCGACGGTAACCCGCAGGCGCGCGTCATGTTCGTCGGTGAGATCGAGGGGCTGCCGTTCGTCGGCCGCTCCGGCAAATTGCTGGACCGGATGATCGCGGCCATCGGGCTCGACCGCAGCAAGGCCTATATCGCCAACGTGATTCCGTGGCGGCCGCCCGGCAACCGGACGCCGACGCCGCAGGAAACCCAGATCTGCCTGCCGTTCATCCGGCGGCAGATCGAACTGGTCAATCCCGACGTGCTGGTGACGCTCGGCAATCCCTCGACCCAGACGTTGCTGTCGACCCGCGACGGCATCATGAAGACCCGCGGCAAGTGGTTCGACTACGACACCGGCACGCGCACCATCCGCGCCATCGCGACGTTCCATCCGGCCTATCTGTTGCGCTCGCCGTCCTACAAGCGGATGACCTGGCAGGACCTGCGCGCGATCGCAAAGACGCTGGAGCAAACGCCGGCGGCTTGAAACTTACTGCCCCTTCGGCCGCACGATGGCCCAGCCCACCCGCAGCAGCGGCTGGCGGCCGTTCACCAGCCATTCGAACACGCGCGGCACTTCCGGCACCAGGCCGGGAAAGCGTTGTGCGAGTTCGGGCGGCGGCATGCCTGACGTATCGGACGCGCGCCAGACCACGACGCCGCCGGTCTCGTTGAATTTCGCAACCGACAGCCACGGCGTTCGCTCCGGCGTCGCATCGAGCAGCAGATGCGGGCGCCCGGCATCCATCGTGATGAAGCTCGCCAGTTGCGGATCGCCGGCCACCGCGCGCAGCCGCTGGTTGGTTCGCCGTTCAAAACTGTCGCCGAAGAAACGCGCGATCGCCTTCGCCGGCAGCGCGGTCGACACTTCGTTGGAGCCGGTCCAGGGCAGAAACAGCGTGGCCGCGATCGCCACGAAGGCGGGTGCTACAACCGCCGCAGCCCAGAGCGAGCGCAGCAGGCGCTGGCGCCTGAGATAGACGAGATCGCCGGTCGCAACGATCGCGGCCAGTCCGGACATCAGCAAGGCAACCCCGGGGCCGCCGCTGACGCTCTCGAGATTGAACACGCCCGCGATCAGGCTGCCGAGCAGCGCCGGACCGATCGCAAAGCAATAGACGAACTGTCGCGCCAGCGGATCGACCGGCGGCCGGTAGATGATCGGCGCTTCCTCGGCGTTGCGGGCGAACCAGCCCGAGTTGAGCACCACCAGCAACACGATAGCAGACATCGCCAGCACCAGGCCGCCGAGCAGTGAGCCCCAGTGCAGTGCGCGGGCCGAGAGATCATCGATCGCAGGCCAGGGCGGCATCGTCAGCACGTCGGCGCGGAGCAGCCAGATCAGCCAGGGCAGCGCCAGCACTATGATCACCAGCAGCGCATACAGCGGATCGAGCGACATCAGCGTGCGCCGCCCGCGCACGGTGGCGACCGCAAAGCCAACGATGAGCAGCAACAGCCCGATCGCCGCCGAGGTCGTCAGCAGCAACAGGCCGGCCTCGATCGACCAGGCGAACCACGCGCTGCGCCGGTTCTGACCGATGATCTGCCATGAATGCAACAGCAATAGCGCCCACAGCGGCCGTGCCAGCACCAGGGGGCCGAATTCGACGCCGGGCGAGCTAAAGGCCACCACCGTCATCGAGAGCAGCACTGCGATTACCGCCTGCTGTCCGCCGACGATGACGCGCGCGAGCTGATAGTAGGTCCAGAAGGTGGCGATCGCGCAGAGCTGCGCCAGCAGATAGACTCCGAACATGTGATTGCCGACGGCGCGGAAGGCGATATCGGCGAGCCAGAACGCCAGCGGCGGACCAAAATAGGTCCCGACCTGGTATTCCCGGCCGAAAGCCAGCACGGTCGCGAGTTCCCCGGGCGGGCTGCGATAGAGCAGCACCGGCAGCATCAGCCAGAGTGCGGCCTGCAGCAGCACCACGAGCCAGACCACCAGCCGTGGCCGGGCGCGGATCAGTTCGACAACCAGGGAAGTGAAACGCATGAACCGTCCGAAATGCCGGGCCCGAAAAGCCCTGTCCGATCGCATTTGATAGAGCGCGGAAGCCGCCGAGGCAACCTACCCTATATGGCTACCGAAATTTCGGTCACGATCGGCGTTTCGACCGTGAACAGGTCGCGCTCGATGACGACGGTCTGCGGCTGATGCTTCTCACGCGCCGCGACCACGGGCGCAAAAAAGCGGCGGTGGTGGACGCTCGGGCCGAGCCGGTCCAGCGCCTCGCGATGTTCGGGCACCGCATAGCCCTTGTGGGTCTCAAAACCGTAGCCGGGGCAATCCAGCGCCAGCGCGCACATCAGCCGGTCGCGCGTCACCTTGGCGATGATGGAGGCAGCCGCGATCGACATCACGATGCCGTCGCCGCCGATCACGGCATCGCAATCGCAGGCGACGTCGATGCGGTCGCGGCCATCGACGAACACGTGTCTGGGTTTTTCAGGCAGGGCCTGCACGGCGCGCGTCAGCGCCCACAGCGAGGCGCGCAGGATGTTGTCGCGGTCGATCCGCGCCGGCGAGGCAAAGGCGACCGCAAACGACGCGGTCGCGCAGATCTCCTCGAACAATTCCTCGCGCCGTTCGGCGGAGAGCCGCTTGGAATCGTCGATCCCCTTCGGGATTCGCTTCGGATCCAGCACCACGGCGGCAGCCACCACGGGACCGGCCAGCGGCCCGCGCCCGGCCTCGTCGCAACCGGCCACCGGCCAGACCCCGCGCTTGATCAGCGCGCGTTCGCGGCGAAAGCTCGGCGGCGTCACCGCGATCACGCCCTTGGCCGGCTTGGCTTTTTCTTTTGAGGACTTGTCCCGAATCATGCCGGGATGGTGCGAAAGCCGAGGCCACGGCGCAACCGGGAACCGCGTTCAATTCCCGCTATTCAATCGCGGGACTAATCCGGCAGATGAACCCGCCGGTCGTCGCCGACCTCGATGCCGGGTGCGACCACGACCTCCCAGGGATGGTTGTCGGGATCGCCGAAATAGCCGGAGTAGCCGCCATAGTCGGTCTTGTGCGCGGGCTTCAGCAGCGAGGCGCCCTTTGAAATCGCAAAATCCAGCACCTGGTCGACTTCTTCAACGGAGCCGCAGTTCCACGCCAGCGTCATGCCGCGAAAGGTTTTCGGCCTCGGCTGCTCCGGCAGCGTGACGTCTTGCGCCAGTTGATCCCACGGGAACAGCCCGATCACCGTGCCGCCGGTATCGAAGAAGGCAACGACCTCGCCGGTAGCGCGAAATTTCCGTGCAAAGCCCAGCGCTTCATAAAAAGTGATGCTGGCGCGGATGTTGCCGACGCCGAGCGTGACGACGGTAAAGCGTGGGGTGGGTGATTTGTTACTCATGGTATTCTTTCTCCGTCATTCCGGGATGGTGCGTTAGCACCAGACCCGGAAGCTCGAGATTCCGGGTCTGGTCCTTCGGGCCATCCCGGAATGACAGCGGAATGGATTGCTTCCACCTTCGCTCGCAATGACGATCAAAACAAACTCAACTGCTGGCCGCTTCGATTCGGCTTGACGAAATGATCGGTCGTAAGCTTCAGGCGGCGCTTGTTGAGGCCGAGCTTCTCGCAGGCGACTTCGAAGCGGCGTCCGATCATCCACGCCATCGGGCCGGTGCCTTTCATTCGCGCCCCCCACTTCGCGTCGTAGTCGCGGCCGCCGCGCATGTCGCGGATCAGGGTAAAGACGTGGCGATAACGGTCGGGATAGTTCGCCATCAGCCATTCGCGGAAGAGATCGCGCACTTCCAGCGGCAGCCGCAGCAGCACGTAGCTCGCCTCTTTGGCGCCGGCATGGGCCGCGGCATCGAGAATGCGCTCGATCTCGGAATCGTTCAGCGCGGGAATCACGGGCGCCACCATCACGGTCGCGGGAATGCCGGCATCCGCCAGTTTCCGGATCGCCTCCAGACGTTTTGGCGGCGTCGAGGCCCGCGGCTCCATGGTGCGTGCGAGTTTGGGGTCGAGCGTCGTCACCGAAAGCGCAACCTTGACCAGATTGCGCTTCGCCATCCGCTGGAGAATATCGATGTCGCGCGTCACCAGCGCGGATTTGGTGACGATGCCGACGGGATGACCGACGCGCTCCAGCACTTCGAGAATGCCGCGCATGATCTTGTGCTCGCGTTCGATCGGCTGATACGGATCGGTGTTGGTACCGATCGCGATCGCGGCCAGTTCCTTCTCGAGCAGTTCGGGCGCGTCGGGCTTGACCAGCAGTTTGGATTCGAAGTCGAGCCCGGGCGACAGGCCGAGATAGGCATGGGTCGGCCGCGCGAAACAATAGACACAGCCGTGCTCGCAGCCGCGATACGGATTGATCGAGCGGTCGAAGCCGATATCTGGCGAGTCGTTGCGGGCGATGACCTTGCGCGAGGTGTCGATGGTAACGGTGGTCTTGAATGGCGGCAGGTCGTCGAGGCTTTGCCAGCCGTCGTCGAAGGCGACCCGCGCCTCGGCCTCGAACCGGCCGCTGTCGTTGGACTGGGCGCCGCGGCCGCGCCGCCGCTCGCGCTCGATGGCGACTGCAAGTTCTGGAAAAGGAGTCGCACCCGCCGGAGCGGAGGGCGCCGTGACCGGCGGGTGCTTGAGGGCATGAGAGGATGCTCGGCTCATGCGTCAGTACATAGCACGCCCCGAGAACAAATCAAGAACATGAATCGCACCAATCCACAGCGCGGGCAAAAAAACACGGCTTGACCTACAGTTTGAGACTGCTGCAAAAAACTGCACACCGGTAGCTGTTTTGAATGTGACAAGGTGATAACAGTGCAGCGTTTTTCACCGTTTGAGCCACCGAAGCCTCATTCATGCTGAGCGTTATCATTCCGACCGAAGGTGTCGAACAGCCAGCTGTCGCAACCCTTGCGGCGCTGGTGCCGGGCGCCGCTGCCGGCATCATCCGCGAGGTGCTGCTGGTCGATCGCGCCGGCACCGGCGTCATCGAACGGGTCGCCGATGTGGCCGGCTGCCGTTTCCTGTCGTTTGAGGGAACCCGCGCCGCGGCGATGGCGGCCGGCGCGCGGACCGCACGCTCGCCCTGGCTGATGTTCCTGCACGCCGGCGCCGTACTCGACTCGGGCTGGATCGAAGAGACCACACAGTTCATCCAGGGCGTCGCCAGCAGCGGCAGGCCCCGCGCCGGCATCTTCCGCTACGCCCGCTCGCCCTATGCCGACACCGGCTTTCGCGACAGCCTGAAATTCGTCGCCCGCATGATCGCGGGGCCGTCGGCGGAACAGGGGCTCCTGATCGCGCGCGACCACTACGACCGGCTCGGCGGCTACCGGCCGGACTCCCGCCGCTCCGAGGCCCGCCTGCTGCGCCAACTCGGCCGCTCCGCGCGCACCACCCTGCGCAGCCGGATCATGGTCGTCGCCTGAACCATCCGCTAAACCGTCCTTGGCCCGCGACGGAGCGCCGAACACAAAATCGCGAAAACAACCCCATGCAAAGTAGGACGGGAACCGGTTTGTGCGAAAATATACTTGCCAAAGTCAAATAATTGGTTGACGATGGCAAGTATCGAGGTTTGCTTATGCCCCAGACGGATTCCGACCAGCAGATCGCGGCGGTTCGCGCCTTCAACCGCTTCTACACGCGCAAGCTCGGCGTGCTGGATCAGCAGCTGCTGAAAAGCCCGTATTCGCTGAGCGAGGCGCGGGTGCTGTACGAACTCGCCCACTGTGAGGACCTTTCCGCCAAGGAGATCGGGCGCGAGTTGGGCCTCGACGCCGGTTACCTCAGCCGGATCGTGCAGAATTTCGACGAGAATGGCCTGATCACGCGCAAGCCGCTGCCGTCGGACCGCCGGCAATACCGGCTCAGCCTGACCGCCAAGGGCCGACAGGCCTTTGCCAGGCTCGAGCGCAGTTCGCAGGAAGACGTAGGCGCCATGCTGGCAGCACTACCGGCAGGCGGCAGCCAAAAACTGATCGGCGCCATGGCCCTGATCGAACGGCTGCTCGGCGCTCCGGATGCCCCACCTCCGGCAGCCATCCTGCGCGGTCCCCGCCCTGGCGACATCGGATGGGTGGTGCAGAGCCACGGCGCGCTCTACGCCAGCGAATACGGCTTCGATGCCTCGTTCGAGGGTCTGGTCGCGGAGATCACGGCGAAATTCCTCGCTTCGTTCGACGCTTCGCGGGAACGCTGCTGGATCGCCGAGCTTGATGGGGCGCAGGTCGGCTCCATCTTCCTGGTGCGGCACTCTGACGATGTCGCGAAAATTCGCCTGTTGCTGGTCGATCCGGCCGGGCGCGGACAGCGATTGGGCCAACGGCTGGTCGCCGAATGCATCGCATTCGCGAAGGCCTGCGGCTATCGCAAGATCACTCTGTGGACCCAGAGCATTCTGCTCGCCGCCCGCAAGATCTATCAGGATGCAGGCTTCGTGCTGGTCGCTGATGAGGCGAACCGCAGTTTCGGTCAAAGCCTGATCAGCGAGACCTGGGAGCTGGATCTGTGAAGCCGGGACGCCGCGATAAACCGCGGCGCATCACGCCGGGTGTCATTGAATTCTACACGAAGCGCGCGCATCAACTGCGCGCGGAATTTTATCGGGATATGTGGCGCGCGGTATGGGCATGGCTGACGGCTATCGGCCGCCGCTCGTAGGATGGGTGGAGCGAAGCGATACCCATCGCTTCACGGGCGGTGTTGATGGGTATCGCTGCGCTCCACCCATCCTACGGCCTCCCCTATATCAACGCCGCCGTCCGGGCGGACAGCGGCGCTGACAGAAGACCGAGGCCTCAGAGATCGGCGATGTCGCGCAATTACTTCATGCCGGAGTCGTGCTTGTTCTTCTTGTAGAGCGCCTTGTCGGCGGCACTGACGTTGCCCCATAGCGGGTTGATCGGGGTCGCGGCGGCGGCGACCTCTTTCGGCTTCGCCTTGCCTTTGGCCAAAGCGCCTGAAGTGGAGACGGCGAGGATAGCAAAGCCAACAACTATAATTTTCTTCATGTTTCAGCTCCCTAAAAAAAGTAACACCGTAATCCAGCACAGAGCCTGGACCGTGGTCAAGAACCGCGTCGATCGGGCGGAAATTTCACGCGATCTTCACCAGCGTTCAGTTCGTAGGATCGGTGGAGCCAACCGGTCCGGCCTTCGGCCGGCCCGATGATAAACTCCGCGATACCCATCGCCTCACGGGAGGTATTGATGGGTATCGCTTCGCTCCACCCATCGGAAAACGATTGTCTCTAAACCGAAGCGCCCTTGGCCTTCGGCCGCCGCAGGTGTTCGTCCAGCCGCGGCATGATCTCGACGAAATTGCAGGGGCGCGTGCGGTAATCGAGCTGGGGGCCAAGGATGCCGTCCCAGCCGTCGCGGCAGGCGCCGGGCGAACCCGGCAGGCAGAAGATGAAGGTGGCGCCCGCAACGCCGGCGGTGGCGCGGCTCTGGATCGTCGAGGCGCCGATCTTGGCGTGGCTCAGCATGTGGAAGGCGATGGAAAAACCGTCCATCCGCTTTTCGAACAGCGGCTCGACCGCCTCCGGCGTAACGTCGCGGCCGGTAAAGCCGGTGCCGCCGGTGGTGATGACGACATCGACGCCGGAATCGGCGATCCACCGCTTGACGACCGTGCGGATCGCCTCGACATCGTCGGTGACGATCTCACGCGCCGCGAGCTTGTGACCTGCCGCAGTCAGCCGGTCGGCAAGCGTCGAGCCGG
>WNFM01001957.1_pt2 | contig 13271 bp, 11 predicted proteins | sample 5400271 | NCBI WGS metagenome assembly WNFM01 (sample SAMN13153352, study PRJNA577476) | soil metagenome | isolation source: 60 cm saprolite on Douglas fir-dominated hillslope | place: USA:California | collected 2013-09-17 | reverse complement strand
GGCGTACAGTGTCGCGCCCAGACCGTAGATATCCGAGCGCGCGTCGGTGCGGCCTTTCGCCATGTACTGTTCGGGCGGCGCGAAGCCAGGTGAGACGCCTTGTGCGGCGGTCATGGTAGGACCGGCGCGCTGCTGGAGCTTGGCGAGGCCGAAGTCGATTAAGACCGGTCGGCCCTCAGGCGTGATTTTGATGTTGGCAGGCTTAATATCGCGATGAATCACGGGAACACGGAGCGTGTGCATCTGATGGAGCGCGTCGCAGATCTCGACTGCCCAACGCAAGACCGTCGCCTCATCGAGTGGACGCTGCTTTTGCGTGAGGCTTTCGTTGAGCAGCTCTTCGAGGTCTTTCCCCGAGACAAAGTCCATCACGAGGAACAGACGACCCATGTCTTCGATGAGGTGATACCCATGGGGAATATTCGGATGGCGCGAGTTGATGAGCAGCTCGGCCTCGAGCCGAAATTGGTTCCGGACGCCCTGATCGATGTCAGAGACTTCCTTTATGGCACGCTCGTAGCCAAAGGTGAGATCGGTGGCTTTGTAGACGCTGGCATAGCCGCCGCTGCCGATCAGCTTCTCGATACGGTAGCGCTTGGTGAGCACGGTACCTTGAGCAAGGGTCGCTTGTGACGGAGACTGCGGCACCAGCCACTCCTTCCAAACTCACCACTTGTCAGCCCGGCAGCCAGCGTCAGAATAGCATAGCAGAGCGACAGGGTCAAGAAATGAAGAAAAGGTCCGGTGCGAAGCCGCTTACCACCGAGCCACGCTAGCGGATTTCGTCGTATTCATCGTCGAAGAGACCGGGGATAGGGTCGATCAGCACGACGCCTGCCGCCACATCGACCGACTTGATAAAGGCTTTGACGGCCGGCACGAGCACATCGGTCTCGCCGCGGGCGTCATGAACGACGAACAGGTCATGACCGGGGCCGGAGAGGACATCAGTGATGGTGCCAAGCGGCTGCCCGTTCACATGTTGCGCGCGCAGCCCGATCACGTCATGCACGTAGAAGCGGTCAGCTTCGAGGGGCTGCAGCTCCGCGGCCGGAACGGCGAGCGCCGTGCCCCGCAGTGCTTCCGCTGAAGCCGGATCAGTGACTCCCGCGAGTTTGAGCAGCACCATGTTCTTGTGCTGGTGCGCGCGCTCGACCGCGTGCGGGATATGGTGCTCGCCGAGGTAGATCGTGCGAGTGCGCTCGAAACGCTCGGGAAAGTCTGTGAGCGGGCGGACCTTGATCTCACCATGCACGCCAAAGACGCCAACCACTTCGCCGATCACGACCCAGCTCGCGGAGCCGGAGGAAGTGGGTGCGTCACCACCACGCTCGCGCGGTGGCTCACTCGGCTGCGGGCTGCGGCTGCTCATCGATCTCCAGCCCTATATGGCGCTTGCCCTGCATGGTAGCCGAGGCGCGCATGAGCGTGCGCATCGCCTTGGCCACACGGCCCTGCCGGCCGATCACCTTACCAAGATCCTCGGGCCCCACGCGTAAGCCCAGCACCGTGGCGAAGCGGTCGTTGCGGATCTCGCGCACTTCAACCTGCTCGGGTTGATCTACGAGGTTGCGCGCCACGAACTCAATCAATCCATTCATTGCGGGCCCCACATCGCCAGCTACTTGCTCTCCGCCTTGGCGCGCGGCGGCCGCTCGACGATACCCGACCGGATGAGCAGCGAAAACACGGACTGCGTCGGCTGCGCGCCAACTTGCAGCCAGTGCCGCGCGCGGTCCGCATCGATCTGGATGGTCGACGGATCGGTCAGCGGGTTGTACCAACCGATGTTTTCAATAATGCGGCCATCGCGCGGGGACCGCGCATCGGCGATCACGACGCGATAGCTAGGCGCCCCCTTCATGCCAACGCGCATGAGGCGAATCTTTACCATTGAGTGGGAAATCCCTCCGTACCCTCGAAAAGCGTTCAGAACGCGGCAAACGCCCGGCACCACCCGGCGCCGGGCAAGCGTGTCTAGCATAGCACGGGCTCTGAAGCGGTGTCAACGCGTGCGAGCGTGCCCGCGCCAAGACGCATCTCGGATCAAGGCAGATGTGCCGCCGCGCGGCCACCAGGATGCCCGACGAGGAGCGGATGCTCGCACGACCAGGCCGGCGCCACGAGAAACGAGAAACCCCGCCGCAAGGGCGGGGTACTCTCAACGTGCAACGAAATCTTGCGCCGGCCAGGGCACTCTGGTATTTTACCGACACGGCGCCGTGGTCCACACACGGCGCCGTGTTAGCTTAGATGCGAGATCTTTACCAAACATTCAATGTCGGCCGGAGCAGATGCTCGCTACAGGTTATTGCTGATGTTCTGGAAGATCGATCGAATCTGCGGGCCAAGCAAGATGAGCGTGGCGATCACGACGATGGCTACAAGTGCGATAATCAGAGCGTACTCGACGAGTCCCTGACCTTCTTCGCGTGCAAAAATACGATCGAGCATTGCGAATCCTCCCCCTCAAGCTACGTCATCCGTAGCGCATGGCGAGTATAGCGGAGACGTGCAACCAGCACAAGTAGCACATATGGGCCATTTGGTTGCATCCAAAGGTCCTGCGCTTAGGAACCCTGCCGGGCCACGCCGCGCCAAGGCTACGCTTGGGCTGACGCTGCGTGGGGACGGCGGCTGGCAGTCGAGCGCGCTTGCCGCGAGTCATTAGCTGTCAACACCGCCGTAGGCTCCGCTCACCTCGTCGTGCGCGTGGCTCTGCGCATAACGCTGACGAGCGACGAACCGGCACTGCACGTGCCCACCTGGAAGGTGAACGGCGCAGCGCAGGGGATCATCCCAGTCGGATGCTCGGCGCGCGTCATTCTGTGCTACACTCAACCCACCACATCGCGGACGCTTGCCCGCAGCTCGCCAGCTGTTGACCTCACCCGACGCCCACATGTGCAACGATTGCGATCTGGGACGCAGATCCTGGTGAGGGGGAACACCGCTTCTGCTCGCCTCGCCATTGTGAGTTGTCTCCCCATCCAACGCCACCGCGGCCGCGTGCTGACGCGCAAGACCGTCTGCCGGCGTGCGACTAAGTGAAAGCGCGGCACTACAGTGAGTGAAACTGATTCCGTCGAGACGGCGGAGCTCTGCGTCTGCACGTTCAACGCCTGGAGGCCGACCTTGTGGCATTGCGCAACATTGCCTTGCGCACGGCCGAGGCGCGCATGTGTCGAGATCCGAACACCATGATTGAATCGTGCCCACATTGTTCGCTCAAACGTGGTGGCAAGTTTGGCTACAGCGGCAAACACGACGAGTCTTGTGTGGTGACACGGGCACGTACGCTGGGCTATTAGGCACTCTGCACAGCGAGCACGCGTTCTGCATCGCCGGCACCTAGGCAGCAGAGCCTATCGAGTGAGGCGCGTGTCGCACGAGGGCGCACCATGTCCGACTCATCACAGGGGGCGCAACCCAGCAACGGCTCTCCATGGGAAGCGCGTCCACCCCAGCGAGGCAGACGTGGCCGATCGGAGCGCCAACCATGACATCATCACAGGCAGATGAGCTTATCTGTCACGTTCGGTCGTGTGGACAGGCTGCGGAGTTCGCGTGTGACCGCTGTGGCAAACCGTGTTGCGCAGAGCACATCCGACATCTGGTGGTAGAGCGACGCCAGGAACGCGATAGTGGGCCAGGCATGCTTGGCGCGCTCACGCGCATTCCAACGCGCACCGAGGCCTATTCGTTCTGCCTACGGTGCAGCACCAAGCCAGTGGTCGGCAACCCACGGGTGGCGGAACGCGGCACGTAATCGCGTCAGCGCTGGCGTCTCCTGGCTCGCGAGGAACGCCGTGAGGGCGGCGCGCGACAGCATGTGCTTCGCGCGTGTCATCCCGCTGGCGCGTTGCCGGCAGAGGTCACGCAGACACACATCGGGAGCACAAACAGTGTGTGCGGCCGTGTACTCGGCCCCAGCCCATAGCCCATCGCGCGTCCTTCACCGCGCAGCAGCCGGTCCCGGCGCCGTAGCAGGCGCGCCATCGCCGTAGAGGAAACAGTTCGTCCAGTGGCCGCCGCCGAGCTCGGTCCGCCCAGGAAAGCGCTCCCGACAGACCGGCATGGCATGCGGGCAGCGTGGGTGAAAGCGGCAGCCCGTCGGGGGGCTTACGAGACGGGGGATCTCGCCGCGCGCCGGCAGCTCCTGCGGCGCGGCGCTTTCGTCGCGCATCCGATCTGGATCCGGGGCAGCGGACAGCAAGAGCTGGGTGTACGGATGGCGGGGCTCCTGCGTGACAGGCTCACTCGGTCCGCCCTCCACCATCTGCCCGGCGTACATGACGATCGTCTCATCGGTGAAATAGCGCGCACTGGCAATGTCGTGCGTGATGTAGAGCAGCGCCAGCTGCTCCTCGTCTTTGAGGCGCGCGAGCAGATTCAAGATGTCGAGCCGGATGGAGACATCCAGCATGGATACTGGCTCGTCCGCTAGCAGCACCGCCGGCTGCACTGCTAGCGCGCGGGCGATGGAGACGCGCTGGCGCTGCCCGCCGCTCAGCTCGTGTGGATACTTGCGCAGGAACTGCTCGGCCGGCGTCAGGTTGACGCGTTCGAGCAGCGCCAGCGCGTGTTCGGTCACCGTGGCCGCCGTGGCGTGCCCGGAGATGCGCAGCGGCCGGCTAAGGTGATAGCGCACGTCGTGTACGGGATTGAGTGAGGAGAAGGGATCCTGAAACACCATCTGTACCGCGCGCCGGTACGTGCCGATGCCCTGACTGCCTTTGGCAGGGACGCGCTGGCCGCGAAAGACGATCTCTCCGGCGGTCGCCTCATGGAGGCGCGCCAGCATGCGCGCGACCGTCGTCTTGCCGCTGCCGCTCTCCCCCACCAGTGCCGTCGCCCGGCCTGCCACCAACGCCAGTGAGGCGTCTTCCACCGCTTGCACCGCCCGCTTCTTGCCGAAGGGATTGGCTGAGCGCAGCGGGAAATCTTTGCGCAGGTGACGCGCTTCCAAAACCGACGCTGCCGGTGCCATAACGCGGATAGCAGGCGTCGCCTGATGCTCGATGTTCATGAGACCGCCTTCCCTTCGCTGGCAGCCTCAAAGCGCGCGGCCATGTCCGCCAGTGTAGGCGGCGCCGGCATGTGAGCCGGATCGTACAAGTGGCAGGCGACCTGTTGCGGTTGGTCGCTCGCGGCCCGCATGAGCGTCGGGACTATCCGTTTGCACACGTCGAACGCGAATGGGCAGCGCGGGTGAAACGCACAGCCGCTCGGCACCTGACGCAGATCGGGCGGCGAGCCAGGAATCCCCGTCACTTTGCGGCGCGGTCCGCGCAAGGACGGGAACGAGTTGATCAGGCCATAACTATACGGGTGGCGCGGCTGGCGATAGAGCTCGCGGCGCGTCGCCAGCTCGACTAGGCGCCCAGCATACATGATGGCTATGGTGTCTGCCAGCTCGAGCAAGAGTGAGAGATCGTGCGTAATGAAGATAACCGAAAGCTCGAGGTCGTGGCGGAGACGCAGCAGCTCGATGAGGATCTCGCGCTGCACCACGACATCTAGCGCGGTGGTTGGCTCGTCCAGGATGATGATGTCAGGCGAGAGCGCCATCGCAATGGCGATCCCCGCGCGCTGGCGCATGCCCCCGCTCAACTCGAGTGGAAAGCTGTGCACGCGATCGGCGGAGATGCCGACCAGCCGGAGCAGCTCGACCGCACGTGTCTTGCGCTCCGCGGCGGTCATCTCGCTTCGGTGCGCCCGCAGCACGTCGTCGATCTGTGCGCCGATGGTGAGCACCGGATTGAGCGAGTTCATCGCGCTCTGAAACACGATCGCCAGCTGATCCCAGCGGAACAGGCGGAGCTCGGCCTCCGAGAGGCCCAGGATGTCCACGATTTCGCCGCCCACCCGTTCATTGGCATGGGAGTGGTAAAGCACACGGCCGCCGGTTACTGTCGCGGGCGTGCGCAGCAGGCGTGATACCGCGTAGGCAAGGGTAGACTTGCCACTGCCGCTCTCCCCTGCCAGTCCGAGCACCTCGCCACGCCGCAGCGACAGGCTGATATCGTCAACGGCGTGCACCGCGTCCATGCCGACGCCGTAGTCCACGCTCAGGTGCTGTATGTCTAGCAGGAGCCGGCCTGCCCACTCTGTCGCCATCACGCCACGGCCTTCTTAAATGGGAACCGACGCGGTCGCCGCACCGGTCGCAAGCGCGGGTCGGCGATCTCGTCGATGCCAAAATTCAGCAGCGCCAGGCCCGAGCCGAGCAGCGCGATGCAGATGCCTGGCGGTGCGAACCACCACCACGCCCCCTGAAAGAGTGCGCTGCCGTTGTACGCGCCATAGAGCATGTTGCCCCAACTGACCAGCTTGCTGTCGCCGAAGCCGAGGAACTCTAGCCCGGCCACCGCCAGCAAGACCTGGATCGTGGTGGTAATGAAGCTCGCCGCGACGATCGAGACCTCATTGGGAAAGATCTCGAAAAAGATGATGCGCGGAGTGCGCTCGCCTCCCGCGCGCGCCGCCGTCACGAACTCGCGGCTGCGCATCGAAAGCGTCTGCGCGCGCAGCACGCGTGCCCCCCAGGGCCAGTTCGTCAGGGCTACCACGAGGACGATGGTGAGCGTTGTGCGGGCAAAGAGCTGCACGGCGACGATGGCCAGCGGCAGTGACGGGATCACCAGGAAGACATTGGTGAGCAGTGAGAGCCCGTCGTCGACCACGCCACCCACGTAGCCGCTGACCAGCCCAATTGTCACTGAGATGCAAACGACGATGAGGCCCGTGAGCATAGCCCAGAAGAGCGAGCTTCGCGTGCCGATCACCAGCTGCGCGAAGACATCCTGCCCGCCTTGATTGGTGCCGAGCCAATGCGCCGATGATGGCGGCGCCAACAGTGTGGACGTGTACTTGAGCGGATTCTGGTGGATGAAAAGCGGACCGAGCAGCGCCACGAGCGTGAAGAAGCCGACGATGGCGAAGCCGCTCATGACCTTGCGGTTGAGGGTGATGAGGCCCCAGATGCCGGCGGCGACGGCGGCGACTCCCCGGCGCTCTCTCTGCGAACTGCGCCCGAGCAGTGGGCCACCGAGCAGGGCAGGCGGCGCGCTCGCGCCAGACTCAACGTGTGCCGTCGAGACAGGCACATTGGGCGACTGGCTCACGTCTACGCACTCCTCTCCTGGCGCGTCCGCGGGTCCAGCACGCCGTAGAGCAGATCGACGACGAAGTTCATGAAGACGGTCGCCACGATCACGAGCAAGAGAATCCCGTCGGCGAGCGCGTAGTCCTGGCCCTGAATCGCCTGGACGAGGCTGAAGCCGATGCCGGGATAGTTGAACACGATCTCCACCAGCAGCTGCCCGCCGACCACCGTACCCAGCGCAATAGCGAACCCCGTCACGCTGGGCAGGATAGCATTGCGCGCGGCGTACGCGAAGATCACCCGGCGCGAGGTGAGGCCCTTGGCCCGCGCCATCAATACGTAGTCCTCGGAGAGCGTGGTGATCATCGAATTGCGCATCGTCAGCATCCAGCCGGCAATCGTGGAGACGACGATGGTGAGCGCCGGCAGGACGGCGTGATAGGCTGCGCTCGCGATGAAGTCGAGGTTCCAGCCCTGCGTCAGCGTCGTGTCGTAGCCGTCGGCGAAGGGAAACCAGTGCAGCTGAAAGCCCAGGAAGTACACCGCCATCAGCGCCAGCCAGGGAAACAGGATGGAATACAAGAACGTCATCAGCGACGAGAAAATCGTGTCGAGCGCGGAGCCGCGCCGCCAGGCCATGAAGACCCCGATCAGCGAGCCGAGCACAAAGCTCAGCAAAACGCTCAATGAGAGCAGCACCAGCGTCCAGCGGATATTCTGGTTGATGATGTCGCCGACACTGCTGGGGAAATAGGTGGTCGAGACGCCGAGATTCCCATGCAGCAAGTTATTGAGGTACTTGAGATATTGCAGGAGCAGCGGATCAGAGGTATCTCCGCCGAACTCGATCTGCAACGCCTTCAGCGTTGCCGGGGTGACGGTGCCATGCTGTTCGAGCCGCATCAACGCGGCCTCTGCGGGGTTGCCGGGGGCCAGGCGTGGCAGAAAGAAGTTGATGGTGACGGCCGCCCAGATCGCGAGCAGGTAAAGACCGAGCCGGCGCAACAAGCGGCGCATCGCGTGGCTCCTTTCGCGGATCGGACTCGCGCCTGCCTGCGGTATGTAGCGAACGACGCGGCCAGGGTCGCGGCACAGCGCCATGATAACACGGAGGTGAAGGACGAACTATGCCGTGAGAGAGACCGAGGGGAGAGCCGCGAGCGGCTGCCCCTCGGTCCAGTAGGGCCGAGCGCCTAGGAGACGGGCGTCAGGTGCAGGATCACCTGCTCGTTGTCACCAGCCGCCAGCGAATAGGCGGACCCAATCGCGTAGGGGTTAGCGGGAGTCGGCCAGCCGGTCCAATTCGTCGTGGTGTACTCGAAGAACTGGATGGCATCCAGCACTGGAATCACCGGCAACTGATCGGCCATGATCGCCGTGAGGCCCTGAATCGCCTGCTTCTGCACGCTTGGATCGGAGGTCCCAGCGTACTGATTCAGGAGATCATCAGTCTTCTTGTCGTTCCACTGCGGCCAGTTGCTGGCGCCGGTGCCGCCGATGTGCGTGCTGTGCAGCAAGGGCTCCAGGTAGTAGTACGGTGTCGGACCGAAGAAGCCGCCGGTCATCAGCAGGTCGAAGTTACCGGAGGAGCGGTCGGAGCGCCAGTTGTCGTCCGAGACCTTGTTGATGTCGAGCGCGATGCCGGCTGCCTGCAGGCTCTGCTGCGCGATCTGCAAGTCCTGCACGTAGTCCGAGAAGTCGCCAGGGACGGTTACCTTGAACGAGAGCTTCTTGCCATGGGCATCGGCATAGATGCCGTCCGAGCCCTTGGTGAAGCCCGCGCCCTGCAGAATCTGCCCCGCCTTCGCCGCGTCCGCCGCGCCGAAGTCTGGTAGCTTGCCGTTATACTTCGGGTCCAGGTAACTCTCCTGCCCTGGCATCAGGCCGGTCGGGCTGGCTGGCTGCTCTAGCCCCGCCTCGCCGGAGGTGGACATCTGATTCCGGTCGAGCGCCGCGCTGATGGCCTGGCGCACGGGGAGCTGGCTGAGCAGTGGGTTCTTGAGGTTCGGCACGATCTGCACCGGCACCACCGGCACCATATACACGTAGTTGTGCGCGGTATCCTTCTGCACGAAGGCCGTGTTTAGCGCCGCATTGAAGATGCCGGCCCAGTCGGCCTGGTGGCTGGCGAGCTTCAAGAGCGCGGAGTCGTTGCTGTTGACGGCCGGGTAGTCCAGCTCGTCCACCTTGACCTTGTCGGCCTGCCAATAGCCAGTGTTCTTGACATAGCTGATCTGCTGCGCAGTGAAGCTCTTGAGCTTCATCGGGCCGGTGCCCACCGGGGTGGGATTGACGAACTTGGTGGGATCGCCCACGCTGGACCAGATGTGCTGGGGCACGATATAGGTGCCCTCGATGAACGGCAGCAGCGGTGGGACGGCGTCGCTGAACGTCATCACTACGGTATTCGCATCGCTGGCCTGCACGCTGGTGAGATGCGTCCACAGGCCCGCGGTGTCGGCGCTGGGATACTGCTTGAGCATGTTGAACGTGAACGCGACGTCGTTGGCACTGAATGCCTGGTTATCCGACCACTTCACGTTCTGGCGCGTTGTGAACGTCAGCTGCTTGTTATCGGCGCTATACTGATGGCCAGTCGCCAACATGGGTGTTTCCTGGCCCGTCACACCGTTGACGAACTCCAGATTCTCGTAGACAGGCCCGTCGATGCCCACGTTCACGTTCGGGCTGAACGGGCTCATATTCTGCGTGAAGGAACCGCCGACGAAGCCGAGCGACGTGAGCACCCGGGGGCCGGTGTGCGCGTTGCTGGAAGATCCACCACAGCCCGAGAGCACGAAGATGGAGACCAGCGCGAAGATGAACACTACCGAGACCACGTTGCCCTTCGCTCGTGATGCTCCCCGCGGGATCCAACCGGATGCCATACCAAACCTCCTCACAATCCGAGACCCGCTCGCGTTGCGGATCCCCGTCGGTCAAATGTGCCAAGACGATACACAGGATGGGCGCTCACGCTGCGGCGACGCAGTATCACGCCAGAGGGATACAATCCGGGATGCGATAGCCTGGCGGTGCGACGCAAGCCAATTATGACAGCCAAAGATGCGGGAATCTGAGGCGCGGAACCGCTCCTTTCCGGCGAATTTTCCCAGGAACTGGGGATGCGACGTCGCGCAGCGGGGTTGGGCGAAAAGCTATTGTACGGCAGTGTAGACGATGCTGGGCTATTTGTCAAGACATCTAGACCACTATACAAATTTTCGGTACGATACCTGTAATTGCGACGCGGCGTTGGCCGTACGAGAAAGGGGAAGCCGCTATGCCGACGCTCCTGGAAGAGGAGATTCGCAGCCAGCCCGCCATCCTCACCGATCTGCTGGACCGCGAGGCAGCGCGCATCGGCGCTATCGTGAACGCGCTGCCGCCGTTCGACTACGTGCACATCGCCGCGCGTGGCTCCTCCGACCACGCCGCCCTCTATGCCAGCTATGCGTTGGCAGCGTTGGCGGGCTACCCGGTGTCCCTGGCGACGCCGTCGCTCCATTCGCTGTATCATCTGCCGCCGCGGCTGGCCGGTGCGCTGGTGGTCGGCATCTCGCAGTCTGGGCAGTCGCCCGACATCGTCGCCGTCCTGGAGGAGGGCAAGCGACAGGGTCGCCCCACCCTCGCCATCACCAACGACGGCGCATCTCCACTGGCCGGCACCGCCGATCACGTGGTCGAGCTGCACGCCGGCAGCGAGCGCAGCGTCGCGGCCACCAAGACCTATACCGCGGAGCTGCTGGTAATCGCCGCCCTTGCCGCCCAGTGGTCGCGCGACGCCGACCGGATGGCCGAGCTGCGGCGCCTGCCGGAGACGCTCGCGCTGGCGCTCGAACGCGACCCCCGCGAGGCACAGCGCAGCGAGCGCTATCGCTACATGGACCACTGCGCCATCATCGCGCGCGGCTTCAACTACGCCACCGCACACGAGCTCGCACTGAAGCTCAAGGAGCTTACCTACGTCGTGGCAACGGCCTACTCCTCGGCGGACTTCCGCCACGGGCCGATCGCAACGATCGATCCGGGCTTCCCGGCGCTGCTCGTGATGCCCACGGGCGCGGCGTACGACGATATGCTGGACCTGGCCGCCGAGCTGCGGCGACGCGAAGCGGAACTGCTCGTCATCTCAGACGATCCCGCCGCGCTGGCGCTGGCCACGACGCCGCTCGCGCTGCCCTCTGAGGTGCCGGAATGGCTGAGCCCCATGGTGGCCGTCGCGCCGGGGCAGCTGCTGGCACTGCATCTCGCCCTCACGAAGGGGCTGAATCCCGATGAGCCGCGGGGTCTGTGGAAGGTGACGCGGACGCTATAACCTGGGAGGGTTCGAGCGGCTGCCCTCCCGCCTCCACACGTGCCTGCCAGCTGCTAGACGCGAAAGCCAGTGCGCCGCGACAATACGTCGCCTGGAGGGTGAGCGCGTCGTCCAGAACGACCAGGTCGGCATCGTAGCCGGGCTTGAGGCTTCCCTTGCGTTCCGCCGCACCCGCGGCCTTCGCCGGATTGAGCGTCATCATGCGTACGGCGTCTTGTAGTGAGACGCCCGTCATGCTCAGCATATTCCGCAGCGCCTGATCCATCGTCAGCACACTGCCGGTGATCGTGCCATCCGCGAGGCGCACGGCGCCGCCCGCGACGTGCGCTGGCTGACCAGCAAACTCGAACTCCTGGTCGAGACAACCCGCGCCGGCCAGGGCATCGGTGATGACGATGGCGCGCTCCGCGCCGAGCAGGCGAGTGAGGATGCTCAGCATCGCCGGGTGCAGGTGTACGCCATCCGCGATGATCTCGCCCTGCACCGTCGGCGCCAGCGCGACCGCCCCCATCGGCCCAGGGTGGCGGTGGTGCAGTGGGGGCATCGCATTGCAACAATGCGTGGCGTGCGTGGCGCCAAGCTGAATGGCCTCCAGCGCCTGCTCGTAACTGGCGTCGGTGTGGCCAATGCTCACGGTGATGCCAGCCGCGATCAGGCTGCGAATCAGCTCGGGCGCGCCAGGCAGCTCGGGCGCCAGCGTGACGAGCCGCAGCTGCCCCTGGGCAAGCGCCAGGAGCCGCACCGTCTCAGCCGGGTTCGGCGTGCGCAGCCACGCGGGAAGGTGGGCACCGCGCCGCTCCTCGCTGAGGTAGGGGCCTTCGAGGTGGATGCCGAGCGGCTCCGCGCCCGACGGCCGGCCCGCGACGGCGGTGACGGCGGCATGCAGTTGGACCTCTGGCAGCGACCCTGGCGCCCCGACGACGCCGACCAGGAACGACGTGACCCCGGTTTCCGGCACCCAGCCCGCATAGCCTACGATCTCCGCGGCGTCGGCGGTATGCAGATTGAAGCCGCCTCCACCATGGGTGTGCACGTCCACGAACCCCGGCACCACGATCATGCCCTCAGCGTCGACAACGCTGCCCGGCTCGGAGGAGACAGCCCCGACCTCCTCGATATGCTCCGTCGTGAACGTGAGGTCGCCTGCCGCAAGGTCGAGTGCGGCATCAACCAGCCGGGCGCCGCGCAAGGTGCATCTCATGGTCACCTCTTCGCCAATTCGTTGCCGGATCACTGCCAGCTCACGCTAGGCTGGCGCAAGGCCGATACCACCGGGGACGCACCGGCACGCGGCGGGGTGGCGCTTGACAATCGCCGGGGCGCGTGTCATGATACTGCCTACGTGGTGGTCTATACATCATACCGACTATACCATCTTTCACCGGTGGCGTCTATACCCTGCCGAGCGAAGTCCGGTCGTCGTGTGCCACGCACAGGGGAGGCGTGCATGACATGCCGGCGCCGCGGTGCGGCGTGTAGAGGCACCCAGGCGTACATAGTGGCAGGCCGACGCATTCGCATGCGGCCACATGCGTTCAGCTATAATGCTCGCAGGCGCATGCCTGGCGGACATCGGGGAAAGGAAGGCTCGTTTACCGTCAGATACCCTCTCACGAAAGCAAGGGGCTTGTGAAAGCAAGCCCAACGTCTGACCAGCCTCAGTCCTGAAAGGGGCTACGTTCGGAGCGAATGTATAGGCACCGCCGGGTGACGTTCCAGCCTGGCGCTCTGCGGTTGGTGGTTAAACAGGCCTAAGGGGTAATGGCCCGTGCTGCCAACGATTGACGGAAACCGCTCACGAACCTTGGCGAGGAAACCATTACCCGCGCAAGCGGAGGCTCGCAA
>WNFM01282550.1_pt1 | contig 13272 bp, 11 predicted proteins | sample 5400271 | NCBI WGS metagenome assembly WNFM01 (sample SAMN13153352, study PRJNA577476) | soil metagenome | isolation source: 60 cm saprolite on Douglas fir-dominated hillslope | place: USA:California | collected 2013-09-17 | reverse complement strand
CAGCAGGAACATCGTGAGCCCCCGATGCTTGGGTGCGTCCCAGTCGGTGCGGGCCAGGCAGAGCGCGTAGTCGGCGGCGTAGGCGCCCGAGCTCCAGATCTTCGATCCGTTGAGGATGAACACGTCTCCGTCCCGGGTCGCGCGCGTCGTCGCGCCGGCCAGATCGGAGCCGCCCGCGGGCTCGGACAGGAACTGGACGAAGACCTCATCCCCCCGGATGGCCGCCGCTAGGTGCTCGCGCTTTTGTTCCTCGTTACCCATGTCGAGGATCGTGGGGCCGCAGATCGTGAAGGTCGGGGTATTGAGCTGGGTCGGCATCTCGTACCCTGCGACCTCCTCGTTGAAGGCCCGCTGATGAGCCGGCGTGAGCCCGAGCCCGCCGTACTCCCTCGGGTAGCAGATGCCGGCGAAGCCGCCCTGATGCAGCCTGGCCTGGAGCCTGCGGGCATGCAGCCACTCGGCCTCGTCGCGGTCGTCGGCGGCGTCGGCGGATCCTGGGTCCGCCGCAACTCGCGGGCACGCCGCCGGAAGCTCTCGACGCTCTCGAGGTCGCGGCCAGTGCTGGCCCGGGGGGACACTGTCCTCCCTGGGGACACCCCAGACCCCGATGGCCCCAAACCCCCCCGATCGTTGCTGGTGCTCATCGCTCCCCTTCTCAGACGCCGAGCAGGTCGGCGACCCGGCGCCGATGCTGCGACGGCGCCCCCCAGGTGACCCGGTCGACGGTCGCTCGCCGCAGGTAGACGTGGATGTCGTGTTCCCACGTGACACCGAGACCGCCGTGCAGCTGGATGCAGTCCTGGACGATGTCGGTGGCACGCTGCCCCGCGTAGGCCTTGGCGATGCTCACCAGTTCCGCCGCGTCGTCCCGTCGCTCCTGAACCGCCGTCGCGGCGGCGGCCGTCGTTGCCTGCGCCGCGTGGGACCAGAGCGTCATGTCCGCGAACCGGTGCTTCAGCGCCTGGTAGGAGGCAAGCGGCCGGCCGAAGGAGAACCTGTCGAACATCCATTGCCGGGTGAACTCGAGGACCTTCTCGACGACGCCCGCGAGCTCGGCGCACTGCAGGACGACGGCGATCTGGAACTGCCGCTCGACCGCTGACTCCGCCTCGCCAGCGGCGCCGACCATGGCGCTGCGCTCCGCCGGCACGCCGTCGTACTCGACGCGGCCGAAGCCGCGCGTGAGGTCCAGGCTCGTCAGCGAGGACACCGACAGCCCGTCCGCGTCGCCCGGCACAACGAACTGGGCGAGGCCCTCTGGGGTCCGGGCGAGCACCAGGAACACATCGGCGTCGCTGGCGGCCTCGACCCGGTCGTGGATCCCGGTGAGCCGGTAGCCGTCGCCGTCGGCCACGGCCTCGATCGCCGCGGCGACGGGATCCCAGCCCCGGTCGGTGCCGCAGCAGGCCCACGTGCCGATGGCCTCGCCAGTCAGGAGCCGCCCGATCAGCTCTGCGTGGGCGCTGGCGTTCGTCGCCTCCGCCAGCGCGGCGGCGACGACGTTGACGGCCAGGAACGGCCCGGGCGCGGCGAGCCTGCCGAATTGCTCGGCGATGATCGTCGCGTCGACGAGCCCCTGGCCGGACACGCTGCCGCCGCCCAGCTCCTCGCCGACGATCAGCGACGCCCAGCCCAGTTCGGCACCGCGGCGCCAGGTCTCGCGGTCGAATGCCTGACCCGCGTCATGCAAGGCGCGCGCAGCGCTGACCGGGCAGGACTTCTCGAGGAACTCGGCGGTGGCGGACTGGAGGAGTCGCTGATCAGCCGTCAGGTCGAACCTCATGCGAGTCCCTTCAGCCTCTGGCCGCACGTGCTTGCCGACATTGACCGGTCGTCCCTATGCGACACTACAGTATCCGATACTGTAATTGCCACATCCGATCGGGCGTCCGCATCATGTGCATCGCTCCGGGCACCTTCTTCACCCGGACTGCGGCATGACCGAGGAGGAGGCGCAGGCTGAGTGCGGCTCGGGGGTGCCAAACCCCAAGCGGATGGGGAACGCCGGCTCCTGCGCATGGCTGGCACTGCACATAGCCGAGAACGACTACCTCAACGGCGCGGTGATCCGCATCGACGGAGCACTGCGGTTCAACATCGCAGCGACGAGTCGACCTGTGCGGGGACGGTCGCGATCGGTGCAGGGATCAGCTAGCCCGCCGGGTTCGCGTCCGGCCGCCGACGGTCTGCGAACCGGGCGCAGTCTTCGATGTCGCCGCGGACCTGGCGGCGGGTTTCGCCGCGCCTGGAGCTTGGCGGCGGTCACTCGCTTGGTCGCAGGCTCGCGCCCAGCGGCCTTGGAGTTCTGCTCGTGCAGCAGCGCTTCGAAACCGCTGATCAGGCGGGCCATGCCGAACGCGAAGTCCTCATCGGTCGTGCCCGCGAGCGGATGGCGGTCGATCAGGCTCTCCAGCAACGGCATCGTCGACCAGTCGGCGATCCGTCGCTGCCGGTCGTCCAGCGTCGGTGCGTCGCTGAGCCGCAGAATGCGATCATGAATTATCATTCCGCGCAGGTAGATCGACGCGGCGTTGTACGCCATCAGGGCATTTTCCGGGGTAAAGCCGGCATCGACGAGCTTGCGGATAAGAGCCTCCTCTACTTCAAATACCCGACGCGTCGCGTACCGGGTGTAGGTAGAGGTACGGATCAGCAGCAGATCAGACAGGATCTGGTCATTGCGATGCACGTCGCGCGAATCGCGGCAGTGGTTGTAGAGGAAATCCTGCCAGGGCTGGTCGTCGGGCAGCGGAGGCATTTTCTGGATGTAGGTGTCCACGGCGACATCGGTCATCGCGTTGAGCAGGTCAAGCGCGGGCATGCTGAGCTGGTCGAGCGATTCACGCCGGGCGACCTCGAATGCGCCGGCGATGATCTCTTCTGCATTGATCGACCCTCGCTGGCGCCGCTGGCGGATGGCCTTCGGTGCGGCCTTGGGCACTGTCACTTCCTCCAGTTGCTGCTCGCCGGCCACCGCGACGTTCCTTCGCTTCCCGACCGGCGTACTCGCAGTTTAGCAGTAACCCGCAAGGCCTACGGTATGAAGCACGGGATCGGCAAAGCGGGCGCGAGCGGCCCGGGCCGTGCCAGCAGATCCCCGGGGCAGGTCGCTGGCCTGCCTTCGATCTCCCGGATGCTCCGGCCCTGGCGACGGTCAGCCTGGACTGCTCAGGCCACGGTGGCGGCAGCGGTCTCGCCGAGGTAGCCGGCGAGAACCTCGTGCTTGGCGCTGCCGGTCGGACCCTGCCAGGCCACGCGCCCGCGGTAGAGCAGCACTGCATGATCGGCGAATCCTAGTGCCCGGTGCACGAACTGCTCGACGAGCAGGATCGTCACGTCGTCTTTCTTCAGTGTGGCCAGGGATTCGAACACCATCTCGACCAGTTTGGGCGCGAGGCCGAGTGACATCTCATCTGCGATGATCAGCTTCGGCCGGAGGATGAAGGCGCGGCACAGGGAGAGCATCTGCTGCTCGCCGCCGGAAAGCATTCCGGCCTTCATACCACGACGCGCCGCCAGGCTCGGAAAGATCTCCAGCCCGCGCTCGGTCGCAGCCTTGCGAGCCTCTCGCGGCAGCAGCGTTGCGGCGAGGCGCAGGTTCTCCACGACGGTGAGCGCGGGAAAGATCCCGCGGCCCTCGGGCAGGTACACCAGGCCGCATCGCCGGATCTGATGCGCGGAGGCCTTGGTGACCTCGACACCGTCGAAGTGCACCGCGCCGGCCTGCGCGGGAACCAGGCCGCTCACGGCGCGAGCCAGAGTGCTCTTGCCCGCCCCGTTGGGTCCGAGCACCGCCAGCGCCTGCCCGGCGCTGATCTCGATGGTGACGCCGTCGAGGGCAAGGGCCGGCCCGTACCGGACGCGCAGGTCCCGGACCGACAAAAGCGGCTGGCTGGCAGTCACGACAATGCCCCTTCGGACTCGGTCGCCCCGGCAGCATCGGGGACCTCTTCCCCGCCGAGGTATGCGGCACGCACCGCCGGGTTGCCGCGGATTTCGTCGGGGCTTCCCTCGCCGATCTTCACGCCGAAGTCGAGCACATGGACGTAACGGCACAGGCTCAGCACCATCGCGACGTCGTGCTCGACCAGCAGCAGCGAGACTCCGCGGTGTTCGACGGCGCGCGTGAGCACGCGCATGACCTGCTCGGTTTCCTGGGCGTCCAGGCCGGAGGACGGCTCGTCGAACAGCAGCATCTTCGGGTTCGCCGCGAGCGCCCTCGCGATCTCGACCAGCCGGGTCATGCCGAGCGGCAGTCCGGCGACGGGGCGATCTGCGATCTCGGTGAGGTGCAGCGCGTCGAGGAGGACATCGACGCGCTCGGCCTCGTCGGCGTCGGCGGGCCGGAACCCCCGGCCAGTGACCACGTCGGTGGTCAGGCCGGCGAACATCTCCGGATGCTGGAACGTGCGCGCCAGGCCCAGCCGGGCGCGGCGCGCGGCCGAGGTTCGCGTGATGTCGGCTCCCTCGAACAGTACTCGGCCCTCGTTCGGCCGGTGCAGCCCGGAGAGCACCGAGAACAGCGTGCTCTTGCCGGCGCCGTTCGGCCCGACGAGCCCGACGATGGCCGCCGGCGGGACGCTCAGCGAGACCGAGTTCAAGGCGACAACGCCGCCGAAGCGCACCGTTACGTCCCGGCACTCCAGGCGCGGGGGGGTGCCCGGTGTCTCCGCGTCGCTCTGTGCGCTCATGGGCTGTCCCCCGCGCCCCTCCAGCTCGCTCATGTGTTGTTCTCCGCTCGCCTCCGAGGCGCTTTAAGGCACCGCCTTCCCTCGCCGCTCGTTCCTCGCTCCTCAGTCCAGGCGGCGCCGCGCCCCTGCGGCTCGCTCATCGGCTCGTCTCCAGGACCTCGGCGACACCGACCGCCGACGGCCCCGGCGGCTTGCCGCCCGGCCCGTGCCTGCGCCGCTCGATCATCTTCAGCACCAGGCCCTGCACCATGCGGACGTTCATCGCGACCTGCCCGTCCGGGTTGGCCGCCACCGCCACCGCACCGAGGCCGAAGAGCAGGGTGGGCACGTTGCCCCAGGTGGCGGGCAGATATGTCTGGAAGATGCCCGGCAAGAGCGTGAAGCTGAGGCCGGCGATGATTGCCGCCGTGATCGAGCGCAGCCCGATGGTCACGAAGACGGCCAGCCACACCAGCCCCCCGAACGTCGCGTACGAGGTCGGGAGGGCATACCCGTAGTTCAGCGCGAGCAGCCCTCCCCCGATGGCCGCGATGAACGTGCCGATGGCCGCCACCAGGAGTTTCATGCCGAGAACACTGAGGCCCACGGTGCGCGCGCCCGGCTCGCTGTAGCGCACGGCGGCGAGCGCCAGGCCCGTGGTGGAACGGCGCAGGTTGACGACGATGAGCGCGATCACGACGAAGACGGCGAGCGCGAAGTAGGCGAAGGACTGGTTGCCGGACAGGAATCCCGGGCGACTCACCGCAACGCCCACGCCGTCCTGGTAGAAGACGTTGCGCGTGAAGATCAGCGTCTCGGCGAGCAGGCCGAAGGTCAAGGTCACCAGCGCGACATAGAGGTTGCCGAGCCGGATCGTGAGCAGGCCGATGATCACGCCAATCGGTGTCGTGATCAGGCCGCCGAGAAACACGGCGAGCAGCGGATTCATCCCATGGTTGGTCGCGAGCTGCGCCGTGGCGATCGCGCCGCAGCCGGCGAACGTGGCCTGGCAGAGCCAGATCATCCCGCCCTCGCCGATCACCATCGTGAACGACAGGAACACGACGGAGAACGCGAGGCCGCCCGCGAGCAGCGTCAGCCAGTATCCGCCGAACAGCACCGGCAGCAGCGCCACGACCGCGATGGCCGCGACGGGCCCGAGCATGTACCACGACCAGCCGGACCGGGTCGCCACCACCGACCTGGTTGCCGACACCGCGGCCTCGTCGCCGCCGCCCATCGGCCGGATCGCGCGGTCGAGCGCGCCCCCGGTCGATGCCGCCTCGTTGATCCGGCCGCTGATGAGGATGTAGGCGAGGAGGAACGCTCCCATCACGAAGAACGGGATGCTGGTGATGATCGCGGCGGTGAGCGAGCTGCTGACCGGCAGCCATTCCTGGCTGACGTCGGTGACCAGGCCCATGGCCATCGCGACGCCGACGGCCGCCGTCAGGCTGCGCAGCCGGGCGGCGACCACCGCCGCGAACGCGGATGCCATCAGCACGGTCATGCCCTCCGCGGTGAGGCCGCTGCTCGGCGCGGCCAGCACGCCGACGAGGCCGGCCAGCGCGGTCGTCGCCATCCAGACGCAGATCGAGATCCTGGCCGGGCTTACTCCCGACAGGGAGGTCATCGCCTCGGTGTCGACCAGCGCCCGGACCTTCAGCCCCACGTCGGTGAACTGGAGGACCAGCGTGCCGATGACGACGACCGCGAGGACGCATCCGAAGGCGATGATCTGGTCGAGGGTGGCCACAGCGCCGAAGATCTTGTAGGTGGGCTCCGGCTGGCTCGCCAGCCCCGGCGCCGACGTGATCGTGTCGTTCCCGAACAGGATCAGCGCGGCCGGCGGGAGCGAGACCGACACCCCGATGGTGGACACGATCTTGATCAGCGATGAGGACAGCCGCAGGTGGCGGAACAGCACCAGGTACAGGAACGCGCCAAGCGCCGGGCCCCCGAGGAAGACCGAGACGACCACGGCGGGTAGCTGATCCCAGCCGTGCTGGGTGTTCAGGAAGTAGTAGAAGCGGGCCAGGAAGAACGCCATAGAGCCGAAGGCGAAGTTCAGCACGCCAGAGGACACGTACGTGACCACGATCCCGGACGCCGCTATCGCGTAGATGGAGCCCAGCGCGATCCCGGCGAAGATGTATCCGAGCAATCCCGCCCCTTTCCCGGGCGCTGGTCCGGCCCGCGCTCGCCAGGCGCCGTCAGATCTTCAGGTGTCCTCCGGCATCGCACGCGATGAACTGGCCGGTGATATAGCGCGACTCGTCGGAGGCGAGGAAGACCATCACCTGGCTGATGTCCGCCGGCTCCACCCAGGCCACCGGCATGGCCTGCAGGGCAGGGAAGCCGAGCATGGCGTCTTCCTTGGTCGGGTGCTCCAGGTCGGGCCGGAACTGCCGGTACATGTCGTCGTGCTGCAGCATGTCGGTGTTGCAGTTGGTCGGGTGCACCCCGTTGAGCCGGATCTCGTGCGGCGCCAGCATCAGCGCCATGTCGTGGACCAGCGTGATCAGCGAGCGCTTGGCCCACGAGTACGCCGCTCCCCCGGGCTGCCCGCCCGGCCCGCCCGGCAGCAGGGCCGCGAGCGAGCCGGTGACGACCATCGAGGCGCCGGCGCTCAGGTGCGGAATGGCCGCGTTGAGCGTGTTGAGCACGCCGCCGAAGTTCACGCCGCTGACATCGACCCAGGCCTGCAGCGGCTGCTCGGCCGCCATCGCGCAGATCCCGGCGTTGGCCAGGACGACATCGAGCCTGCCGAGCTCGGCGATGCCCTGCTCGACCGCCTGCCGCATGGCATCCGGGTCGCGCACATCGGCCTGGACGGTCAGCACCCGCCGGTCGAGCGCCTCGACCTCCTTCGCGGTCTGCGCGAGGTCGGCCGGGGTCGCCATCGGATAGCTGATGGTGTCGAACGAGGTGCAGTAGTCGACGGCGATGATGTCCGCGCCCTCGCGCGCGAGGTGGATCGCGTGGCTTCGCCCCTGGCCGCGGGCCGCGCCGGTGATCAGCACAACCTTGCCCACTACCCGATCGGTCATCGCTGCGTCCCTTCCACCACGGCCAACGGTCGTCCCCATACTGCCCAGGTCATGCCGGTAAGGCAAGAGCCAAACTGTAGATCGTCCCGTTGCCTATTCGGTTAGTCTCGCCGCAGGTAGCCCGCGAGATCATAGCGTCAGGTTATGGCCCCGGCGATCTTCAGCGAGATCAGCTCATCGTCGGTCTTGCCGAGCTCGCGCAGGATCTCGTCGGTGTGCTCGGCGAACTGGGGCGCGCGCCGGCTGACGACGGGCGTCTCGTCGAACTGGACCGGGTTGGCGACCAGCTCGCGTTCCTGGCCCTCGTAGTCGGTGACCTTGGCCACGAGCCCGTTCTCCCGCAGCCCGGGATCCATGCCGACCTCGTAGGTGCTCTGAACCAGGGCCCACTGGCCCTCGGCGCCGTCCATCAGCTTGCGCCACTGCTCCAGCGTGAGCTTGCCGATGATGTCCGCGACGATCTCGCCGCCTTCGAGGCCGCTGCGCAAGATCGCCTCTCCGACAAACCGCGGATCTGTGACCAGGTCGGGGCGCCGCATTCGCTCGCAGAACTCAGGCCAGTACCTCGTCGGCTGGAGCATGCAGAGATTGACCCACCGGCCGTCTGCGGTCCTGAACGTCCCCATCAGCGGGTTGCCAGGCGTCCCGTGCCCCGCGCCCCGCGGGGGCTTGGGCAGCGGGCCGCCGGCCAGCAGCGCCAGGTTTACCGAGAACTGGGTGGTCCACGCGCCGACGCCCAGCAGCGACACGTCGACCACCGACGTCTCGCCGGTCGTCGCTCGCGCGTACAAAGCCGCCGCGATGCCGCCGGCGATCGTCATGCCGCCGATGTTGTCTCCGTACGCTCCGGTCGGCTGGCCCACCACATGGTCGGCGTCGTCGGGGGTGGTGCAGTCCGCGCTGCCGCCGCGGGCCCAGAACGCCGTGCCGTCGTAGCCGCCCGTGTCCGCGTCCGGCCCCCTCGCCCCGAACCCGGTGCCGCGGACGTAGATGATGTCCGGGTTCACCGCGCGGACGTCGGCGACGTCGAGTCTCAGCTTCGCCCGCGCGCTCGGCATGAAGTTCGTGACGAAGACGTCGGCGGTCCTGATCAGGTCGTCGAGCACGGCGCGGCCCTCGGGCACCTCCAGCGCGATGCCAACGCTGCGCTTGCCGCGGTTCGGCCCCTCCATGATCGGGAAGAACGACGTCGTATCGCCCACGAGGTTCAGCCCGAGTGAGGTGACGAGGCCGCGCTGAGCGTCACCGGTCACCGCGTGCTCCACCTTGATGACGTCGGCTCCCCACTCCGCGAGGACTCCGCCCGACGCGGGGACGAAGGTGAACTGGGCCACCTCGACGATCCGCACGCCTTCCATCGGACGCTTCATACGGGACTCCCTCATCGCGCCGTCCACGGACGCGCCTGATTACCATAACCGATGGCACAACAGTGAGTGCAACTGTTTCCCTTCCAGTCGACCCCTGGCGTGCGCGCACTCCGATGACTATAAAGGGCACATGACGACCGCCGGGCCGCCTGCGTGACCGAGCCGAGCGAGGAGTGCGCGTGAAGGTTCATGTCGATCCGGAGAAGTGCCAGGGGCACACGCTGTGCGCGATGCGGGCACCCGGCCTGTTCGAGCTGAGCGAGATCGACGGCCACTCGTCGGCGGTGGCCGGCGAAGTCCCGGCCGACCTGGAGCCCGACGCGCTCGAGGCGGCCCGCTCCTGCCCGGAACAAGCGATCAGCCTCTCCTGACCTATGCGACGAAAGGGCTAACGACATGGCAGTCGCCGACCTGGGCGAGACAGCCCGGAGGGCCAAGCAGTACCACTACGACCGGCACGCGCCGGATTACCGGGACCACTTCGAGGAGATCACCGAGGACCTGCACCGCCAGTGCCCGGTCGCGTGGACCGACACCTACGGCGGGCACTGGGTCGCCAGCGGGCACCAGGAGGTCTTCGACATCGCCCGCCGCGCGGACGTGCTGTCCAACGATCACGACGTGAACAACGAGCGGCGCGGATACCGGGGCATCAGCATCCCGTCCGTCGACGGACAGGACACCCGCGGCGGGTTCCTGGAGATGGACCCGCCCGAGCAGCGGCACTACCGCCAGGCGCTGAACCCCTACCTGTCCCCCGCTGCCGTCGCACGCTGGACTCCGGTGGTCGACGAGCTGGTCCGGGCCAGCCTCGACGAGAAGATCGAGAGCGGCTCGATCGACTTCGTAGACGACCTGGCGAACATCGTGCCCGCGGTGCTCACGCTGGCGATGATGGGACTGCCGCTCAAGGATTGGCCGATCTACTGCGAGCCGGCCCACGCCCAGGTCTACACGCCGCCGGACTCCCAGGACATGCCCCGGGTGCGGCAGCAGTCGGCCGAGATGAGCAATCGGCTGTACCAGGCCATCCCGGAGATCCGCGAGCGTCCCCGGCCCGGCATGATCGACGCGCTGGTCCGCGCGACGATCAACGGCGAGACCCCGAACGACACGGAGATCACCGGGGTGCTCGGGCTGCTGATCGGCGGCGGGTTCGACACCACCACCGCACTGACCGCCCACTCGCTGGAGTGGCTGTCCGAGCATCCGGACGAGCGCGAGCGGCTGAGCCGGGAGCGCGACACGCTGCTGGACTCGGCGACCGAGGAGTTCCTGCGGTTCTTCACGCCGGCGCCGGGCGACGGCCGGACGATCAGCGCGGACTGCGAGATCGCGGGCACCTCGTTCCGGGAGGGCGAGCGACTGTGGTTGTCCTGGGCGATGGCCAACCGCGACGCGACGGTGTTCCCGGAGCCAAACGCGATCGACCTGGGGCGCACCGGCAACCGCCACACCACTTTCGGCCTGGGCATCCACCGCTGCATCGGCTCCAACGTGGCCCGGATGACGTTCAAGCGGATGCTCGTAGCGGTGCTCGACCGCATGCCCGGCTACGTCTGTGACCCGGCGGGCGCGGTGCACTACCCGACGATCGGGGTCATCCAGGGGATGCAGCACCTGCCGGCCACCTTCACGCCCGGCCCGCGGCTGGGCATGCCCCTGGACGAGACCCTCGAGGTGCTCCAGGTGGCATGCGACGAGCAGCGGCTCGCCGAACCGGTCACCAGGCGGCACCAGGAGGCCGAGATCCACACCGCTACCGAGTAGTTCGCAGCGTCGCTTTGGGTGCCGGATGCGAGGGCCGGCCCTGTGCCGGCCCGAGCAGACGGCAGGGGGGTCCGGGGGGGCGAAGCCCCCCGGACTGGGGTCCGGGGGTTACCCCCCGGGCCAACACAGTCAGCCGCCGATGCCGATCGCCTTGGTCTCCAGGTAGGTGTTGAAGCCCTCGGTCCCGTTCTGGCGGCCGATCCCGGAGCCCTTGTAGCCGCCGAACGGAGCGTCGGCGCCGTACCAGACGCCGCCGTTGACGGACATCGTTCCGGTCCTGATCTTCCGCGCGATCGCCATGGCGCGGTCCTCGCTGGCCGATGACACCCCGCCGGAGAGCCCGTACCCGCTGTCGTTGGCGATCCGGATCGCGTCCGCGTCGTCCGCGTACGGGATCACGACGATGACGGGTCCGAAGATCTCCTCCCTGGCGATCGTCATCGCGTTGTCGACGTCGGTGAACAGGGTCGGCTCGACGAAGAACCCCTTCTCGAACCGGGCCGGACGGTGGCCGCCGACCGCCAGGGTGGCGCCCTCGTCGATGCCCTTGCTGATGTAGGACATCACCCGGTCCCGCTGCCTGGCGCTGATCTGCGGGCCCTGGATGTTCGACGGGTCGGTCGGGTCGCCGTACGGGACGTTCTGCATCCCCGCCGTGATGATCTCGACGCCCTCGGCGTACCGCGAGCGGGGCAGCAGGATCCGCGTCTGGATCGCGCAGCCCTGGCCGCCGTGCGTGCAGGACATGCTGACCATCGGCAGCACCGCGCCGAAGTCGGCGTCGTCGCACACGATCATCGCCGACTTGCCGCCGAGCTCGAGGAACACCCGCTTGAGCGTGGCCGCGCCCTTCTCCATGATCCGCTTGCCGGTGACCGTCGAGCCGGTGAACGAGATGAGGTCGACGCGCGGGTCGAGGGTCAGGTCCTCGCCGACCAGGTGGTCGGACGCGGCGACCACGTTGACCACGCCCGCCGGGATGTCGGTTTTCTCGGCGACCAGCCGTCCCAGGCGCGTGGCGTTCCACGGCGTGTCCGGCGCCGGCTTGAGCACCACGGTGTTGCCGGTGGCCAGGATCGGGCCGAGCTTGTTCGCGGTCACCTCGAACGGGAAATTCCAGGGAACGATCGCGCCGACGACGCCCTGGGGCTCCTTGACCACCCTGCGCCGGCTCCGGACCCCGAACGTGTCCGAGTCGGGCAGCTCGCGCTCCCACTCGAACTGCTCGATGTTCTTGGCCGGCCAGCGGTACGCGTCCTGCAGCGGCGAGTCGAGCTGCGGACCGTAGGTGAGCAGCACCGGCGTGCCGGTCTCCGCCACGAGCTCGGCGCGAAGCTGCTCGGGATCGGCCTCGAGCGCCTCCTGGAGCTGCTCCAGGCACTTCGCGCGGAAGGCGCGGTTCTCCGGCGCGCCGCATGTCCTCGTGCCCGCCGTCGGCGACCTGGCCCAGCACCTCCTCGGTGGCCGGGTTGATGTTGTCGAACCGTGCCCCCGACGCCGCCTCGACCAGCTCGCCGTCGATGAGCAGGCGGCTCTCCGGCTCGAACGACCCGACCCTGGTCTCGATCATCGCCGCTTCCTCCCTGTCGGTTTCTGCCGAGGCGTTCTTCCGCTGGACCACGTTCCGTGCTGCCGACGTCGCCTGACCCGGATACCGAGAGTGATACCGCTGGTGTTTCAGCGTCGGTCACCGAGGTCATTCTGCCGATGCCGGCTGCCTGTAGGCAAGAGGCTCCGTCATGGTTCCGAGAGCCAGCTGACCGGCCAGTATCTGACCAGGTCAGGGCTTGATCTGCATAGCTTCGGTAACAGAAAGGTCCATCTCATTGACGTTACCGTTCGTGTTTCGGTAGCGTTTCGTCGCACACCCGGAGGGGGCAACGGCGTGCCGCTGCAACTAACCCATAGTGGAGGGGGTTCGCCGATGCGTCGACGGTTTTACGGAGGCGCGGCTCTGCTCGTCGCGGCCTGCACCGCCCTGGCGGCGTGCAGCTCGTCCGGGAGTTCCGGCACGAACTCGAGCACGGGGCCAAGTGCCAGCACCAAGACGATCACGATTGGTTTCGTTACCGACCTGACCGGGGTCGCGTCGTCCGGCTTCCTCACCAGCAAGCTGGGCATCGACGCGTACCTGAATCATCTCAACGCCACCGGCGGCGTGGACGGCTACAAGATCAAGTACATCCTGGCCGACACGAACTCGACGCCGACCGGCGCGCTCACCGCGGTGCAGAAGCTGGTACAGCAGAACAACGTGTTCGCGATCGTCGAGAACTCCTCGGACTTCTTCGGGGCCGAGCCGTATGCGCTGGCGCAGGGCATCCCGGTGGTGGGCAGCGCGATCGACGGCCCCTACTGGGGGGATCCGAAGGACACCAACATCTTCGCCGCGGCCGGGGTGACCAACGAGAA
>WNFM01319539.1_pt1 | contig 13275 bp, 15 predicted proteins | sample 5400271 | NCBI WGS metagenome assembly WNFM01 (sample SAMN13153352, study PRJNA577476) | soil metagenome | isolation source: 60 cm saprolite on Douglas fir-dominated hillslope | place: USA:California | collected 2013-09-17 | reverse complement strand
GGGAAGGGGCATGAATCGCGCATGGACTAGGCAGCTCTGCAGGCTTCTGATCGTGCTGGTGGCGTGGGCGCCCTACCAGATGGCCAACGCCGGGATGGTAAGCATCGATCAAGGCCTCGCCGCTGGTGCGCAGCACGAGCGCAGTGAAGTGGTCAACGCCTTGCAGGCGTTCGGCATCGATGCGGCGATCGCGAAGGAGCGAGTGGCCGCAATGACCGATGCGGAGGTCCGCACCCTTGCCGGCCAGGTCGACAGCGCGCCCGCGGGCGGGGTCTATTCCGCCGGCATCATCGCGATCATCCTCATCGGGCTCGTCGCCTGGGCGATCTACAAGGAACGCAATCCCTGCTTCGAGCAGCTCGAAGTCCTTGGTGATCTCGGCAGTCTTGCCGAGCATGATCGAAGCGGAGCAGTACTTCTCGTGCGAGAGGCGAATCGCCTGCTCGACGAGGTTCGGCTTGAGGCCGCGCCCTCGCACGACGAAATGCATGTGGATCTTGGTGAAGACCTTGGGGTCGGCCGGTGCCCGCTCGGAGCTCACCCTGACCTCGCAGCCGCGCACGTCCTGGCCGCTCTTTTTCAGGATCACCACCACGTCGTAGGCGGCGCAGCCGCCGGTGCCGACCAGCACCATCTCCATCGGCCTCGGCGCCAGGTTGCGGCCGCCGCCGTCGGGCGCCCCGTCCATCGCCACGACGTGGTTGCTTCCCGTTTCCGCGAGGAAGGTCATTCCCTCGCCGCTCCAGCGTACCGTGCAGTCCATCGGCGTTCCTTGTCGAGTGGCGAATTTTGCTTCGCAGCAGACGGATTTTTGTGTAAAATCCGCGGCTTTTCGCAATTCTGCGCATGAAAACCTATACCGCCAAGACAGGTGAAGTCGACCAGGGCTGGTTCGTCGTCGACGCCCAGAACAAGGTCCTCGGGCGCCTTGCCGTCCAGATCGCCACCCGGCTGCGGGGCAAGCACAAGCCCCAGTACACGCCGCACGTCGATACCGGCGACTACATCGTCGTGGTCAACGCGGCGAAGCTGCGCGTCACCGGCCGCAAGGCCGAGCGCAAGGTCTACTACCGGCATACCGGTTTTCCCGGCGGCCTGAAGGAGACCAACTTCGCCAAGCTGCACGGCGCGCATCCCGAACGCGTGCTGCAAAAAGCCGTGAAGGGCATGCTGCCCAAGGGCCCGCTCGGCTACGCGATGCTGCGCAAGCTCAAAATCTATTCGGGTGCGACGCATCCGCATTCGGCCCAGCAGCCGAAGAACCTGGAGATCTGATGGTTGGCGACTATTACTACGGCACTGGCCGTCGCAAGAGGGCGGTGGCCCGCGTGTTCATGAAGCCCGGCAAGGGTGGCTTCGTCGTGAACGGCAAGCCGATGGACCAGTTTTTCGCGCGCGAGACCGGCCGCATGGTCGTGCGCCAACCGCTCGAGCTGACGAAAAACCTCGCTGGATTCGACATCCTGGTGAACGTCTATGGCGGCGGCGAAAGCGGCCAGGCCGGCGCGGTGCGCCACGGCATCGCGCGCGCCTTGATCGAGTATGATGCAGCACTGAAACCTACGCTCAGCGCCGCGGGCCTGGTGACCCGCGACGCGCGAGAAGTCGAGCGAAAGAAAGTGGGACTGCACAAGGCGAGGCGGCGCAAGCAGTACTCGAAACGTTGATCGGGAGAACCGCAGGAAACACTGCGGGAAATCGAAAGCCGCCTGCCTGGCGGCTTTTTTGTTTTCTGGGCGGCTTTCTTGTTTTTGGGGCGTGCGCATGATCAAGGTGGGCATCGTCGGCGGCACAGGCTACACGGGCATAGAGCTCCTGCGCCTGCTCGCCCAGCACCCGGAAGTCGAGCTGCGCACCATCACGTCGCGCAAGGAGGCGGGCACGCCGGTCGCGGCGATGTTCCCGGGGCTGCGCCGGCATGTGGACCTGGCCTTCACCGAGCCGGGCGCGCAATCGCTGCGCGGCTGCGATGTGGTCTTCTTTGCCACGCCGAACGGCGTCGCCATGGGCGAAGCGCGCGCCGTGCTCGAGGGCGGGGCGCGCATCGTCGATCTGTCGGCGGACTTCCGCATTCGCGACATCGCCGAGTGGGAGCGCTGGTACAAGATGAAGCACGCGGCGCCCGAACTGGTGCGTGAAGCGGTCTACGGCTTGTGCGAGGTGAACCGCGAGGCGATCCGCGGCGCGCGGCTGGTGGCGAATCCCGGCTGCTACCCCACGGCGGTGCAGCTCGGCTTCCTGCCGCTGGTCGAGAGCGGCGCCGTCGATTGCGACCACCTCATCGCGGATGCGAAATCCGGCGTGAGCGGCGCCGGGCGCAAGGCCGAGCTGCAGCTGTCATACGCCGAGGCCGCGGACAATTTCATGGCCTACAACGCCGGCGGACATCGCCATTGGCCCGAGATCCGCCAGGGCCTCGCGCAAGCGGCGAAGCGCGAAGTCGGGCTGGTCTTCATTCCGCACCTGCTGCCGATTATCCGCGGCATCCACGCCACGCTTTATGCGCGCGTGACGCGCGAGGCGGACTTCCAGGCGCTGTATGAAAAGCGCTACGCCGGCGAGGCTTTCGTCGATGTGATGCCAGCCGGCAGCCATCCCGACACGCGCTCGGTGCGCGCCGCCAACATGTGCCGCATCGCGCTGCACCGGCCGCCGCAGGGCTCCGGTAAGGGCGACACGCTCGTGGTGCTGTGCGTGATCGACAACCTGGTGAAGGGCGCCGCCGGCCAGGCGGTGCAGAACATGAACCTCATGTGCGGTTTTGCCGAGGCCACGGGCCTTTCGCAGCCGCCGGTCGTGCCGTGACGCGTCCGTTCGCCGCGCGGCTTGGAAAGATGCGCCAGCGCTTCGGCATTGCGGCGCCGCGCGTGGCCGTGCATTCCCATGTGCCGTGGTACTGGCGCTGGATCGGCCTCGCTGCGCTCCTCGCGGTCTCGGCCGCGGGCGCGACGTGGATCTATGACGCCGGGCGGCGCTTCGCCGGCTTCGACCAGAGCGAGGTGCAGAGCGAGCTTGCGGTGACCAAGCGCAATCTCGCCGCGGCGCAGGCCGAGCTCGAGCGCCTGCGCGCCATTGCCAATGCGGCGGAGAACCGCTTCTCGATCGAGCGCAGCGCGCAGCAGAAGCTTGCGCAGCAGATCCGCACGCTCGAGCAGGAGAACGCGAAGGTGCGGGAGGACCTGGCGACCTTCGAGAGCATGCTTTCCTCCGAGGCGCGTAGCGGCAGCACGCTCGCCATCTATCGCTTCACGGTCGAGCCCGACGTGCTTCCTGGCGAATACCGCTATCACCTGCTGCTCGTCACACCGCGTGCGCGGCGCGAGCGCGAGTTCAGCGGCCGCCTGGAGCTAGTGGTTACTCTGACGGATGGTGGGCAGAATGCTATGATCTCCTTTCCGGAACCTGCAGACGCTGGGGCGTCCGAGTTCCGGTTGGCATTCAAGTACTTCCGCCGCATCGAAGGCATCTTCCGGGTGAATCCCAAGGCGAAGGTGGCGAATGTCCAGGCGCGGGTCTACGAGACCGGATCGAACCAGCCGCGCGCCACGATGACGGTAACGCTGTAAGGGGAAAACGCATGTTCAACAAGACGACGAGCAAGCCGCAAAACCGGATCGACAGCCTGATCGGCGCCACGACGCGCATCGAAGGCAACGTCATTTTCAGCGGTGGATTGCGCGTGGACGGCATGGTCCGCGGCAACGTCGGCGCCATCGCCGACCAGCCGGGCACGCTGGTCGTATCCTCCGACGCACGCATCGATGGCGAAGTGCAGGCCGCCCACATCGTGGTGAACGGCACGATCAACGGCCCGGTGCACGCTACGGAAACGCTCGAACTACAGTCGGGCTCGAGGGTCAAAGGAGATGTGTACTACAAGACCATCGAGATCCATCAGGGCGCCGTCGTCGAGGGGCGCCTGGTGCATCATGCCAGCGAGATGAAGGGCGTCGAGCTCAAGCTCGCGTCCAGTACCTAACAGGAGCCCAAATGAACGCAGTCACAGAGATGCCGGTACCGCTGGTCTTCAGCGACAGCGCCGCAAACAAGGTGAAGCAGCTGATCGAGGAAGAAGGCAACACGGAGCTTAAACTCCGTGTCTTCGTCACCGGCGGCGGTTGCTCGGGCTTCCAGTACGGCTTCACCTTCGACGAGGTGAAGAACGAAGACGACGCCGTGATGGAGAAAAACGGTGTGCTGCTGCTCATCGACCCGATGAGCTACCAATACCTGGTCGGCGCCGAGATCGACTACCAGGAAGGCCTGGAAGGCGCGCAGTTCGTCATCAAGAACCCCAACGCGCAGAGCACCTGCGGTTGCGGGTCGTCTTTCTCCGTCTAAGACCTGCCCTACTCGAGCTGCGCGAGCTCGCCTTGTGCCACGAGGTCGAGGCGCGCGATCAGCGGCTCGGCCTGAGAGCGGAACGCGGCTAGATCCTGCGCCGGCAGCGGCAGCGCAGCCGGCAGCGCGATCGCCAGCGGATTGCGCGCCTCGCCCGCAATGCGGAATTCGTAGTGCAGGTGCGGCCCGGTGGCCCAGCCTGTCTTCCCGACATAGCCGATGGTGTCGCTTTGCGCGACGCGCGCACCGCGGCGCACGGCAATGCGGCTCAAGTGCGCATAGACCGTCGAGTACTGCCCGTTGTGGCGCAGGACGACGACGTTGCCGTAGCCGCCCTTCACGCCGGCAAACTCCACCACCGCATCGCCCACCGCGCGTACGCGCGTGCCGCTCGGCGCGGCGTAGTCGGTGCCTTTGTGCGTGCGCCAGCTCTTCTGGATCGGGTGCATGCGCATGCCGAAGCCCGAGCTGATGCGCGAGAACTCGAGCGGCGAGCGCAGGAACGCCTTGCGCAGGTTCTTGCCGTCGGCACCGTAGTAGCCGGAGCCGAAATGCACGGCGCGCAGCGTCTTGCCGTGATTGACGAACTCCGCCGCGAGCAGCCGGCCAGCGCGCACCGGGCGACCGCCGAGGTGGTAGATCTCGTACACCACGGTGAAGCGGTCGCCTTTGCGCAGGTCGCGGTGGAAATCGATGTCGCCGCCGAAGACATCGGCGAGCTGCATGGCAATGCTGTCCGGCACGCCCACCGCGTCGGTCGCGGCGAAAAGCGAGCTGCGGATCACGCTCGCTTTCATCGTCACGCGGGTCTCGAGCGCTGCTTGCTCTTCGACGGCGCGGAAGTTATCGCCCTGCGGCACGATCTTCACCAGCGTATCGCGCCCGGTGAGGAAGCTGAGCGCCGTCGGCACGCCGTCGGCGCTGCTGTCGGCGCGCACATTGGAGCCCGGACGCAGCGCGCGTAACGCTGGCGTGCGCACCAGGCGTTGAATTGCGGCGTCGTCCATGCCTAGCCGTCCGAGAAATCCGGCGAGCGTGTCGCCGCGCTGGAATTGCTCTTCCTGCACGTAGGCGCCGCTTGTCGCCACCTCATGTGCCTCGAGCGCGAGCGACTCGACGACGAGCGCTCGCGGCGGCGCAAGCTCTTCGCCCCCCGGCGCGATGGTGGCGAAAGCCGCCACCACGCCCGAGAGCGCGAGGAGTGCGACAGCGAGGCTACGTCCGAGCGTCCCGGTGAGCGCCATAGATCGGCTAGAATCCCTTCCTATTCAGAAGCCTGCGCAGTCTAGCAAAGACGTCCCGCGGCGAAAATCGACTATGTCCGCCATTGAGCAGGCCATCCAGACCATCCGTCGGGGGTGCGACGAGCTGATTGTCGAGGAAGAGCTCGCCAAGAAGCTCGCCAAGGGGCGCAAGCTGCGCGTGAAGCTCGGCCTCGACCCGACGGCGCCGGACCTGCACCTCGGCCACACCGTGGTGATCAACAAGCTGCGCGACTTTCAGAACCTCGGCCACCAGGTGCAGTTCCTGATCGGCGACTTCACCGGGATGATCGGCGACCCGACCGGCAAGAACCAGACGCGGCCGCCGCTGACGCGCGAGGAAATCCTCGCCAACGCGCAGAGCTACCAGCAGCAGGTGTTCAAGATCCTCGATCCGGAACGCACGCAAATACTCTTCAACTCGGAATGGTCCGACAAGCTCGGCGCCGAGGGCATGATCCGCCTCGCGTCCCGCTATACCGTGGCGCGGCTCCTCGAGCGCGACGATTTCAGCAAGCGTTTTCGCGGCAATCAGCCGATCGCGGTGCACGAGCTGCTCTATCCGCTGATGCAGGGCTACGACTCGGTGGCGATGAAGGCGGACGTCGAGCTCGGCGGCACCGACCAGAAATTCAACCTGCTCGTCGGCCGCGAGCTGCAGAAAGACTTCGGCCAGGAGCAGCAATGCGTGCTCACCATGCCGCTCCTCGAAGGGCTCGACGGCCGCGACAAGATGTCGAAGTCGCTCGGCAACTATGTCGGCATCGCCGAGGCGCCGCGCGACATGTTCGGCAAGCTGATGTCGATCTCGGACGACCTCATGTGGCGCTACATCGAGCTGCTGTCGTTTCAGCCGGTCGACGCGTGGCAGAAGCAACTCGCGATGACGGGCAACCCCCGGGACGTCAAAGCGGCGTTCGCCAAGGAGATCGTCGTGCGCTTCCACGGCAAAGCCGCGGCGGACGAGGCGCAGACAGAGTTCGACAGCCGCTTCCGCCACGGCGTGCTGCCCGAGGACATGCCGCAGATCACCCTGCAAAGCCCGGCGGGAGGATTGCAGGTCGCGCAGCTCCTCAAGCTGGCGCAACTCGCGGCGAGCACGTCGGAAGCCGCGCGCGCCATCGAGCAGGGCGGCGTCAAGATCGATGGCGAGCGCGTCACCGACCGCAACTTGCGGCTGCCGGCGGGCAAAACGCTCACCGTGCAGGTGGGCAAGCGGAAATTCGCGCGCGTTACGGTGAAATGACCTACGAGGTCTACGCGCTCAAGTATGCGCACCACGCGCGGCGCGCGTCGGAAAACTTCATCGGCGGCGATCCTCACGACGGGCCCATGCCGCTGGACTATTTCGTGTGGCTGGCGCGCGGCGAAGGTCGCGAGATCGTGGTCGACACCGGTTTCTCGGCGGCCATGGCGCGCAAGCGCGCTCGCCAGCACCTGCGCTGTCCGACGGATGCCTTGCGGCTGCTCGAGGTCGACGCCGCGCAAATAAAAGACGTGGTGATCACCCACCTGCACTACGACCATGTCGGCAACTTCGAGCTCTTCCCTGCCGCCACGCTGCATCTGCAGGAGCTCGAGATGCGCTATGCGACGGGCCGGTACATGTGCAGCGCATGCTTCCGCGGCGCCTTCGAAGCGGAGGACGTCGCCGGCGTCGTGCGGCGCTTGTACGACGGGCGCGTGCGCTTCCACGACGGCGACAGCGAGCTCTTCCCCGGCATCTCGCTGCACCTGATCGGCGGCCACACCATGGGACTGCAGGTGATGCGCGTCGCGACGCGCCGCGGCGCGCTGGTCCTCGCCTCCGATGCAAGCCACTTCTACGCCAACATGGAAGAGGCGCGACCCTTCCCGATCGTCTGGTCGGTGGCCGACATGATGGACGGCTACCAGCGCATGCGCTCGCTCGCCGAGTCGCCGGCGCACATCATTCCGGGGCACGACCCCCTCGTCATGGAGCGCTACCCCGCTCCCTCCGCCCCGCTGCAGGGCATCGTCGCGCGCCTGGATTAACGCACTTCGAGAATGGTTTGACCTCGGGTTGCGGGCGCGTGTAGTCTGACTCCCGCCTTGCAACCACCTTAGAGGAGGAGGGAGCCATGGGGCAATTCTGGAAACCGCTCGCCGCGGCAGCGGCGCTCGCGGCAGCTTGCGGTACCGCGCAATCCCAGCAGCCGGTCAATCTCAAAATGCAGGCGACGTGGCCTGCGAGCCTGACGCTCTACGAGAACTTCACGTTCTTCGTCGAGCGGGTGGGCAAGCTCTCCAACGGCACGCTCAAGATCGACGCCATGCCCGCCGGCCAGGTCGTGCCGGCGTTCGAGGTGCTCGACGCGACCCACAAGAAAGTGATCGACGGCGCGCACTCGTGGTCGGGCTACTGGGTCGGCAAGAACAAGACCGCGATCCTGATGACCGGCGGCCCCGGCGGCACGTTCGGCATGGACATGATCGACGCGCTCGGCTGGATGCACCACGGCGGCGGCATCGACCTCGCGCAGGAATTCTTCCAGAAGGAGCTCAAGCTCAACATCTGGTGGTATCCGATCCTGCCCTCGGGCCCGCAGGCCTTCGGCTGGTTCAAGCGGCCGATCAAGAACCTCGCCGACTTCAAAGGCATGAAATGCCGCGAGACCGGTATGGCCGCCGAGGTGTTCCAGCGCATGGGCATGCAGACGGTCAACATGCCCGGCGGCGAGATCATCCCGTCCGCGCAGCGCGGCGTGATCGACTGCGCCGAGTGGGTCGGCGGCGTGGAGGACCTGCGCCTTGGCTTCCACAACGTCTGGAAATACCACTACACACCCGGCATGCACGAGAACGTCACCATCGGCGAGATCGTGATCAACATGGATGTGTGGAAGGGCCTCTCGCCCTGGCACCAGGAGATCGTGAAGAGCGCGGCGAACGAGACCTTCCTCATCTGGTGGGCCAAGTGGCAGCGGCAGAACGCCGACGCCATCAAGGAGCTGCAGGAGAAGCACGGCGTGCGCATCCTGCGCACCCCGCCCGAGATCCTGACCGAGTTCCTGAAGACCTGGGACATCATCGCGGCGGAAGAATCGCAGAAGAACCCGTTCTTCAAGAAGGTGCTGGAATCGCAGCGCCAGTATGCGAGCCTGGTGGTGCCGGCGAAGCGCTTCATGTTCCCGCCGTACTCGTTCGCAGCAAACTACTACTGGCCCGAGGGCGGTGCGAAGAACGCGTCGGCCAAGGGTGCTGACGCGAAGAAGAAGTAGATCGGCAGTCCGACGGGGGCGGTGATTCCGCCCCCGTTTCGTTTCTGGGGGAAGGAATGCAGCAGCCGTCACCGGCTTTGACCAGGATCGTCCGTGCCATCGACCGGTTCACCGATGTCACGGGCTACTGCGTTTCATGGCTCAACATCCCGCTGGTCCTCGCGGTCGCCTATGAGGTCATCGCGCGCTACGCCTTCGGCGCGCCGACCATCTGGTCGTTCGACGTGACCTACATGCTCTACGGCACCATCTTCATGCTCGGCGCCGCGTACGCGCTGCACAAAGGCGCCCACATCCGCACCGACTTCTTCTACGAGAAGTGGTCGGTGAAGACCCGGGGCATGGTCGACTCGATCTCGTACGTGGTGTTCTTCTTTCCCTCGCTCATCATGCTGCTCGCGGCGAGCGCGAACGAGGCGTGGTACGCATTCACGATCCACGAGACCTCGGAGCAGACGCCCTGGCGGCCGATCCTCTGGCCGTACAAGAGCGTGGTTCCGGTCACCTGCGTGCTGCTCCTCATCCAGGGGGTCTCCGAGACGATCAAGAGCACCTGGGCGTGGCGCATGGGCATCGTGCTCGAGCACAAAGAGAAGCTCGAGATATGACCTTCGAAGTCGTGATTGGTCTCGTGATGCTGATCGTAATGATCGGCGCCATCTTCATCGGCATCCAGATCTCCTTCACGCTGCTCTTCCTGGCGCTCTCGTTCGGCTACATGGCGCTCGGCAGAGTGGTGTTCGACCTGGCTTACTTCCAGACGATTGGCATGATGAAGGAGGAGCTGCTCGCCGCAGTGCCGCTCTTCATCTTCATGGGCTTCATCACCGAGCAGGCCGGCCTGATGGAGCGCCTCTTCTCCGCGCTGCGCATGCTGCTTGCCCCGGTGCGCGGCTCGCTCTACATCGTGGTGATCCTCACCTCGACGGTGTTCGCTATGGCGACCGGCATCGTCGGCGCCGCGGTGACCGTCCTCGGCATCATGGCCGGCCCGATCATGATCAAGACCGGCTACGACGCCAAGCTCTCCGCCGGCGCGATCACCGCGGGCGGCACGCTTGGCATCCTGATCCCGCCCTCGGTGATGCTGATCGTGATGGGGCCGGTGCTCGGCGTCTCGGTGGCTGACCTGTACGCCGCCGCCTTCGGCCCCGGCTTCCTTCTCGCCGGGATCTATCTCGTCTATCTCATCACCCGCTCCATGCTGAATCCGAAGCTCGGTCCGCCGGTGCCGAAGGCGGAGCGCGTCACCGATCCCGTGGCGATCATCCGCGAAGTCGCCATCGGCGTGCTGCCGCTCGCGCTGCTCATCGCCGCCACGCTCGGTTCTATCCTTGCGGGCTTCGCGACGCCGACCGAGGCCTCGGGCGTGGGCGCGCTGGGCGCGCTGATCCTTGCCATCTGCTACCGCCGGCTCACCTTCGCGGGGCTGAAGCAGGCGGTGATCAGCGCAACATTGACTTCCAGCATGGTGCTGCTGCTTGCGGTCACGTCGAACATTTTCGGCGCGGTCTTCGCCCGCATGGGCACCGCCGACTGGGTCACCGGCGCCATGACGTCGCTGCCGGTGCCGCCGATCGTGATGCTCGGCTTCGTGATCATCCTGCTGTTCCTGCTCGGCTGGCCGTTCGAGTGGCCAGCCATCATCCTCGTCTTCCTGCCGATCTTCTATCCGGTGGTCGATGCGCTGAAGCCGGCGCTCTCGCAGAGCCTCGGCATCGCGCCCGACTTGTTCATGGTCTGGTTCGGCGCGCTGGTCGCAGTGACCATGCAGACCGCGTATCTCTCTCCGCCGGTCGCCATGTCGGCCTACTACCTCAAGCAGGTGGTCAAGGAATGGTCGCTCGGCACCATCTACAAGGGCATGTTCGAGTTCATGGTGCTGCAATGCATTGCCATCGCTGTCGTGATGTTCGTGCCGCAAATTGCCACGTCGCTGCCAGAGCAGTTGCGCAAGGAGGCACGGGCCATGCCGACCGAGGACGTGGATGACAGCATGAACAAGCTCGAGGAGGATCCGTACAAGGAGCAGCAGAACACCGACGAGCTGGAGAAGGACGAGCTGTCGAAGCCGCAAAAGTAGATTTCGATTGCCCGGTCGACCGGACCGGGAGCTGGAGCCTGCGCTGGGACCGCTACGCCGGGCGCGACGTCATCCCGCTGTGGGTCGCCGACACCGATTTCCGCTCGCCCCGCGAAGTGCTCGATGCGCTTGCCGCGCGCGTCGAGCACGGCGTCTTCGGCTATAGCGCGCCGCCCGAGGAGCTGAAGAGCGCGATCGTCGAGCGGCTCGCGAGCCGCTTTCAGTGGCGCGTCGATCCGTCGTGGATCGTTTTCTTGCCGGGCGTCGTACCCGGGCTGCATCTCAGCGCGCGACGCCTGCTTGCGCCCGGCGAGCGCGCGCTGGTGCCGACGCCGGTCTACCAGCACTTCACACGAGCCGTGGAGCTCGCGCCGCGTCCGCATACTCTTGCGCCGCTCGTGCTCGACCACGGGCGTTGGGTCTTCGATTGGGACGTGGTGCGTCGCACGCCTTGCCGCGTGGCGTACCTGTGCAATCCGCAAAACCCGGGCGGCACGGTATTCACACGCGCCGAGCTCGAGCAATTCGCCGCGCTTACGGGCGACGCGATCCTCGTCTCCGATGAGATCCATTGCGAGCTGGTGCTCGATCGGGCCGCGCGCCACATTCCTATCGCCAGCCTCTCGCCGGAGGTTTCGCGCCGGACGGTGACCCTGATGTCGGCGAACAAGGCGTTCAATATCCCCGCCGTGGGCTGCGCCTGGGCCATCGTGGAGGATGCGCGGCTGCGCGAGGCGCTGTCGGTCGACCTGCGGGCGCACGTCCTGCCATCGCCTTCAGTACTAGGCTATGTCGCGACGCTCGCGGCCCTGCGGCACGGCGACGCGTGGCTCGCCGCCCAGGTCGAATACCTTCGCGGCAATCGCGATCTGGTGCAGCGCGAGCTCGCCTTGCCGATGGCGAACGTGCAGGCGACCTACCTCGCCTGGATCGATGCGCGGGCCTTGCAAGACCCCTGCGAGCTTTTCCTCCGGCATGGCGTCGCACTGTCCCCGGGGGAACAGTTCGGCGCGCCGGGCTTCGTCAGACTGAACTTCGGGACCCAGCGCGCCCGCCTGCAAGAGGCGCTGCAGCGCATGCGGCACGCCCTGCGCCCTGCAGGCTGAGCGCCGCCTCGAGCACGCGCTCGAGGTGCGGGTCGCGCACGCCGACCTCGTGCATGTGGTCGAGCGTGTTCCTGATGTAGTCCACGCAAGGCCCGCGCTGCCCGATGCCCTGGGCGACGAGCCTGGCGCGGCCATGCAGGTCGAGCTCGCGCACATAGGCGGGGTGGGAGGGATCGGCGACGAAGGCGAGCGCGCGCAGGCGGCGGCCGCTGCGCAAGCGGATCGGCACGAGGCGCGGCCGGTATACGCGGCGCGGCATCTCGCGGTGCCAGAGTTGCATGAGGCAGCGCCGGACGTCGCGTTGCCCGATGCGAAACGCCATCCCCCAGCAAGAGCCGCCCGGGCAAAGGCCCATGACGAGCCCGGGTTTTTGGTGCGTGCCGCGATAGCGGGTCGAGAGGATGCAGAGCGCGCGGTGGAAGCCATGGGCGCGCGCGAGGCGCTTCTCACGGTAGGCGAAGCAGGGCGACCACATGAGCGAGCCGTAGCCGAAGACCCAGAATTCCCCCCGCGGAAGCGAGGCCATGAACTCGCGCACCGTCATCGCGGCCGGATTATGCCCTTGCCAGCCGTGTCAACCGGATGAAAGGGTCGGGCGTTATTGAAGGCAGATCCGCATCGGGTCGCCTTTTCGAAGATTGGAGAAAACCAGTGACGAAGAAACTGCTCGTGACGTTGATTGCCTCCGCGTTCGCCGTTACCGCGTTCGCGCAGGCGCCGAAGTCGGACACCGCGCCCAAGGCGCCGGCTGCCACCGCAGCCAAGAAAGATGCCACCCCCGCGCCGAAGGCCGACGCGAAGCCCGCCAAAGGTGAGAAGAAGGCCAAGGGCGAGAAGAAGAGCAAAGGCAAGGGCAAGGCGAAGAGCGACGAAGCCAAGAAGTAAGGCTTGCAGCTCATTGCCACCAGCCCGGCCTCGGCCGGGCTTTTTTTCGCGCTCTGCTCTAACTCTTGGGAAGCTTCTTCTGCAGGGCTTCCTGCTGCTTGCGGGTATCAGCAAGCTTATGGCGCAGGTCCGTCATCAGGCGATGGAGGTAGGCCATTCTCTCGTCCACCGACAGACGCTCAAACTCCTCACGGCTTAGCGATTTGAAGATCAACAACTACCCCCGAGCCGCCATCCTACGCTGGTACGTCAAATCCAATATCGCGTTTTTTTGCGCTAGAGTTTTCGCTCAGTGCGCATACTCCTGTCTTTGATCCTCGCCTGGGCGGCCGCCGCGGCCGCGCAAGCAGACGAGA
>WNFM01034897.1_pt3 | contig 13276 bp, 15 predicted proteins | sample 5400271 | NCBI WGS metagenome assembly WNFM01 (sample SAMN13153352, study PRJNA577476) | soil metagenome | isolation source: 60 cm saprolite on Douglas fir-dominated hillslope | place: USA:California | collected 2013-09-17 | reverse complement strand
CTGCCGAACGGCGATTGGAGCGACGAATGATAGACGAGTACGAGACGTTGCTTTTGTCGCGTATCGCTCCTGATCTCGCCGCCGAGAATCACGCGCTGGCAATCGAAATCGCCCGCCTGCCGCTCTCGATCAGAGGTTTCGGTCACGTGAAGGCAGCCGCAGAAAGGGATGCCTCGAGACATCTTGCCATATTGCTGAATCGATGGTCCAGCTACCCGGTAACGCAAACGGTTGCCGAATGAGCACAGCGAGGACGGCATGTAGGGAACGACGATGACCGAGACGATTACGCAAGATGGAACTGAGCGTATCGCGGCGACGAGCAACAAGCGCGCCAAGCGTGCAGAAGTATCACGCCAGCAGATTCTGGACGTGGCTGCGAAATTGTTCCGCGCGCGAGGTTATACTGAGACCTCGCTCCGTGACATCGGTAAGCAAGCCGGCATGAAAGCGGGGAGTCTTTACTACCATTTCGCATCGAAGGAGGAGCTTGCTGCTGAAGTTCTTCGGATCGGCGTGCAAAAGGTTCATCAAGCCGTGGTGATGTCCTTGGATGCGCTTGGTAGGACTGCGAACGCTCGGTCAAAGCTTGAGGCGGCCATGACCGCGCACCTTGAAACATTGCTCGATGAGAGCGACTATACGTCGGCCCATATCCGTTGCTTTCCGTATGTTCCCGAGACGCTGCGAGTCCAACTCAGCAGTGCCCGGCTGGAATATGAGGCGGTGTGGAGGGTGCTTTTGGATGATGTCGCGGAGAGCGACGCTCTGCCTTCCGGCGCCGATCGGAATGCTGCGCGCCTCGTCATTCTGGGGGCGCTCAACTGGTCTCTGGAATGGTACGATCCAGCACGAGGCCGACCGTCAGAACTCACCCGAACATTGATCGCAGCGTTTACGCGTTGACATCCGGAACTCCACCAATGGTTCAAATTTTGAGATCTTGCTTCAACTGGAGATGGTTGCGTGTCCCGCGCAACCAAATTGATGAAAAACCCCAGCAATCTCAATGGATTGTTGGGGTTTCGTTTTGGTGCCGGAATCCACCGCAACAAAATCAATAACTTACCTTGTAGGTTCAAATCACCCCGCAACCACATACACAATCGTATCAGGGCGAAAAATCTCGCAGGTGGCAGGAAGCCTTCGTGGCATCGCGGCGTCGATATTTCGCGCAACCACCGCAGGCGCTGCCCGATCAACAATTCCATTGGAAGCCGTCGACGGTGAAATGCTGTCCGGTCATGAAGACGTTTGGATCGGTAGCAAGATATGCAACGAGGCTGGCCACGTCCTCTGGTACCCCGACCCGGCCCATGGCGATTCCCGAGACGAGCTCCGGTTCGCGACGTTGGATTAGATCCCGCAACAGATCGGTTGCAATGACGCCCGGACAGATCGCGTTGATCGCGATCTTCGGCCCGAGTTCCTTGGCCAGGGAACGTGTCAGCCCGAGGATGCCCGCTTTGGCGGAAGCATAAGCGTGTTTGCTGACGGCACTGGTGACACCGCCCGACAGGGCGTTCAACGACGACATGGAAATGATCCGTCCGCCTTTTTCCTGCGCAAGCATGGCAGGTGCGGCTGCGTGGATAAAATTGAAGCAGCTTTTCAGGTTAACAGCGATGGTGCGATCGAACTCATGTTCAGTGATTTCAAGGATAGGTTTCGGATTCGGAGCGCCGGCATTGTTGACCAGCACGTCCAATTGTCCCCAGGCCGCAACAATCTCGCTGACAATCTCATGCGCACGCGTGAAGTCGGACACGTCCGCTTTATAGGTCAGCGTCCGAATTCCGAGCGCTTCAAGATCGCGAGCCGTGGTCGTCATTTCTGATTCGAGAAGATCTACCAGCGCAATATCGACGCCCTTTCTGGCTAGAGCAAAGGCACAGGCGCGACCAATGCCTCGTGCGCTTCCCGTGACTATGGCAGTTCCGCCCATGCTCACCTCCCTTTCAGGCCCTGGCGTTATCGCGGGCGAATTCCGCGACCTGTGCGTGGGTCGCGAACCACACGTCGCCCTTGGCCTTGGCGAGCTTGATTAGCTCCTCGATGATCCAGATGCGCGAGCGATAACCGATGATGTGAGGGTGGGTGGTGAGCTGGAAGATGCCGCCCTCCTCGTAGGCCGCCTCGAACTCGCGGCGGAAAATGTCGAAAACGGCTTCCGGCGGCGTGTGCGGGCGCAGATTCTGAAAGCGGTGCATCATGAAATAGGGCGCGTCGTCGCGGATCCATTCCACCGGCAACTCGACCACGCCGGTTTCCTCGCCGTCGAGCAGCAGCTCGTAGCAGTCGACATCGGCCATCAGCGAGGAATCGTAGAGAAGGCCGACTTCCTTGGTGATGCGCAACGTGTGCGGGGAGAAATCCCAGGAGGCGGTGCGGGCCCCTATTGGGCGCAAGCCGGTCGTCTTTTCCAGCACATCCATCGCCCGCAGCATCAGGTCCTTCTCGGCATCATAGGGCAGCACCGAATTGAGCTCGTGGATCCAGGAATGGATGCCGATCTCATGACCTTCGGCGATCACCTGGCGCTGCTCGTCGGGATAGAGCAGGGCCACCACCGCGGGCACGTAGAAGGTCGCGGGTACGCGGTAATTGGCAAGCAGCTTGAGGATGTTCGGCACGCCGACGCGATTGCCATATTGGCCCCAGGCCATGCGTCCGATCGACTTGCCGCCGTCGCGCAGCTCATTGGTGTCGTGGTCGGAATCGAAGGAGAGCGCGAAGGCGGCGCGCGCGCCGTCCTTCCACTTGGACGGCCGGTAGGTCTTGCCGGCGCGGACATGGTCGACGAGGCCGCGCCAATGGTCTTCCGGCCACTGCCAGGGTTCGAGCTTGGAAATGTCGGTCATGGGAGATTTCCTGTCAGAGAGTGGATGCCTGTAGGGTTTGGCCGGCGACTAGCCGTTCCGCTCCTGCATTAGCCTAGCTTCCCTCCACTCGTTTCCTTGAGGCGGAGGAGCACCAGGAATGAAATGAGAGCGGCAGGGGCGAGATAGCAATATGTAGGAGAAAGCGGCGAGCCGGTCGCGGATATCAGCCAGGTGGCGACAAAGGGGGCAAAGCCGCCGAACACCGCAACGGCCAGCGTATAGCCGACCGACATCCAGGTTGACCGCAGATGGGTCGGGAAAATCTCCGAAATAGCGGCCGGTCCCGGGCCTGAATAGAGCGCCAGAAGCACTCCGAACAGGATTTGAGTCGGCATCACCACGGCAAGCGCACCGCTCTTGATCATCAGGGAAAAAATCGGCCACGCGAGGATCCCGATGCCGAGCGTACTCGCCATCAGCAGCGGACGCCGACCGATCCGATCGGACAGCGCCCCCCATACGGGTATGGCGATGACCATGGCAATAAGGCCGATCGTGTTGGACCACAGAGCCTGGGATGGCGTCAGGCCGGCATATTTCTGTGTGAAAGTCGGCATCCAAGCCAGAAGCGTGTAATACGCCACGGTCCAGAAGATGGTGAAACCGAACGCAAGCGCGCCAAGCGGCGCGCCCGAGATCGCCGGTTCATCGGCCGCCACTTCGCGGCTGGCTTGAAAGGATGGAGTTTCTTCAGCATTCTGGCGCAGATAGACGCCAACGATCAGCAGGACCGCGCCGAGCAAAAACGGCACGCGCCAGCCCCAATCGAGCATCGCGGACGAAGTCAGTGATGACGTGAGAATGGCAGCCGTGGCCGAACCCAGCAGCGAACCACCGGCGGTGCTGACCTGCTGGAAGCTTCCGAAAAAACCGCGGCGGGCCGGCGGCGACCACTCGATGATGAAGGCGGTCGAGGTGCCCCACTCTCCACCTGCGGCAACGCCCTGGGCGATGCGCAGCGTGACAAGAAGGATCGGCGCCCAAATGCCGATGGATTCGTAGGACGGCAGCAGGCCGATCCCGATGGTGCCGAGCGCCATCATGAAAATCGTGAGTACGAGCGCTGCCTTGCGTCCTTGCGTGTCACCGAGGCGTCCGATGACGATCCCGCCCAAGGGCCGCGCCAGAAATCCGACGCCGTAGGCTGCGAAGGCCGCCAGCAAGGATGCGGTCGGATCGTTGCCCGGGAAGAACTTCGCGGCAATCAACGTCGCGAGGTAGGCGTAAACGCCGAAGTCGTACCACTCCAGCAGATTGCCGATCGATGCGGTCCAGATCGCGATGTGGGATCTGTCGGTGAGCCGGCCATCTGCTTCCAAGAATATCTCGCTGGTTGCCATGATGCCCCCTCTTTCTATTTTGGAAAATTGCAATGCCGTATGCCATAGTGGATGCGTGCATTTTAGAATGCGAGTAGATTCCTGAGCCGGTTGGAGATTTTCCAACATTTCACGACATGTCGCAGCCCCCGTTGACGCGCCGCGCGATGATCGTAAAGGCCCGCGCGATCATGGAGCTATCGCCGAGATGAACGCCGTCAGCCAGCAAAAGCTTGACATCGCGGTCGGAAATACGGGCTCGGTCTCCGCGCTACGGTGGCGGAATAGTGGACGACCGGGTTCTGGTGTGATCCCGGGCGGTTGCGATGCCAGATCTGGAAGACATCTTAAACTCGTCGCCGACGCCTAGGCAGCGAGCTTCGGAATCTGGTTCTCAACCAATCGCAAGAATCGAGTGTTGCGAGCCCCCGCAACCAACGATTCTTGCGAAACCCCGATCCCCGGAACAGACGTTCCATTTCGCCGGGATCGGGCGTTGCGTGTCCCCGCAACCAGACAAGCCTCTGATTTTATGAGGTTGTCAGAAAGCCGCCCTTCGGGGCGGCTTTCTTGTCTTGAGCCGTGTCGCCACCGTGTCGCCACGCACGGCCAAGTCGTCCTCAGCCGTCGAATCGTGGGCGATGCCGGTCAGTCTTCGTTTCAGGTTAACCCGATTGCGGTGCGTCCGGTTCTACTACGCCGCGGCGGTAGCCCCGTTCCTGTAGCACCCAGCTGTTGCCATCCGGATCCGAGAAGTCGGCGAAGCTGGCGTAGTCCCTGCGCGCGGGGTCGAGCCCCGGTGCGAAACCTCCGTCCCAGGCATCAATGGGTGCCTTGTGCCGGATCTCACCGACTTCGACGCCACTTTCGAGCAGGCGGCTCCGCGCGGCCTCGAGGTCGGTGACGACGAGATAGACGTTGCGAAGTGATCCGACGGGCGCGTCGGTAAGTCCGCTACCGATCTGGATCGAGCAGCTGGAGCCCGGCGGAGTGAGCTGCACGACGCGGAACGCGTCGTTCGGCGAATAGTCGACGTCGAGCGTGCAGCCGACCTGATCGACATAGAACCGCAGCGCTCGCTCGACATCGCTCACCGGCAACGTGATCACCTCGACTGAGAGTTTCACGACCGCTATGCTGGTTGTGTTCATCGCGCCGCGCCTCCTCTTCGGTCTGATATGCGCCGCCCTGATCCTTCGCTTGCGGCCGGACGCTCCTGAAAGTGAACCGTGATGGTCCTTCAGTCCGAAATCGAATCCCCGCTAGGATTCACAAATCGATGACGACCGGTCCATAGGCGACCGCGCCCGAAACCAAACCGCTCTCACAGTTGTGACAAACACCGGTCCGGCACGACCAACGGACCGGGACGTCGCACGCCTCGGCCAGCTCCAAAATGCTCTGGTAGGCTGACGCCTTCCAGTGTACGGCGATGCCACTTCGCGCGAACGATACCAGCGGACCGGTGTTGGCGTCGTCCTTGGGCAGATGTGGAGCTCGCGTCGCTGCGCCGACGACACCAGGAGTCATCGACTCGCTGCCATTGAAGATTTCGACATGAATCCGCTCCGGCGCCACGTCCAAGGCTGCGAGCGCCTCGTTCATGTCTGCCATGAAGCGAGTCGGCCCGCAGAGGTAGACATCCGCCTCTCGCGGGATGCCGACCTCGTCGAAGACCGATCGCGACAGGTGACCGGTAGCGTCGAAATCCTCGCCCATCTTGTCGCGCGAGCCCGGCCTGCTGTAACAAACATAGCTGCGGCCGTGGGTGAGCGCGGGCATGAGGCGGCGGACTTCGGCGGCAAATGGATGATGCTGCCGGTCGCGAGCGGCGTGCAGCCACAAGACCTGCCGTGTCGAGCGGGCCGCCGCCAGCGCGTGCAGGATCGCCAGAACAGGCGTCGCCCCGATCCCCGCGCTGAGCAGCACCACCGGCCGCTGTCCGGACTGCAGAATGAAGCTTCCGCGCGGCGAGCTGACGTCGAAAACATCGCCCACCCGGACATGCTCCCGTAGGTAGGTTCCAGCCGCCCCATTCGGCTCGATCTTCACGCTGATTCGATAGCGCTCCGTCGAGAGGGGACCCGAGAGCGAGTAGCTGCGAAAGAGTGGCGGGCCGCCGCCGGTCCGTCGAAGACGCAAGACTACGTACTGACCGGGCAGGGCTGGTCGCAGCGGCTGACCGTCCGGATGCCGCATCGACAGGGAGAGGACGTCCGCGGACTCCTGATCGATCGCCGCCACTGCGAGCGGCCGAAATCCTGGTGCAACCGGATGCGCAGCTGCTGCCGGCACGAGCCCCGCGTTGCCACTCCCCGCGGCAGTTGTTTGGCTCTGCAGTAATGCCTCAAACGACGAGCGCCATCCGGGCGAAAGCGCTTCGATCCTCAATGCACGCTCCAGTCGATCGTGTGCATGATTGGGCGAATAGAGGAGCGCGTTGATCTCTGCCACGGTCATTCGCTCATTCGCCTCTCCCACCTTCACGATTTCGTCGCCGGCGCCCACCTCGCCTTCCTGCAGGACGCGGAAGTAGAACCCCGGCCGTCCGCTGGATGTCAGCAATGCCGGCATCCGCGGCTCATTCATCCGAATGCCAACGCGATAGCAGGTAACGCGAGGCTGAGTGACCTCGAACAGTGCGCCGCCGATTTGATAGCGGTCGCCGATGCAAACGGCATCGTCAGGCAATCCTTCGACCGTGAAGTTCTCGCCGAACTGTCCGTGGACGAAGTCGGTCCTCTTCAGCTGCTCCTGCCAGTAGCGATACGATTCGGTCTGGTAGACGAAGGCGGCTCGCTGTTCACCCCCGTGACCGCCCAGGTCGCCTTGACCGTCTCCGTCCAGATTCAACCGGCCGACCCGACAGCGGCCACTCACAGGATTTTTCCAGATCCCGGTGTGTACAGTGCGACCCTTCCACTCGATGTCGCGCGGAAGTCCGACGTTCACCGATAGTAGTCGAGCCATGTCCCGCTCCGCTTTGATGGGGGACCGGAAGCCACCTAGTCGCTCGCAGCCGCTGCGGGCCCGCCACCGGGTGCTCGCTCATGGCCGTTTGCAGGTTGGACCACCTCGGAGAGGTCGAGGTTGCGATCGGGGCCGTGCGGAACCACCGTCTGACCCGGCTCAAGATGGAGCTGAGCGCCATCGAGATGTACCGAGACGATGTCCGGTTCGAATGACACCAGGTTGGAGATGCGGCCGACCTCAGGATAGGCGTCAGGATACGACCATGCCGCCAGACGTGCGTCACCGATGGAGTAATAGCTGCAGAGCCCTTTGTATGGGCAGAAGGTCTGGAGTTTCACGGGAGTGAGGGCGGACTCATCGATGTCGGCGCGTAGAACGTACCAGCGCGGCGCGAAGCCGGACTCGTAGAGGACGAGCGGCCGCGCGGTATCGGCGATGATGCGGTCACGATGGCGGACCACGAGGTTACGGGAGGCCTGGCGAACTTCGATGCGGTGGTAGCTGTCAGCGGCATGGCCCACGATCCGTTCGTCTTCTTCATAGAAAGCGTCCATGGCCCGCCAGGCGAACGCGACGCGTGCCTGCAGTTCGCTCGCATGGGCGGGCAGGCTGGTGTGCTGCCACGCCCCTCGCGGCGCGATGTGCTGCTCGTCCGCCCGGACGCTGTACCAGGACGTGAGCCCGAGATCGGGGTGTTGGGTGGTATGCTCGGTGCGTTCTAGGACGTGTGGAGAAACGTCGGTCTCCGGGAAGTAGGCTACCGGATAGCGGCCCGGTTCGAAGAGCAGGAGGACGTGCTCGCTATCGGCGATCCAGATTCCCCCGAAGCGCACGCGCATGCGCCGACGCAACGGCTCGACGTACAACAGTCTCTTGGGCAGGGGTTCAGGCACGAGGAACCGGCCGTTTGCTCCCGTAGAGAGCGGACCTTGTTGCCAGGACAGTCCCACTGCTCTCTCCATAGGTATGATGATGGAGGCCGGTAGACGTGCAGCAGATATTCTTACCCTGGAACACCGACCCGGCGGAAAGGTTCCACGAGAGGATGGCGATGTTCGGTCCGGCAGATGGCCCTCAACCTCATCAGTGTTGCTCAGCAGCAGGGGGGATCGGAAAGGTGGTGGTGGGCGACGGCCTGATCGAGCGCCGACAACACAGCGGCAATCGTCCCGTTCGCAAAAATGCCGAATCGCATTTGCGCCAGAATCTCCCGGCGGATCGTGGGCAGATCGATGCCCAGTACACGGCGATCTTTGATGATGGTTCTTCCGCCTACGACCAACTCACTGATATGTCGCGCTGTTGCACGCGAGAAAAGCATATTGAGTGGATCGAGGTCGTCCAGCAATCCGTCGTCATCGAGCGCGGCCCAGTCCAGCATCAGCATGTCGGCCGCTGCGCCCGCTTCGATTGAGCCACCATCGTTGACATTGGTCACGGCGAAGCGGCCGGTGCGCACAGCGGAATGAAGGGCCTGATGTCGTGTGGAGGCCAGATCGTATCCGGTGCCGGCATGCAGCAGGTACGACAGCCTCAACTCCCGCAGGGCGTCATCGTCGTCATCAAGGGCTTTGCTGTCGATCCCGAGTGCCACCGAGCAGCCGGATCTCTTCATCTGCAGGACGGGAGCAACTCCGGAATGGAGATGCAGATTTGAACTGGTGTTGACGGCGATGGTGACGCCGCGTTCGGCCAGCAATTCAAATTCGTCGGGACTAGCCCAGACGCAGTGCGCCAGGGTTAAACGCGGCGACAGCAGCCCGATATCGTCGAGCATACGTACCACGCCGTCAGGATAATTGGTGTCTGCCCATTGCCGCTGATATTTTGTCTCCAACAGATGCATGTGAACGCGGCGACCGGTGCGGTGAGACGCTTCGGCAATCGCCAGCAGCAATTCATCGCTGCACCATTGCACTCCGTTCGGTCCATATTGAACATCGAAGCCGGGGCCTGCAGCCGCAGCCGCGACATCGTCGACCAGCGCCATATAGTCGCGCGGCGACGGCGGTTTTCGCAAGAACCGCTGTTCGATCTCGCCGCGGACTCCCGAGGGAAGCGCGGCAAGGATCGACTCGGTAGGGCCGTAAACCAGCGGATTGCGGTCCTTCATCGACACCGCAAAGCCGGCGCGGACGCCGACATCGCGGGCTGCGCGCGCGACTTCGGCGGCTTCCGTCGGAAGGTTGGTGAAGCCCTGCGCACGCGTGTAGTGCACCATCACCGTGCCGGCGCCGCCCAATGCGCTGTTGGCAAAGGTCATCGCCGCGGCGAGATAGGGATCGACCGAGGGAAACAGCGCCAGATAATGCAACCAGGATTCGAGCGGCTTGGCGTCGGCGCCAATCGAACTGGTCCGGATTGCGCGGCCGTGATCGTGCGCATTGACCAGTGCGGGAAGCGCGAGCCACCGATCGCCGACAGGATCCGGCGCTGGTTCGATTGCCGCAATCAGGCCCCCATCAATGACGATTGACTTTGCGCCCGCGAGCGACCCCAAAGGGCCGATAACGTGCGTGCAGGTGACGGTTCGGGTCGTGTCTTTCATCGGGGCGCAATGGTCGGCGGAACGCGCTCGGCCTTCGCAGGCAGGAACGAGCGGTTGAACACATCGCCCGGTGCTGGCGTGCGCGGCAACTCGAATGACGTTGCGATCGTCGCGATCGCCGATGTCAGCCTGGTATCGCTGACGTCCCCGAGGCCGCGTTCGCGGACTTCCGGCGTATCGATCAGCGTTTTGTAGACATATAGCAGGCGCCGCCTTTCAAGGTCCTTCTTGATCAGCGGTTCTTCCGCTGCCAGCACGTCGATCGCCGCGTCTGGATTTTCAACCGTCTCCCTGAGTGAGCGATTGATGGCGCGCAGCAAGCCCTTGACTGCTTCGGGATGGTCCTTGGCGAGCTTCGGCGAAACCATTACGCCGTTCGAATAAAGATCGAGCCCGAAATCAGCGTAATACATCCAGCGGAAATCCTTATCCGGATCGAGCTTGAGCGAAACCAGGTTCAGGTAGCTGGTCGCTGAAAAGACCGCGACGGAATCGACTTGTCCCTGCAGCAACATCTGCTCCTGCAAGCTCGGCGACACCTGCGTAATGTTGATCTTGCTGTAATCAACGCCGTTCTGCTTTGCCAGCAACGGCAGCAATTTGAACGACGCCCCGCCGGCAGGCGAGCCAAGCTTGGAGCCTTCCAGATCCTTCAAGGTCTTGATCGGGCCGTCGGTCTTGGACAGCAACGCGAAAGGAGCCTTGTTGTAGATCATGTAGACCATGATTGGAGTTTCGCCGGGCTTTGTCGCGGCATTCTGGATGATCGCGTTGACGTCGCCGAAGCCGGCGTCATACGCACCGGACATCACCCGGGTGACCGTGACAGCCGAACCTTCGCCCTGATCGATGGTGACGTCGAGATTTTCCGCCGTGAAATAGCCCTTGGCCTTGGCCCAATAGTACCAAGCGTGGAGGCCCTGCAGCTTCCAGTCGAGGGTGAACTTGATTTTGACCGGTTCGGCCGGTGCGGCGGCGGCGGCGAGGGGAAGGACGAGGCAACCCGCCAGAGCGAAGGACTTCAGAACGCGTCGCATGATCACATGTCTCCGTTGCTACAGTTGTTATTTGAGGGATGCGCCCGCGTATTGCGGCCATTGCCGTTGGCAATTCCGCTGCGGATGTCCAGTCGTGCGATGTGTCGGAGAGGCATCGTCCCTGTCGCCTTTGACGAATATCCTTGGTTCCCATCGAGACGGGATCGCTCAGCCGCCCGCGGCAAAGCTGTCGCTGCGAACCGCCCAGCCGGTCACGCGGCCCTCGATCAGCGAGAACAAGACATAGAGACCGACACCGAGCGCCGCCAGAATGAACAGGCCTGCAAATACCAGCGGCACATCGAAGCTGGAACTGGCAATCATCATCAGATTGCCGATTCCGCGGTTGGAGGCCACGGTTTCGGAAATCACTGTTCCGACAAAGGCGAGTGTGGCGGCAACCTTGAGAGACGCGAAAAAATACGGCATTGTCCGCGGCAGGCCGACATTCCACAGGATCTCTAGCTTCGTCGCTCGCAGAGTCCTCATCACATCCTGAAGCTCTGGCTCGGTCGCCGCGAGTCCCGTCGCGACATTCACCACGATAGGAAAAATGCACATGATCATCGCCGTGAGCACGGCCGGCACCGTTCCCGAGCCGAACCAGAGCACGAAGATGGGCACCACTGCCACCTTGGGGATCGATGAGAATCCGACCAGCAGGGGATAGGCAACATCATAGGCTAACCGCGACGAGCCGATCAGCATGCCGAGCAGAATGCCGATCACGATGCCGAAGCCAAAACCGACCAGTGTCGTGTAAAGCGTTTGCAGTGCATGCGGCCAGATCGCAGGGAAGCGCGTCCAGAGTGTGATCAAGACTTGGCTCGGCCTTGGCAGCACAATCTCCGAAATGTGGAAAGCCAGACAAAACAGCTCCCAGGCGACGAAGAACCCGATGATGCAGGTGACTGACAGAATTCGGCGCCGAATAAGTTCGCTCATGATACGGCTTCCTGGACGGCGCGGGCGGCGACGATGCGTTCGCGCAGTCGCTGAGTGAGAGATACGAAGTTTGGCTCGAAGGACACTTCGATGGTGCGGGGCCGCGCGAATGGCACCATGCTGTCGTCGACGATGCGCCCCGGCCGCGCCTGCATTACGCAGATACGCGAGGCGAGATATGCCGCTTCCTTGAGGTCGTGCGTCACCAGTAGCACGGTGGGCCGCTTTTCGATCCAGAGGTTCTGCATGATTTCCCACAGCTCCTCGCGCGTGAACTGGTCGAGCGCCCCGAACGGTTCGTCCAGCAGCAGGAGCGTTGGATCGTGGATCAAAGCCCGGCACAGCGATGCGCGCTGCTGCATGCCTCCCGACAATTGCCATGGAAACTTGTCACCAAAGCCGGCAAGGCCTACCTGCGCCAGCGAGGCTTCGACGCGGTCGCGGTATTCCGACTTTCGCTTCTGGGCAAAGGCCTGCTTAAACGGCGGAACGATCTTAAGCGGCAGCATGACGTTGTCGCGAATGGTCAGCCACGGCAGCAAGGTTGGATTCTGAAATGCCATCCCGATCCGAACTTGATCCGCGCCGATCTCGCGGCCGGCGACAAACACATTGCCTTGCGTGGCCGTTAGCGTTCCCGCCACCAGCTTCAAAATGGTCGATTTGCCACAACCGGAGGTGCCAACCAGCGCAACGAATTCGCCATGCGCGATCCGCAAGGAGGTTTCCGCCAGCGCTGTCACCGCATTTTTTTTATCACCAAAGGTGACACGAACCTTTTCAAGTTCGATCACATCGTCGGTCCGTGGTCGCGGTTGTTTCAGAGCTACCTGCATCAGCCTAGCTTTCTGTATTCGACGTGATGACGGCCATCGTTGAGTCGGTATTGCGCGGCGTAGCCGGCGGCATCTGCTGGATCGCATGAACCGAGCGGCCCGTGCCGCGCGCATTCTCTTGCAAGATCCGGTCCTTCATCACGAACCGACCGCGCACGATGGTGTGGATCGGCAATGCGGTGGCTTCCCGCCCATGCCAGGGTGAAATTTTCGACCGAGATTGGATCTGCGCGTCGTCGATCGTCCATGAGCGATTGAGATCGACGATGGCGATGTCGGCGTCGGATCCCACCGTCAGTGCGCCCTTGCGTGGATAGAGGCCCCAGATTTTGGCCGGGCTCTCCGCGCTCCACCGGACAAAATCCTGAATGGTCGCACGACCGCGGTTGATTTCGGTCAGCATCAGCGGCATCTGCGTCTCCACGCCGGGAAATCCGCAATCGACGGTCCAGATGTCGTTTCGCGTCTTCTCGTCCGGCGCATGCGGAGCATGGTCGGTCGCGATCATGTCGATCGTGCCGTCCATGAGCGCATTCCACAGCGGCTGCCGGTTGGCTGCTTCACGCACCGGCGGGTTGACCCGGACGACGCCACCGAACTTGTCATAGTCGGTCTCGGACAGCATCAGATAGTGCGGACAAGTCTCGCCGGTGATCTCGACGCCGCGCGCCTTGGCTTCGGCGAGCGGACGCAGCTCGGCGGCGGACGAGATGTGCAGCACGTGGATGCGGGCGCC
>WNFM01290752.1_pt2 | contig 13278 bp, 14 predicted proteins | sample 5400271 | NCBI WGS metagenome assembly WNFM01 (sample SAMN13153352, study PRJNA577476) | soil metagenome | isolation source: 60 cm saprolite on Douglas fir-dominated hillslope | place: USA:California | collected 2013-09-17 | reverse complement strand
GGAATTGTTGTTGTGGTGTATTTGTACTTGTTGGACCCCTCACCCATAGTGGTCGTAGCCGAATTGATCCCCGCGCCGAAGAAAACGTTTTTTGGAAGATAATATCGGGCAAAACCACCGATAACGGTTACCGTTGCCGTTCCCGAGCCACTTGCCCGGGTGTAACCGAGGTCCGTTCCTACCACAAAATTCTTGGCAAAGAAATATCCTCCTTTTGAACTGGTACTGAGGACCGATACATCGGTCCCGGACTTGTACGAGTAGTTATTGAAACCAAGGGAGGAGGAAGCGCTCGCCAGCCAGGCGCCCTTGTTAATTTGTGCCTGGGCAGTCATCACTATAATGGCCGCCAGCATCGTCATCATTACTTTTTGCATAATGTTATGAGTTTAGTTTGTTACGTCACGTAAACTTAGAATGCTCCCTTCGACGCGCTATGGCGACTTACCCTCAACTGATTTTTCTTATTTGCAGAAATTACTAAGAAACCAGTGGGTGAGGTTCCTTGTTGCGATAAGTAGTACTTTATCAAATCGCTTTTGTGTTTTGTGCCTCCGTGCAAACTCTTGCCTCAAGGTGTGAGGGGAGGAGGAAAAAGTAAAGTAAAGACGGTGAGGATCGACGAACGGGATTCGTCAATTTGACAATCTAATGGTCGTAAGGGCTCCTTATTTCTTCTGAAAAATAAAATCTCCACCCTCGTCACCCGTTTCCGCAATAACCCCTTCCTGAGGAACGGTTGCACTGTTGTTAATGATGGCAGCGCGGATACTGTTGAAGAGCGACTGTGAAGGAAGAAACTTTTCCTGGTTCTGTCCCAACCGTTTTACAAAATATTCAACAAACACCGACCGGTCGGGTACGGCCGTCAACGTGCCACTGGTCATAGCCCTGCGGCTGGGCATTTTGTATAACATTTGATAATCCATCGAAGCATTTTTTATGCTGTTGGCGTCGCGGGTACGGAAAATACCGCCGCTAAAGCAAGCATCGCTGACCAAAAGCGTATGGGCCGAACTAATGCCCCGCAATTGCTCGCGCAAATCACTGTTGGAAAGCCAATTGGACGGGTCAGCCGCTGTAGCATCGCGTGGCCACCAGTATCCCTGCTTTATTTTTTCATCCCAATATCCATGGCCGGCATAGAAGATCAGCAAGTTGTCGCTCGTCGTAACCGTATTGCGAAGCTTGTAGAGGGCCGAAAAGATTTCACCCCGGCTTGGGTTTTCCAACAGGATCGTATTCTCGGTGTTGAAATCATAACCTTGTGTCAGAACCTCCTTTATTTTACGGGCATCGCTGACAGGTTGATCCAGATTAAGCCTTTGGTCCTGGTATTTGGAGACGCCGATCAACAAGGCGTAATACTTGCCGCCTGGCTTAACGGCTTTATTTGCGGTAGTGGCTTCCGTCGTCTTTTTTACTGCGGCACTTGGTGCCGGCGCCGATGTTTCGCGGGTGGATGCGATGCTTTGTACAATGGGGCCATCGTAAACAGACTCGGTATAATTTTCCTGGTATTTCTTTCGCCATTCCTTAGCCACTTTTCCCTCCATACGCTCCAGGATCACCAAAACGGCTCGCGCCCAGTAATTCCGCATGCCAAGTCCTCCGGGATCAGCAGACATGCGTTCGGTGAAGATGACTTGCTTTGAGCTCAGGTTGATAAAAGTAACCCAGAGTGTGCCCTTGACCGCTACTCTATCGAAACTTTCCACTTTGAACATGAGGCCAAGTCCGTTCAGCCCTCCAAAATCATAACCGGCAACGACACTTCGCACCATCTCTTTGTCGATCGGATCTCCGGCCTTATCCGATAACATCGAATTGAAGTCCAGACCCTCATTGTGTTTGTTCGTTTCGGAGAAATTATTGGTGACATTCCTTTTACGAAGAGATCTTCCCACGTTATACTTACCCGCTTCCTTGAGCAGGAGCTCATTCCAGGAAGCGAGCAGGTTTTTGGTATTGTTGGCAGCGGTAAATGCAGCCTGATCGCCGACAAATTTTGCACCATAGAAATCGAGGCCAAGCCAGGTGACGGGTGTCTTCGGGTCAAAAACGGCAGAAGCGGTTTGGCCGTGGACGAACCCTGTTGCTGTCAGGAGAAGGACTGTAAACAAGGCTTTCATTTTATTTTCCATACGGATTCGGATTGGATTTCCAGATGCGAATTTTTGAGCTACACGAATCTACGCGTTTTCTTTCGCTTAATACGATTTGGGTGCCCGGGGGTTACCACCCGGGCCGGAGGTTCTTTATTTTATGCGAAAATGGAGTGTTTTGCAAGAATCAAAAATTGAATTGAGGTCATTTTCCAAGCTGCAATGCTTCGTTAGGATTGAGCAAAGACACTAAACATCCCTCAACATCAACACCTCAACACATTAGCACCTCAACACATCAAGGCGGTTTGCACGGAGAGTCGAAAATCTCGAAATCACAACGTCAACACCTCAACGGATCATCACCTCAACACATCAAGGCGGTTTGCACGGAGAGTCGAAAATCTTGAAATCACAACATCAACACCTCAACACATCAGCACCTCAACACATCAGGGTGTATACGTCAAGACATTTCCGCCATCGCCAACAATCCATCCCTTTGAACCGCTCACCATATAAATTGCGTTAAAGTTTACTTTGACGGCCGTGGTTTCTTGCATCCAGGTTGTTCCGCCATCGGTCGTCTTGTACACGTCGTTTCCAACAACCCAACCAGTCTGTTCGTTAACGAAGAAAATGTCATTCCATACTGCCGAAACAGGCTGGCTGGTTATAGAGCTCGCGGTCCAGACAGGGTTATTGTTTACATCCCGTTGTCTCCGAAAGATCTTATTCGCCGAGCCGCAGGCCCAACCGTGGAGAGTGTCGACAAAATGAACAGCGCGAATATCGGAGGGGATACCCAAGTCTTCGTTTTTCCAGGTTGCGCCATCCTTCGTGCGGTAAATGCCGCGGTTTGTTGCCGCCCAACCCATTTCGGGGGTAAAGAAATGAAGATCAAAGATCTTATCGTTCGTCCCGATAGAAGTCCTGGTCCAGTTTACTCCGCCGTTATCCGTGTGAATAAGAATACTGCTATCCCCTGCAGCCCAACCCGTATTTTTGTCTAAAAAGAAAATCGTGTTCAGAGGACGATCCGTCATGTCCTGCTGGGTAGGGTAAGCGCCACCCATTTTGGAAATAAATACGTGACCGTCCACCGGATTCGCATCGGAACCACTTGTCATCCATCCGGTTAGGGCATCGATAAAGAACACGCTCCTGAGATTCCGTATAATGCTGGTCGATGGAACTTGTGGCCAATCCGTGCCGGCATTCGTTGTAGAGAGCAAGGTGATCGAGTCCCCAACGATCCAGCCCTGATTCGTATTAATAAAAAAAACATCGGAAAGTTTGGATGTACTATACGAATCCTGGGCGCTCCAGTTATACAAGGCGGGAGGCGGATTGGTAGTACTTTTATTAATATCACCAAAGTTCCCGCAGGAGCCTAAACCCACAGCAAGCACCATGGCTGCGGATGAGCGCGCAAGTACATTTTTCAGGCACCGGATGGGTAATAATGTTGACATGACGAAACACTTATCGCTACTGAACGCCTTCGGATCGTTTGGGTACGCGCCGACTTTTTTTACAAGCCGCGACCCATTAAAAGCGGTAGGCCAGGGTTAATCCCTTTCCCCGGGGGTTCACATTAAACCGGAATGAAACACCTTCCAGTCTCTTACTGTATTTCCGGTGTTGGTGTGCGCCCACTATCCACAATGGAATTCCGGATCCAAGGCCGGCAACGCCCAGGAGGTAGGCAACTATTCCGGCCCCGGCATTGCCCGATGTTGATGTTGATCCATTGCCGTACGTGGTAGTTGAAACATTGAGCAAAGTCGAAACACCGACGACAAACAAAATTCCACCCATCACCGTAAGGGTCGCTCCGGTCCCTTTCAGTTTCCTGTATTTCTCCGCTTTCGCAGCATAGAACAATTTGTTGTCTTGTGTATTGAGATTCGGGCTTGGCAAATTGGTAGGGGATACGGCATTGCTCTTTGGCTCCTCCGTAAATATATCCTTGGTTCCGTTTTCATAGCGAATCATCAAAACATCCGATCTCAACAGGGTGAACATCGGGCCGTCTTGATTGTCAAACTTCTTGTACTTGATTTCCGTGTGGCCCACTTCGAAAATTTTCGCAAGAATATCCTCTCCTGTTTTTGTGGTGATGATATCTTGTGAAAAGGAAACGTTTATGCCCAAAATAATGGCCAGTAAGGTGAGGGCGGTCTTTTTTTTCATAATATTTCTAAAAATCAAACGAAAACAGCGAAAACCGGGGTTTATGAAAGGCAAGGCGGATCGTTGCTGGTAATTTGCAAAAAAAACCAAACAGCACAAAGGGTTCCGGCTCACAACAGGCGTCAAATTTCTTTTGGCGCTCCTTCGGAGTAATCGATTATTTTTATCTTCAATTCAGCCGATATCACTCTGAGTTTATCTATTAAATCCTTTTTCCTGTCTTTCGTTGTTACGTGAACCTTGTCCTGGTCTGAAAATTTCAAATACCCATCATAAACTTCCTTTCGAATGGTTGTGGAGGCAACCATGTGATTTATCGTTTGACTCACCTTGTTTTTTTGAATGAACAGGTATTCAATCGTTTGGAATTTCCTCTTGTTTCCATTTTTTAACCCCAAAATCCACAAGTAGTCTTGGTAAAGGTGGGTGTCAAAGTCTATCCTGAGTCGATAGTGCGTAGTGAAGATGATCGTGCTGACGAAAAAGAGGATCAGTCCCACGATAGTGTTTTTAAGGAGGACGGCGAGTCCAACGAGTGCCAGAAGTATTCCGAGGAAAACGATCGGCCACGAGAAATATCCCGAGGTCTTAAAATCAACTACGCTCTGGCTGGGAATAGTCATATCCAATTTTAACAAACAGGTCACAAAGAACAAAAAAAGCCCCCGATGTTTAATGGCTTAAAGGTAATCTGTTTCTACAATCCGGAATTCTAACCATAGCACTTGGCGTAGGCTATTTGAATCACCCCTACAACAATCTGAATAAGGCCCAACGCGATTGCGACTAATATTGCCCATTTCGAATATTTCATGGCGTCCTTTGCCTCTCGTCGTGCCTCCGCTGAATCTGCGCGGGCCTGTTGTAGTTCCTCATAGTCGAGGAGGCCCATGTAAGCATCCAGACTTATGAACCCTTTTTGGTTGGTGTTAGAGCCTGGAGCACAAATCTTGAACCAAATTGAATGAATGAACTCACCTTCCTTTCTATCCTTTCCAATAGCATTTTGTTCAACGAGATGGTTGAATATTTCTTCGTAGCTTATTCGTTCGCCCACGAGACTTTTCTCCTTTGCAAATTCCAGCGCGGCAATGACGATGTCTATGTCTTTCGTTTCCATCGAACAATTTAGCCTTTTTTGCTAACTTGTATTCTCCAAATAATTCTTGTTCTCTTTGCCGTTGTCGTGCTTACTGCAATGACCTCCCCAAATGCTGATAAAGACACCGCACGAGTGTCTAAAATTCGTGGCAAACTGGTTTTCATTTATTGCGAACCACTTCAGGATTATGAAGTGGTTGATGAGCTAAATACTTCAATGATGGACGCGCTATCCGGTCAGAAAGGCACGATTGAAGAGGAGGTAAACGGTTTACTGGATAGGGCTTTAGCTCGTGTGAAAAAAGGAAAAATGAAAGACTTTGACGGTTTGGTTACCAAGGACTTGACCCACGGAAGTTTTGTCAAGTTCAAGGAGTAAATCTAACTGTCTAATCAGTGAGGAAAGAAGGCTCTTTCAATTTCTCAACGATCAAGGGCGAAGACATTTACCCGATTGATCCCGTCGTGAGACTTAAAAAGACGGGTGCGCTTGCTATATTAAAACATCGTTCGTTTTAAGGATGAGAAATACTTCCTGAAATTATAACTGCACTCGGGTATTGAAGTCGGATGTAGTTCAGGGTTGCGCGGTGAAAGTGGTCCTCCGGGCCTAGGTAGAAGGGTTCATTTTAGCATTCTGGTTCAAGCAAAAGAGTCCGATTTTAATAAGCGTAATGAATTAACTGCGGGGCATCGACAACAAGCCTTTCCATTAGTCTGAGCCAGCATTTTTCAATCATTGATTCGGCTGTGTTCAGTTCGTGTGCCATCGCCCTTATCGTCGTGCTGTTGGCAACACAAATAATGACTGCTCGATCTTTGCTGGTAACGGCCAAGGGTGAGCTGCGAATAGCGAAATCAGCTTATGTTTCAGTCCTACAGCCCGCATTTGCTCAGTTCAGATTTTGGGCAAATAAAAAAGGCAACTTGTTTAAGGTTGCCTTTAAAAACTCATATTCAGACGACTAAAAATTTGGGCAAATACTGTAAGGAGGTTTGGAGGCAATCAGGGACGGCCTTGATTGAGGCAGAAAATCATTACAAGCCTGGATCTTTCAATGTTTGGGTGTTATTGTCACATTAGGGCACTGAAAATGAAATTAGAGAGAAACTTACTACTGAAGGGTAATGGTCAATGGCAAGGTAAATCCATTGGACAGGATTCTAAAGAAATTCTCCCGCCTTGCCTTTCAGATCGCGTCCCGCTTCGGACTTACACCTATTTCCCGGTCCAGAGTTCACCCCAATAGTAAGCCAAGGAATGATCCCTTTCTTGACTTATAGGTAAGCAAGAAAAAGAAGAATTTGATATGACACAAAACAACAGTAATCTTCTACTTGAACCTGTTTTTTTTATTCAAACAAGTGATTAAAAAGTACTACGGTTCCAAAATATTTTTTGGTAACTTTCAATAATAATTGGTCGTTAATTCGTATGAAAACGCCATAAAAACGCCCACGGATACCCTTCTTTAGAATGATTCAAAATAATGAACAAATAGTAGCTTGCTTTTGTTGTAATTTTTAGTTACCAGGTATACTGGAATCACTATATTGATGACCGACGCGACTAAAAATGTGGAGAGAACATAGTCGAAAAATTAGGACGGCTGGGGAATTTGCTCTTCACAATTCTGTGCGATACGTTACCGCTCTCGGGTTGGCTTGCCGTTCATGCTGTTTTGAGGAGAGCGGTGGGTTATTTTAAAGTCGATGGGATTGATAGCACGATCTTTGAGACGTTCCGGGTTGCCTGTGCCATTAGTACATTACTTCCTATTCTGTTTTACATTTACCTTGACCTGAGCATTATCTTCTATCAAGTTGTAAAGGGAGTTAAAAGGCAAAAAGATGAAAACCACAAAAACGGAAAACCGCCACATGTTTAGCGATGCTATCGATTATCTTGATGCCATCACTAAAAAGGAAAAAGAAATCGTTGAGGGCAAAACTCCCTTCGAACGGGAAGAGGGTCCAATTGTCATCTATTTTTGGAGGATTCTTGCGATCGTCATAATTGGGACATCATGTGGGGCTATAGCTATTTCGGTTAGAACAATTTATGCTATAATGCGCCAATGGACGACAATTGAAAATATTTTTCTACTGCCAATAGTGATCTTATGTTTTTTAGGGGTACTCTTACTATCAGGTGAGATTATTTTTAAGCTAGTGGCAAAAAGAGATCTGCCTTACGAATTTGGCGTTGTGACTAAGCCCCTTGTCGTGGGTTTTCTTGTGATTACAACAATAGTAGGTGCACTTGCTCTTGCAATGCTAAAACAGCACTAATCAAATTGCGCAATTGATGATTCCGACTCAGGCATTTGGACTCTTCAAAAATCTCAACTCAAATGAGAAACAGGAGAATTTCGCGCTGAAGAGATTTTCTGTATCAAAACAAGGCGCGAAATTTTGTCGCACAGTATTAAGCGAAGTGTAACGTATGGCGGATTACTGGCTCAATAAATCCGATATTAACCTTGATGCAGCCGAGAAGCTTAAGAATCCGCCAAATAGTCACCATGCCCCTAGCATCAGTTGTTCATATTACGCTTGTTATTTGAAATTATCTCATTCCTTATATGTCGTGCTCGGATATACTGAAGGAAAATTTAATATTGAGTACAACAATTTTAGGGGCAGATCAGGTGGCGCTGGGTCACACGAGTTCATGATCCATTTGATATACACCGAGATTGCAAGCAAGGACAAAAAGGACGCCGGTGATTTTAAGAACGAAATATTGGCATTAAAAAGGCTAAGGACTATAGCTGACTATAAGAATGAATGGCAGCAAAAGGATAGTAGTGATTTGGCATTTAATAAGGCTCAATCTGTAATTAAAGTTTTAAAAAGAAGAAACCTATGACTACAATGAAATACATTGAAGGAGTGATTGAGAACTTCTTCCTCAAATTCAGGGAGGCCTATCAGATCGTTTATCAATTCGACAGACTTTCAAATACTCACTTTTTCCTGCTACCAAATTCTATTTACGATAATCCCGATTTTGCAGACTTTGATTTTCAAGTGACCACCAGGGCTTATGAGCACAATATTCAAGGCCAAATATGTTTTACCACTGACGCCTTACTGTTCGATGATCCCAAGACTTATTTCAATCAATTTAACAATGAAGCAGTTTTAGGTAACCTTAATCATTTTATTGACATTAGGGGAGTTCAGCTTGATTTTGGTTCATTTGAAAATAATTTTCCAGGCACCATCATCGCGGACCCAATTCCTTACGACGGTTTTGACAATCTTGCCCTAGCAGCATGAGTGAGAAGCAATCTTCTTTTAAGTTTATTGGTGTTAGGATTTTGAGAAGTAATTTCAATTTTGGAAATTTCACTCCTTCGGATATGGTTATTAATATTTCTCCTCAAGGTCTATTTGAAAGAAAATCCAAGGAATACACGTTGGTGCTGGATGTTAGAATAGCTGATGCAATGGGTACTGAATTTATTGCTGTAGCATCTGAATCAAAATTCCAGTTTGAAGAGACTTTCGAAGATGAAATACCTAACTATTTCACGTTAAACGCCCCAGCCATTACATTTCCTTACATTAGAGCATATATCTCGTCTCTTTCATCCCTATCCGGTATAGGCATGTTAAACTTACCAATTCTTAATTTGGTTGATTTAGTTGAGAGGCTAAAGACAAATTATTCAGTAAAGGATTGATCTTTCTTTCGTTAATGAGAAAAGGCCAATAGTTATAATTGGCTAGGTGTGCTACTTTTTTAACATTTATTTCGTGGTGGTCTTGTTCGAAGTCCAGAATATGACAGTATCAGAAAAATGGACACAATGAACAGCTCGCATTGTACTACCACCCCAACAACCTCTATCAAATTAATGAGGAAACTGAAGGTATGAAGAGAATGTTTGGAGAATCATTCTTCTTGGCCAGACCATTAAAATTTACAGATTGCGATGAATTCATAAAGGAATTGAAAATGCAGGAAGTTATCGCTGGCAGGAAAGCGGAGCCTTCTAAATTTACAGTCAGAACCTCAAGGCGCATTTCCGGATTTAGAGAGGGGTGGACTTGTGACGTTTGTGACGGGGACTCTTCGACAGGATGTTTAGCCTCTGACCCCGATATTTGCCCGATGCATTAATATTTTTCCAGAACTAGCGATGAACCGGCTCGGTTCGGCAAAAACAATATTTGTATGAAGGCAATGCCTATTCTTCTGGTGTGTCAACTTTGGTTAAATTCTTATGGACAATATGTTCCTTTTGATCTTCTTGAGATTAATGATTTGTACATAACTGAGCAGTATGCACCGTTTGCAGACAAGATGAACAACTTAGGATTTCGGCTTGACAAATCAGTTCACGACTATGAACTAAATGGCATTAAGCACAAAGCAGAATTTAGTTTCACGTTGAAAACGCAAGCACCCCCGACAAATCTTTTAGCAAATACGTTCGATGATGGTAAACAGGAGAGCTTTTGGATGTTTAAGACAGAAGAACACCGATTGTTCAAGAACGTGGATATCAGATTCAAATTTTATTTAAGGGATTCTGAATGGCTATTCACGAAATTATACGATAAATTGGTGAAAGAAGTCGGCCAACCAACTGAGGAACCAAATGGATGTGTTGGATCGGATAAATGCATGCGGTTTATAGATCGATCAGAAAACTTCGCTCGTGATGTGGAGGGTGGTGGATTAAGAGAGCTTCCAAACAAATTCTATTGCTTCGTGGATTATTACAAGAACGAATACAATGGCAAAGACCAAGGGGCCTACATTAATGGAAGCTTGAGTTATTGCATTTCAAAGTATCCATTAGGCCAACCAGTGCAGGAGTACGTGAAAGAATTAAAGGAAAACAAATCTAAATCGATTGTATCGGTACCTGTCGTTAGTGAAGGTAAAATATCAAGAGTCAATGTGTTGGTGGGGGGAAAGTCGATAAGTTATATAATAGATAGCGGTGCATCGGACATGAACATTAATGAGTCGATGGAGAGATATTTGAAAGAAATTGGGACGGTCAGAAGCACCGATTATTTGACTGCCGGCAAATATCAACTAGCCGATGGATCGATTAAAGAGTACAGACGAGTTATGATTAGTACCGTGAAGATTGGCGACCTAACGATTGAATCAGTTCCAGCAAACATTATCCGAGATAATGAGCCATTGCTTTTGGGGAAGTCATTTTTGAACCGATTCTCGTTCTGGAAGATTGATAACGAAAAAAAGAGTCTTGAACTAAAACGGTAACAATATGGATGTTATAAACATTGTCAGTTTAATCATTGGAGTCTTGGGCCTTCTGTATGCGTTCTCCACGACTCGCCAGTTTACGAGAGGAATCAAAACCGGATCGTTGAGGGAGATTCGAATATTGGTCAATAGATTGGATGAGGACAAGAGACAGTTTCCGAAAGATTCTATTCAATTCTCGACCATGCACCACTCCCAACAGGACTTGGAAGGCTTGTTCGAGAATCTGCAACGAATGTTCAATATTTCAGACAAAGACGCACCAAGATGACTATTCGCAGACGGATTCGTGGTGTTTATTGCATCTCACCTATGAAAGTATTTGGCTATTTTTTGCTGTTGATATCCCCCACCGCCTGTTTAGCTCAGGATTCAGTCGAGGGGATCAAACATAGCGGCACAGGAATAAAAAACATCCATGTCAACACGGACGAGGACTACGACCTCAATGAGTTTAGGCAGGACATTTCACAAAAAGAAGAAATCACCTACATCCTAACATTGGACGTTTTTGGCTACTACCACCTCGATACCTATGACTCAGACCTAAAAAAGAAAACGTTCTCTCAAACGGGGGAGTATAAGGGGAAACTTAGCGAATTAAAGCAGCTACGAAGTTCTCTAATTGGCAGCGATTACTACATCGACTATGAGATTGCCGATTATCAGAAGTCAAAATTCAAATACAATCTCGCAACCAAAACGTTTCCATTCTCAAATGCCGCTTTTGGGAATCGGACGATTGCTGATGGTAAATTGATCTTCAGTACCATTCAAATCGACAAGCCTCAAGGTTTTATACTCAGGAATGCTCTTGTTGAAGTTAACAATGTAGTTGCTTTCAGGCAATCCATATCCTTCTTGATTATCGATGAAAAGACAGCCTTGGAGATCGAAGAGAATGCCGCTTCATTGAAATTGCTTTTTGTGTTTCGTTTTACAGACGCAAAACCGTTCAAGAGCAATTTGTATGCTGGCTTAAATTTTACTGACTACTACCTAATGACAAGGCTGCTGAAGGTTGTAGCCTATGATTCAGCGACAGGAAAAGTTTATCGGGAATTTAAGTACGTTCCGCCTACGCCAAAGAAATAAATGGCGAGTTTGGATGTTATTTTGGCCTCCTTTCTGATTTTTGGCTCTATTGAGTCATTCTCAAACGTATTATTCATGGCATGCATGTCATTTTCGTTTCTTGATTGGGTAAAACTTTTTGAAAGTATATCAATCATTGCGGCATCAATTGCAGCGATGATTGGAATCAGGTCATGGAGAATAGAAACAAGATGGAATAGAAAATATGAATTAGCGGAGGAAGTTATGTCAAGATTTTATGAAGCGCATCAAGTGATTCAAATTATTCGGAGTCCATTCGGTTTTAGCGAGGAGGGGAAGTCGAGAAAGAAATCGGAAGGGGAGACTGAAGAAGAATCCAGTATTTATGATAATGCTTATGTTGCGTATGAGAGATTCCAAAAGAACAAAGAGCCATTCGATAAACTTCAATCCATTAAGTTCCGTTTCATTACTATTTTTGGGAAGGAACACGAGAAACTCTTTGATGAACTAACGAGAATAGTCAATGAAATTTTATTTGCCGCACAAGAGATTGCTCGAATTCAATTGGATTCTTATAGTTCAATTGGCAGAGAGGAACGGGGTAAGGAGATGAGGGAATTGAGAAAAACGATATATTCGACATCCAGAACTGAGGATGATCCGATTGAGCAGAGAATACAGAAATTAATGAAGACTGTTGAAGGAGTGTGCAAAAAGATTGTTGGAGAACATTGATGTCATATCACCACAACTGGCGAGAATGAGATTCAGGACTACTTTTCTTGGGTTTTTATTAATTAGTACCACCTGCTTTTCGCAAACGGACTGGCAGCGTGGTTACGAAAGTGGGTACAAGGAAGGATATTGTTACGGAAAGTTTGGTTGTATTTCTCCATATCCGCCTCCATCAATGCCTGCCCTTTTGGAGAATTCAAACAGTTATCAAGATGGTTACAATAATGGTTTCAGGAGAGGTTCTGATGATTCAAAGAAGAGCGGAAGTAGGGGGCAGACCTCCAATGGATTTAGGTCTCAAACTCCAAACCGAGAGTTGCAGCGATTGTATATGCAGCAACAAGCGCAAGCAGAATTGGCTACGTGGGAGGACGAACAACGACAAAAGAAACTTGCCTACATGGAGGTTGTTAATAAGTTTTATGGATCGTTCAGTTCATACCCCGAACAAGTAATCGATGGATGGCACAAGGTAGTCGTTACAAATAATTATGATGTCGTACAAGAATCCAAAGCCTATGTTTCTCAAAACAGAATCTTGCACTGTGTAGAGGACAACTGGAAAGAAATTCCAATCATCAGCACAAGTCAGATAAACAAGGCGAGGGCACTTTTGTCATTGAACAAAGGAGGCAAGACGTTGGATTATGAAGTAATATTCATGAATTATTTGAGTACAGGAAAGGCCGATACCCCTCCGTTGGGAACTGGTACGGTCACGTTTTATTTGGTGTCTAAGAAGAAATTTCGCTACGGCGTTTCTGTTGATGTGGAGGACAAATATGTCGGCTCAATAATTACATATTTTGCAGACGGACACTCAAG
>WNFM01199522.1_pt1 | contig 13278 bp, 7 predicted proteins | sample 5400271 | NCBI WGS metagenome assembly WNFM01 (sample SAMN13153352, study PRJNA577476) | soil metagenome | isolation source: 60 cm saprolite on Douglas fir-dominated hillslope | place: USA:California | collected 2013-09-17 | reverse complement strand
AAGCAGCCCCCGGGCCAGCGCACCACCGGCACCTTGAGATTCTTCAGGGCCGCGACCACGTCCTTGCGCAGGCCGCGGGTATTGGGGATCGGCGAATCTTCGCCCACCCAAAGGCCGCCGTAGATACCGTGGCCCAGATGCTCCGCGAACTGCCCATAGATCCGCCGGTCGATCTTCCACTGCGGCTGGTCGGCATGAATCGTAAGCTCAGCCTTGACCGCGGTATCGTCTTGCGCCGATTTGGCCGGGGCGGGTGCTCCGAATGTGAGCGCGAGCGCGAAAGCGCTCGCAAAATGAATGCTGCGCAAACGCGGTTCGCGCGGTTCCGTGTTATTTGAAATGGGGTCCCCCGTCCGATTTTCAGCAGCTGGCACCTGAGCGAGCGCCTTCGCATTCTGGCCTTGTCCGGTGACCATTGACCAATAAAATTTTAGCGCACAGGCATATCGAATTTACCGACTGTTGGCCGTGCTCATTTCCGCTATGATTCGGGTAATCGTCGGATTTCGACCGGCGATCGAGCAGGTGTCATGGCTCAATTCCGCCCCCTCGTTGCACGATTGAATCAAAATCTGCCGTTGCTGGTCATCCTCCCGGCACTCGCCAGCTGCGTGGTCGGCCCGGACTATCGTAGGCCCGCCGCTCCAACGCACACCGCCTATGACTTGGCCGAATTGCCGGCGCAGGAGCGAGTCGATCAACCTGGCCCGCGATACGACACCGGCGCCATGCCGGACGATTGGTGGACCCTGTTGCAATGTCCTGCTCTCGACGATATCGAGCGGTTGGCACTGACCTCCAACAATTCATTGATCGCCGCCAAGGCAACCTTGCGGCAGGCAGAGCAGGTGGTTCTTGTGTCGCGCGCCCCCTATTGGCCGCAGGTGGGGTTGAACGCTGGTGTACAGCGCAATGGTGCGGGCAGGTTCACTCCGACTGCCGGCGGCACCAGTTCCGATTATTTCTCCGTTGGCCCGGCTGCGACCTACATGGCCGATCTGTTCGGCGCCACGGCGCGCGCCGTCGAACAAAGCGAAGCGCAAAAGCAGTATGCTCATGCTCAATTGCTGGCCGCCGATCTTACGGTGACCGGTGCCGTAGCCTCGCAGGCGATTGCCCTGGCCGGCGCTCGGCTGCAAATCAGCGCCGCCGAGGAAATACTGGCCGGTGATCGTCAAAATTTGGCCATCGTGGAAAAGCTCTTCACCGTCGGCAAGGCGGCACGGGGTGACGTACTGGCAGCGCAGAGCCAATGGGTTGGTGATGAAGCACAGCTTGCTCAGTTGCGCCAGCAACTGAGCGTCGCCCGGCATGCATTGGCGGTGCTGGTGAGCCGCACGGCGGTCGATTGGGCGCCGCCGGACTTCGCCATCGAAGACTTCGCTCTGCCCAGCCATCTTCCGACCACAGTGCCCTCAGCCTTGGTCGAACGGCGGCCCGATATCGAGGGGGCGGAGGCGTTGCTGCACGCAGCCAGCGCCGCCATCGGGATCGCGGCGGCGCAACTCTATCCGAACATCAGTCTGTCCGCCGCGGTCACGCAACAATCGGTTGATGCAAGTCAGGTGTTCAACAGCGTCAACAGGGTGTGGAGCCTCGGAGCCGGTCTGACCGCACCGGTTTTTCGCGGCGGCGCCTTGCGCGCACAAAAGCGGGCGGCCATCGAGGCCTATCAGGCGCAGTTGGCTACCTATGAGCAAACCGTTCTGACCGCCTTCGGCCAGGTGGCTGACAGCATGCGCGCGCTCGATCACGACGCCGAATTGCTGCACGATTCCCGCGACGCGCTCGATATTTCGATGTCTTCACTGGCGGTGCAGCGGGCTACCTACCAAGCAGGCAAAACGAGTCTCGTGCAGTTGCTGATTGCGGAAAAGACTTATTCCGAAGCTCGCCAGACCTTTGCCACGGCGCAGACGCAACAGCTTGAAGATGTGGTGCGGTTCTTCCTGGCGATGGGCGGGGGCCAGCCATTAGGGGTCGCGGCCGCGGGGAATACTTAAGGCTCCGGACTCAATCCCGCGCCAGAGCGTCGACCGGATCGAGCCGGGCGGCGTTGCGCGCGGGTACGAATCCAAACACGATTCCGATGAGGGCGGCGCATGAGAATGCGACCACGATCGACCCCAGGGAGAATACCAGGGTGAAGGGGACGAAGGGTCCAACCGCAAGCCCGATTCCGAACGCCAGGAGCACGCCCACGATGCCCCCCAACAGGCAGACCAAGGTCGCTTCGACCAGGAATTGATTCAGGATATCGCTGCGGCGCGCGCCCACCGCCATGCGTACCCCGATTTCCTGGGTACGCTCGGTAACCGAGACCAGGGTGATATTCATGATGCCGATGCCGCCGATGACCAGCGAGATGGCAGCAATCAAGGAGATCAGCACCTTCAGGGCCAACGTGGTGGATTCGATCGTCTTGCGGAGCGTGTCGGTGTCGAAGATGAAAAAATCCTTGCGCCCATGGCGCAGGGTCAGTGCGTTGACGATGGCGTTTTTGCTTGCCTCCATCGGTGCTGAATCGGTGAACCGGATGGTAAGTCCTTGCACATGGGACTGGCCGGTCAAGCGAGTCATCACGGTCGTGTAGGGTGCCCAAACATAGAGAAAGGCGGCGTAACCCATGCCCGGATCCTGGGCAACTACGCCGATGATTCGGCACGGCAAGGTGCCGATGAGAATGATTTCGCCGATTGGATTGCGTTGATCCGGAAAAAGTTTCTTCTGCGTATTCACGTCGATCACCACTTCCTGCGCGAGGCGGTGCACTGCGACCCGGTCGAAGGTGGTGCCGGCCACTATTTTTCTGCCATGAACGCGAAAGAATTGCTCGCCGACGCCGGCGACCTGCGCTTGCACCTCGATATTGCGGTAGCGCAGGTACGTCTGTGTGTACACGCTGGGGGTCGCGCTGTCGACGTAGCTCTCGCCCGCCAACGAGTCGGAGTCGGTCGGAGTCAGAGAATGAACGCGATTCGCCCACACATCCCCCATGTCCTTGCCAGGGTTGATGTCGATGGACTTGGTGCCGAGAGCGGCGATTTGCTTGAGAATGTATTGACGCGAGCCTTCGCCGAGCGCGACCACGGCGACCACCGACGCAATGCCGATGACGATGCCCAGCATGGTCAGGAAGGTGCGCAGCCGATGTGCCTTCATCGAGACGAAGGCAATGCGGAACGCTTCGATCACGCGGTCGGTTCTGGTCAACCAGGTCTCTTTGGCGGCAGGTTGCGCCGCGGTGCCGACCGGCACATGCAGTGTCCGACGGCGATCGGCGATGATCCTGCCATCGCTCAGCTCGATGATGCGCTGCGCATGCCCGGCGACCTTCGGGTCGTGCGTGACCAGGATGATGGTGTGGCCGGTTGCATGCAGCGTCTGGAGAGATTCCAAGATCTGCTCGCCGGTGGTGCGGTCGACGGCACCCGTGGGTTCGTCTGCCAGAATGACCTGACCACCGTTCATCAGCGCTCTGGCGATGCTGACCCGCTGCTGTTGGCCGCCCGACAATTGGCTGGGTCGATGATCCAGCCGGTCGCCCAATCCCAGCCGAGTCAGCAACTCGACCGCGCGCTCGCGCCGCGCATGTCGTTTCATGCCGGCATAGATCGCCGGCAATTCGACATTGGCGCAAGCGGACAGACGAGGCAGCAGATGGTAGCGTTGAAAAACAAAGCCAAAGTGCTCGCGGCGCAGGGCGGCCAGCGAATCGGCATCGAGTTCATTGGTCTCATGTCCGGCCACCCGATAAGTTCCCGCCGAGGGCCTGTCGAGGCAGCCCAGAATGTTCATCAGGGTCGATTTCCCCGATCCGGAGCTGCCTACGATGGCAACCATTTCACCCGCTTCGATGCTCAGGTCGACATCTCTCAAGGCAATGATGGACTGCTCCCCCGACGGGTATTCCCTGCGCAACGCCCGTAGGTCAAGCAGGGGCGCGTTCATTTCGCCGGCTCGCCGGTGTCGTGACCGCCGTTGTCCGGACTGCCCGCAACCACGCGTTCATTCTCTTTCAGGCCGTCGACAATTTGAGCTGTGACATTGTTGTTGAGGCCCACGCGAACTTCGCGCGTCTCGGCCACTCCGGCGGCGTTCAGCACCTGCACGGTATCGTGACCCTGTGCGGTGCGTTTCCCCAGCGCCGTGGATGGAATGGTGACCGCATGCTTCGCCTCGTCCAGCACGATATTGACCTGGACCGTCATGCCGCTGCGAAGCCTGCCGTCGGTGTTATCGACGTCGAAGCGGGCGAGGAAGTAGACGGAATTGTTGAGCGTCGTGTTTCTACGGTTGCTGCCGCCGGTGCTGACGCTGTTGTCATCGACAAAGGATTCTGGCGCGGGATCCAACGTCTGCAGTTTCCCGTAAAATCGATGATCGGGATCGCCCAGAGTCGTGAAGTACACCGTCTGACCGGTGGCGACCTTGGCGACATCGGCCTCCGAGACCTGTGCGGTGACGACCATGCGGTCGAGCCGCGCGAGCATGACGATGGTGGGCGCCGTTTGCGCCGAGTTGACGGTTTGCCCCTGCTTGGTGACGATGCCGACCACGGTGCCGTCGATTGGCGCGGTGATCTTGGTGTAGCCGACGTTCACCTCTGCCGTGTTGAGTGTGATCCCGGCGCCGACGATCTGCGCATCCAGCGCCTCGATATCCGCCTGCCTGCCGTCAAACGTTGCTTTGGCGGTCTCGAAGTCGCCGCGCGAAGTGAATCCCTCGGCCACCAATGCCTGTTCGCGATGATAGTTCTGTTCGGCCAGCACCAGTGCGGCCGCGGTGCTGCGCCGTTGCGCCCGTAGGCTTGCCAATGTCGCCTGTGCGCTGCGCAGAGCATTTTCAGCGAGCGCCGGATCGATCTCGGCAATGAGCTGATGCTTGGTGACCCGCTCACCCAGCTCTACCTTCAATGATTTCAGTTGACCGGAGACCTGCGCACCGACGTTGACCAACTGTTTAGGCTGCAGCGTGCCGTTGGCCACGACGTTGAGCTCGAGATCGGCAATCGTTGCGGGGACCGTGAGCAACTGAGCGGCCGCGTGCAGCGGAAGGTACTTTCTTTGAACGACGATGCCGACGGCAATAACCAGAGCAGCCGCCGCAAAATACCTCCAATTGCTGCCGCGCCGCTGTATCAAGCGCCGTTCCGTGCCAAAGCGTGCGTGGCCAATCCGATCCTTAGTCCGTATTGACGATTCAACCGGTATATTGGCCGGGTTCGGACCCCTCGACGTATTGCATTTAAGAGCACAGCCATATCAATTTCCATCTAACTGCGGGGCGCTTGAATAGCCTAATATCGAGCGATTGTGGCAGCGCCGTGGACCGCAGGGGGTGGCCGCGGTCGCGGCTGCTGAGTCGCGGAAGGGGTGGCGATGCGATCATTTCAACCATGCGCGGTTCTTGGCATCGTCCTGTGCGTGCTGTTCGCACCCGCGACGGCGCCGGCCGAAGTCGCGCCGCGGGCGGACAGGCCATGGATGAGCACCACCGCGAGTGCGGAGCAGCGCACACGGATCTTGCTCGAGGCCATGACGCAGGACGAGAAGCTGGCACTGGTGTTGGGTTACTTCTCCAGCGATGCACCGTGGAAGAACTTCAAGAGGCCGGAGGGCGGATTGGAGCAATCGGCCGGGTACGTCGCCGGCACCGTGCGTCTCGGCATACCCGCGCTCACCGAAACCGACGCCGGTACCGGCGTTGCCAGTCAGCCCGGCGATCACCCGCGTAGCAAAACGGCATTGCCGTCCAATCTCGCCGACGTCACATTGTCCGTCGATCCCCGGCTCCTGGCGCAGTACGACAGTACGCAGAAAACGTGGATCACAGCGAAAGGAGAGTACGAACTCGTCCTGTCGTCGGATGCGCGCACGCCGGTGGCGAAAACGGTGGTGCGCCTGGCTCCCTCGACAGTAGGCCAAGTTCGATCGGTTCATCGAATGCTTCAACCCTGAGCGGGCTCGTGTGAGCCCGCAACGTCCCTCGACGCAGTTTTGATCGTCTCGACCCAAAATGTGCTGCCATCGCCTCGCCAGTGAAGCTCTTCAATCCGCTTGCGCTCGCCCGATAAAATGATTTCCTCGATCCAACCTAGCTCAGCAGCAAAGACCGACGCCCCAACTCCGGCGTTGCTCTATTCATTCTCCACAACTATGGGTGCGCTCGGCGTACTGGCAGCGGCCTGCGGCAACTTCATGACGCAGAAGCGCACCAGCCGGTTTCCGGAAAAACTCCGCTTGGCCAGAAGTGAATCGTCCTGGCCGTGTGCCGCGGCGTTGGCGACGGCGGCGCTAGCGACCGCGCCATTGTCCATTCCGGCACATGCGCAGGCCTTTGAACGCGCGATCGCCGCCGATATGGTGCAGCTGGACGGCGCGCGCGATATGTTCTGGCAGGACTGCGTCGGAGCGGACCATCCCGGCATCCTGTTGCGCAGGGACAATCTGGCGCAGCTGCGCATGACGCATGAGCAGCTTGGCTTCAAATACATCCGCTTCCACGGCATCTTTGCCGACGATATGGGAGCCTATCGCGAGCTGAGCGGCAAGCCGGTCTATGATTTCGGCAAGATCGATGCCGTGTACGACGCCATCCTGCACCTCGGCATGAAACCATTCGTCGAGCTCAGCTTCATGCCGCACGATCTCGCGACGAGCGACCGCACGATCTTCTATTGGAAGGCAAACGGCTCACCGCCCAAAGACTACGGTAAGTGGGCAGATTTCATCGCGGCCTTCATCCAACACCTCGAGGCCCGCTACGGCAAGGCCGAAGTGGTTCAATGGCGATTCGAAGTCTGGAACGAGCCCAATCTCGATGGGTTCTGGGCGGCCGGCGACCAGCAAGCCTATTTCCGGCTGTACGACACCACCGCGAAGGCCATCAAGGCCGCCGATCCCTCCCTGCGGGTCGGAGGCCCAGCCACTGCGGGCGTAGCCTGGGTGCCGCAGTTCATCGGCCATGCCCGAGCGGCAGGGGTGCCGATCGATTTCATCACCACGCACACGTACGGCGTCGAGGGCGGCTTTCTCGACCAGAACGGCGAAGGCGACAACCGGCTGTCCACCAAGCCCGGATCAATCAGCGATGATGTGCGCAAAGTGCGCGATCAAGTCAGCTCGTCGCCGATGCCGGGTTTGCCCTTGTATTTCACCGAGTGGAGCACCAGCTACAACCCGCGCGATCCAATCCACGATGCTTACCTCAGCGCTGCCTTTGTGCTCGAGAAGCTGAAGAAGACCGAAGGCGTGGCACAGTCCATGAGCTACTGGACTTATACAGACTTGTTCGAGGAGGCCGGCCCGCCGCCCGCCTCGTTTCATGGCGGGTTTGGCCTGATCAACCGCGAAGGCATCCGCAAGGCGGCTTTCTTCGCCTACCGGTATCTCAACGAGCTGGGAGCGCAGGTGCTGCGCAACGCCGACCGGGCGTCGTGGCTGACGCGCGAGGGCGATAATTTTTCCGGCCTGATCTGGAACTACACGGTTCCAGACCAGGATGAAAGTAATCGTCCTTACTTTCGCAAGCTGCACCCACCCACGTCTCTGCCGTCCATCGATTTGACGGTATCGTCGCTACAACCGGGCACTTACCGACTGTCCCTGCATCGCACCGGGTTCAAGGCGAATGACGCCTATTCGCAATATATCGAATGGGGGTTGCCACAGAACTTGACACCTGAACAGGTCACTACATTGCAGCACCTCGCGGAGGATGTGCCCGAGACGGAAATCAACATTGAAGTCGGGAGGAACGGGTCACTTAGCCGGAAAATCGCCCTTCGAGCGAATGACGTTATCCTGGTCAAACTGAATCGAGTGCAGTAACGCGATTGAAACGGACGGATGCCCTCCCTTCTTCGGCCCAACTCCCGCGCGGAGCCTCACTGAGGTAGTTGCGAACAATCCCATGAAACACACACGGCGTGATGCCCTGAGGGCCATCCTCCTGGGAGCGGCTTCGACACAGGGGATGGTCGAGCCCGTCCCGGCCGCCGGCCGACGGCAATCACCCGCAGAGGCGGAGCTCGACCACGGTATTAAAGGTCGTCGTGTTGCCTGGGCCAAAGGCTTTGAAGGTCAGCGAAAGGCCGATCTGGGCGACGGCACATTTCTCAACCCCATCGTCGCGGGCGACCATCCGGACCCCACCGTCCTGAAGGATGGGGAAGACTATTTCATGACGTTCTCGTCGTTCTTCTCTTATCCCGGAGTCATTATTTGGCATTCCCGCGATCTGGTGAACTGGACTCCAGTCGGCCCGGCAGTCACCAAACCACTGGGTACGATTTGGGCGATGGATCTGGTGAAACACAGTGGACGCTTCTATATCTACATTCCGGCCAGTGCCCGAGGGGAGCAGTCGATTTTTGTCATCTACGCAGACGACATTCGAGGCCCTTGGAGCGATCCGATCGATTTGAAGATATCCGCTTGTATCGACCCCGGCCACGCCGTTGGTGAGGACGGCAATCGTTATCTATTCTTCAACGGCGTGCGCCGCATTGCCTTGACGGATGATGGCTTGGCGACTACTGGTCCTTTGGAACACGTTTATAACCCTTGGCACTATCCCGAAGACTGGGTCGTCGAAATGTTTGCGCCAGAGGGACCGAAGGTGTTTCGACGCGGCGAATGGTTCTATCTCGTGGCAGCCGTCGGCGGCACGTCGGGCCCTCCAACCAGTCACATGGTCACCGTCGCGCGATCGCACTCCATCCACGGTCCCTGGCAGGACTGCCCCCACAACCCGATTGTCCACACAAGAAATGCCGACGACCCATGGTGGTCCCGCGGCCATGCGACAGTCGTGCAGGGACCAAACAATCAATGGTGGATGATTTACCATGGCTACGAAAACGGCTTTCGCACCTTGGGCCGACAAACCTTGTTGGAACCTATCGAATGGACCGGCGACGGGTGGTTCCACGCTACGGGCGGCACGCTCTCGAAGCCCATTGGCAAGCCGCTGGCAGGCCCGGCTGAAGCGTCCGGCTTTCCGTTGTCGGATAACTTTTCAACCAACAAGTTCGGTGTGCAGTGGAGTTTCTTCAATCCCGGCGAGGATGAAGCAAAGCGAGTGCGCTACGAGGCGCAAGCGCTGGTCATCTCGGCAAAGGGCACAACCCTATCCGATTGTTCACCCTTTACCTTCATCGTCGGCGATAGAAACTATGAGGCGTCGATCACTTTGGAAATAGGCGACGGCGCGCAGGCCGGCATCACGCTGTTCTATAACGAACGCATGTTCTGCGGTTTCGGGTTCAGCAATCAGCAGATGTTCACCTACAACTATGGCCAGGAACATCGCTGGATGCGCGAGGACCTGCGGACCAGGACCGTGCGCCTCAAGGTGGTCAACCGCGCCAATATCGTGACCTTTTATCATTCCCGCGACGGCGGAGCCTGGGTCAAGCACCCGTGGCAAATGGAGGTGTCAGGGTTTCACCACAACGTCTTGGGAGGTTTTCTCAGTCTGAAATTCGGTATCTATTGTGCAGGCGTGGGGGAAGTTAAGCTGCGCGATTTTGTGTACATGGCCTCCGAGACATCCGCGTAGAGACATCGCGTCGGGCGGTACATTCCGATGGTACTCACCGGGATCGTTTCTGGTGCTCAGAGGAGCTCGATCCGGCCTGCAGGGCTTCGTGAGCTCATACTGAGCTCCATCGAACAGCAAACCGCCTACCTGCAAGGTGGGGGCAAGGTGCTCGATAGTTGCAGCCACGATTTCGGAATGTGCGACAGCTCGTAACACGTACTTCGTCTTCGATGCGCGCAAGAAGAGCCTTCCTACATCTCTCGCATACCGACGAGCCGCTGAACGGTCAATCTACAACGTCCACCCGCTTACATTGAGTGCCCCGATAAGGAAACTCCGGTGTCAGGGTGACAACATACAATCAAAACCTTCCCGCCACCGTGATTCGGAAGTAGCGGCCCACCACGTCGTAGAGCGCATTGTCGGTACCGTCCTGGCCCCCCGCGTCATAGAGCAGCGGTGCCGTCTTGTTGAAGACGTTCTGAACTGACAGCGTGAGCGAGACTTTCGACGTGAAACCGAAACTCGCCGCCAGATCATGATAGAGGTAGGAGCCGATCGTCGCATATGAGCCGCCGTTCAGAATGGCGAGATAGTCGATACCGTTGGCCGAATCGGTAACTTTGCCGAGCTAATGGTCGCGCGCCACCGCGGTTGCGAACGGAGATTGTTGGGAGAACAGAGTATGCCTGCGCACTGGGTGGTGGTGCCGTCGAGCGCGGTGTAGACCCAGGTGTCCAGATGGTTGATGTTGGCCGCAAATAGCAGATGTCCGGGTGAACCGCCGATCTCGCCCAGCTGTATGCGATAGGAGATATACAGATCTTCGCCCGAAGTCCGGAGCGATGCGCCATTCTTCGGGGCCGCACCGACGCGCGCCGTGGGGCTGCCGATGACCAAGGTGCCGGCTGCATCGCGCGATAGCAGGCTGCACGCCGCCGTATTGCCTCCTTGAAAGCATGCGTTCGCTATCCCCGTGTACGTTCCAAACTCTGTCGAAATATAGTCATCGATTTTTATTCTGTAGAAGTCCAATGAGGTGTAGAAACCTGGGGCGAACGGAGGAGTCCAGTTGCCGCCGAGGGTGAGGGTATGGGCCTTTTCAGGTTTCAGATTCGGATTTCCCAACGAATACACGGTGCCTTGAGTGCTGATCGGACGGAACGTGTTCGGGTCCACCGAGGCGATGGGAACGCCATTGACACCCAAGACGGGCGTTGTGCCATTGCAGCGGTTCTGGGTGGTCGTCGTGCCATCGAAATTGCGCGCGGCGCAAGGGTCAGTGATCCCGGGAGCGCTCTTTGAAGGCGTTGCGAAGAGTTCAGCGAGCGAGGGTGCTCGCGTGGCGTTTTGGTACATTGCCCTGAGGCGCAGGCCAGTATCGGCGCCCGGTTCCAGCTGTATTCCCAACTTATCGGTCCACAGTAATCCGGACGTGGAGTAGTCGGAACCACGAACGCCTGCCAACAGCGTCAACGATTTGATCCCAAAGCGGTCGTTCAACAGGGGCGCCTGCGTCTCGCCGTACAGTTCGCCCACGGTGTACGATCCTGAGATGGGGAGCGCCGCGGGAGCTCCCAGTACGTTGCCTTGGCCATTATTGGCCTGCTTTTCGGCGTCTGGCTGGTAGGACACCGCATCGCGCCGGACCTCGGCGCCGACGGCAGCCTTGATCGCTCCCGCCGGCAGGTTGAACAACGAGCCGCTGAGGTCCAACGACAGATCCTGACGGTCGTAGCTGGTGGTATCGGTCACGTTCGGCAATCCGACATAGGCCAATGCTGCCGGCGAATAGGGTAGGAAGGGGCTCTGTCCCACGCAACCCGCCGGAGAACCGGCGGGACAATCATTGAACGCCGCTTGCAAGCGATCCTGAGCCACCGCGTGCGTAAGGTCCGTGAATCGGACATGGCTGACATCGGCATACAGGTCCCAATGCCAATCACTGGCCAAGTCACCGCGAAGACCGCCGCCGACATTGATGTAGTCGGTGGTATAGACGTCCGTGGCATCGCCGAAAGCAGGCTCCGTTCCGGCGACAGTGGCCAAAGCGCCCGGATCCGGTCGGGCGGCGAGGGCAGCCTGCGTCGCCGCGTTCAGGAATGTGCTGGTGGGCGAGATGGTGATGTTGGAAACAGGGTCGTAGTGAAAGCCGCTCTCCTGCGTGTGCACCACATTGTGCACATAGAAGGCTTCGAAGTAGGCCTCCGCACCCAGGGACGACAGTGGAACGTGGCCCACGGCGGAGAGGTTTTCGCGATGTTGCGGTAGGATCAAATCGCTGCGGGCCGCAAAGTTGTACTTGTCGCCGCCGAAGGCGCTGTTGATGGCGCAGAAGCCGCGCACGCCGGTCGCGGTGGGAACCAGCGTCCGGGAGCCGCCCGTGACGAAGAAGATGGGAATACTATCGCAGGCGGTGCCGTCGCTCAAGGTAATGCCAGTGGGCACCTTGGGACTGCGGTTGTTGCCATTGTTGATGATGGCAACGGTGCCATTGGCCCCGCCTTCCCAGGGGAATCCCGATTTGCTGGTGCTGTATTCGCCGGGAATGGCCGCCGTGTCGATCTGGCTGATGGTGCGACGGTCCTCCAATGTCCCACTGCGCGCGTTGAACGTCGCGTTCAACATCAGATTGCCGCCGTCCCCAATAGGAGTGCCGGACAGAATGGACACAGTGCTCTCGGTCCCATCGCCATACGTTGAAACGCCGCCGCCGGCCTTCACCTCGAGCCCGACGAAATTTTTCTTGAGGATGAAGTTGATGACACCGGAAATTGCGTCTGAACCATAGGTCGAGGATGCACCGCCGGTCACGGTTTCTACCCTTTCGAGCATTTCGACAGGCACGTTGTTCACGTCCGCTGTGCCATCCGCGCGCGAGGGGGTCAAGCGCCGACCATCGATCAAAACCAGATTCCTGTTGGGCCCCACGGCGCGCAGGTCGAGCGTCACGATGCCGCCGCCGGTTCCCGCGGACGGCAAATTGCTGTTGGAGGTGTTTCCCGCGACGACCTGCGGCAGTTGGTTCAGGATTTGTTCAACGTTCACCTGACCGGTCAACTTGATGTCGTCGCTGGACACGACCGTGATGGGACTGGCCGAAGTCTCTCCGGCCGGCTGCAGGATCCGAGTGCCGGTGACGACCACTTCCGCAAGACCTTGTTCGGTGTCGCCCGTTTCGGCGGCAACGACGTGGGACATGGACATGGCATACACAGAGGCGAACAGCACAATCTGCGCGCGGCGATGCCGGACGAACGTCGTAAATCTCATTGCCATCTCCCTGTTTTCGGCAAGCGGAACGCGAAGGTTTCCACCTGCTATTTGTCTTGGGTGCTCCCTCAAATCGGTGCAAACCGCTTTGCGCAAAGCCAATGTTTCACGGCAGCGTAGTCCTTACGTGCCGTGGCGCCAATCACATGTGCGTGTGACAGCAACGACCGGACTCAGGTCTTCGGTTCGGTCAAAGTGGTGGCGGGAAACAACTCTTCCACGGATATCTTCCTGACCGCCATGTGTTGTTCCATGGAATAGCGGATGGCGGCCTCCAAGGTGGGGCGGCTTGCCTCGACGCCGTAGGGAAAGATGTCGGGTCCAAGGACTTCCTGGGCTGACAATGCTGAACTGACCACCCACGGCAAGCCGATCTTGAGCGCGGCGGTTTCGAACAGTTCCGCCTGGCTGATGCGTTTGGCTTCGCTGAACGCCTTGAAGAGACTGGCGGCCACCCAC
>WNFM01029089.1_pt1 | contig 13278 bp, 10 predicted proteins | sample 5400271 | NCBI WGS metagenome assembly WNFM01 (sample SAMN13153352, study PRJNA577476) | soil metagenome | isolation source: 60 cm saprolite on Douglas fir-dominated hillslope | place: USA:California | collected 2013-09-17 | reverse complement strand
CAGCACCGCCAGCATCACGTGACCGGCAACCATATTGGCGAAAAGTCGCACCGACAGCGACATCGGGCGGATCAAATAGGAGATGATCTCAATCGGGATCATCAATGGCAGCAGCCAAATTGGCGCACCTTTGGGAACGAAGAAGCCGAGGAAGTGAAATCCGTGCCGCACGAAGCCGATCATCGTGACGGTGATGAACACCATCATGGCCAAGGCAAAGGTGACGGCGATATGGCTGGTCACCGTAAAGGCGCCCGGCAGCAGGCCAAACAAGTTGCAGAACAGAACAAACATGAAGATCGAGAATACCCAGGGAAAATACTTCTTCCCTTCATTGCCGACATTCTCTTGCAGCATATTGGCGATGAAACTGTAGAGGAATTCGACCAATGCCTGCCAGCGGCCCGGCACCACCGACTGCTTGCGCATGCCGATCAGCATGAAGCCGGTGATCGCGGCAATCGCGATCAACATCCACAAGGATGAATTGCTGAACGAGATATCGTACCCGAAAGCATGTAGTTCGCCGCCGGGAAGATGTTCGATCTTGAACTGTTCAAGTGGGCTGTGATGCTCTGCTGCCGCCACGATGCCGACCCCATTTTTTGCGGGGTCGTCCGACCCCAAATTCATGTCACCGGACCATGTGGCACCGGTCTGCTCTCGGCAGCCGCCGATCTCTGAAGGCCAGAAACCGCGTGGCCGCAAAATCCCTATTTCTGGTCGCGTTGGAGGTTTTTGGCCATCCGCACGATGTTCGCCACGCCGGCCGCCAATCCCAGGAACATGAAGATGATCATGAACCAGGGTTTGGTGCCGAGGCTGCGGTCGATGAACCAACCGAGCCCAAGGCCGACCACAATGCCGACGACCAGCTCGAGGCTCATCCGCGCACCGGTCGCCGCCATGCGGCTGTCGCCCGGTGCATCGTCCTTGGCCGATTTAGCCGGACCGTCGGCTCGCTCGCGCGCTGCCTTTAGCCGCGCATCAAGCTCATCCAGCCGATCCGGGTCTTTCTCGGTCATGCGATGAATCCTCGAGATATCCCCTTGGCAAACGCCACCAACACGCCACCCCTCAGCAGCGCGCAGGCGCGCGAAACATACGGTCGGGTCAGACTCGTGTCAAGTCGATTCCCGGAAATCTAACTGCCTGAAATGATTAACAAAAAGGCCATTTGTCGCAGGCTGCGACAGGCCTTTCCCCAACCTAGCTGGCCGCCCGCAACTCTTCGACTTGCTGCAGGTCGACGGAAACCAACTGCGATACCCCGCGCTCGGCCATGGTGACACCGAATAGCCGGTCCATGCGCGCCATGGTCAGGCGATGGTGGGTGATCACCAGGAAGCGGGTCGAGGTGCTGCGGCCGAGTGACTGTACCAGATTGCAGAAGCGCTCGACATTGGCATCGTCCAGCGGTGCATCGACCTCGTCGAGGACGCAGATCGGGGCCGGATTGACCAGGAAGACGGCAAACAGCAAGGCGAGGGCGGTCAGGGCCTGCTCACCGCCGGAGAGCAGCGACATGACCTGCAGGCGCTTACCCGGCGGGCTGGCCAGAATCTCCAGGCCGGCTTCCAGCGGATCTTCTGCCTCGGTCAGCTTGAGATGGGCGCGGCCGCCACCAAAGAGATCCGTGAAAAGCTTCTCGAAGTGCCCGTTAACCAGTTCGAAGGCAGCCAGCAAGCGTTCGCGGCCTTCGCGATTGAGGCTGTTGATGCCCTGGCGCAGGCGCGAGATGGCATTGATAAGGTCGGATTTTTCACCCTGCATGCCGCTCAACTGCTGGTCGAGTTCGTCCGATTCAGCTTCGGCACGCAGATTGACCGGTCCGATATTCTCCCGTTCCCGCATCAGGCGGTGCAGACGTTGCTCGATCTGGTCGCGTTCCGGCAGCGGTTCGCCCGGTTCCAGTTCGGCCAGCGGCAATACTTCCTCTGGCGAACATTCCAGCCGTTCGCGGATGCGCTCGCTCAGATTTTGATAAGCTTCCAGTGCCTGGGCGATGGCGGCCTCGGCCCGGACTTTGTTCTCGCGGGCTTCGACCAGGCGGCCTTCCTCGCCTTTGAGGGCCCGGTCAGCTTGGGCAAGATTGGTTTCCGCCTCGGCCAGGACATCGGCGGCCTGCTGGCGAGCAAAGCTCGCTGTTTCGATCAGATCCAGCAGCTGCATCTTCTTTTCGGCAATTTCAGCGGGCAGGCTTTCCAGCCGTTCCAGTTCTGCCGCCACCAGCTCGCGCCGCTGGGCGAAGGTTTCCAGCTGGCGCTGGGCATTGGCGGTGCGATTCTGCCAGGAATCCTGGTCACGAGCGATCGAGAGCAGGCGCTGCTGGCGCTGATCGGCTTCACGGCGCAGGCGTTCATCGGTGGCGCGCGCTTCGATCAGGCGGGTCCGGCGTTCGGCGAGGATCGGCCGCAATTCGGCAACCCGCAATTGCGCCACATGGAGATCCGGCAGATTGGCGATTTCGTCTTCTGCTGCCGCCTGTTCCATCGCTGCTTCATCGATATCGGCAGCGACCGATTCGGCCTGCTGATCGAGGCCTTCCCGACGTGAATTCAGCTTCGACAGGGTCTGCTCGGCCCGGCTCAACTGCTCGCGGGCCTGACGGGCAGCGTTATAGGCGGCCTGCAGGCTTTGACGCGCCGCCTGCTCACGCGCGGTCAGATCGGCGATTGCCGTCTTCGCCGCGTCATGTGCCTGCTGGGCAACGGCCCAGGTCTCTTCCGCGCCAGCTTGATCGGCCAGCAGCTCGGCGAGACGGTTCTTCTGCTTCAGACGCTGCACGGCGGCGGTCGGCGCGCCGGCGGCGACGCTCAATCCGTCCCAGCGCATCATGGCGCCGTCACGGGTCACCAGGCGCTGCCCCTGGGCCAGCTGTGTCTGCAGCTGACGAGCTGTGGCTTCATCGGCGACGACACCGATCTGGCTCAACCGTCGTAGCAAGGCAGCGGGACCGGCGACATGTTGGGCCATGGTCTCGGCGCCCGACGGCAGACGCGGTGCCGTGGGATCCGGCGGCAGATCGCGCCAATGCACCGGCGCGCCTTCGGTCAGCGAGGCCTGCAGATCATCGCCCAGTGCCGCACCCAAGGCGGCTTCGTAGCCGCTGGCAACGCTGATCAGATCGACGACCGGCGGCCACATATCGGCTTCGGCTTCGGCCAGCAGCGAATTCAGGGCCTCGATCTCGGCGCGCATGCGCGCCCGCACGGCTTCCGCCTGCTGCAGATGGGTGCGCAAGTCGGCTTCGCGTTCGGCACCTGCCTGGCGCTCGAATTCGGCCTCGGAGAGCGCTTGCTGCGCCTGTTCCAGCTCCATTTCCGCCTGGCCGGCGGCATCGCGCGCCGCCAGAATTTCGATGTCGCTGTCGATTTCGGCAGCGAGGCGCTCTTTTTCCAAAGCGACTTCGCCAGCACGCAGGCGCAGCCGGTCAAGGCGTTGGGTGAGGTCGCTCAACCGCCGCTGCAAGGCCGCCTGCCGGGCTTCGCCGGCAGCGACATTCTGCGTCAATTGCGCGAGTTCGCTTTCGCATTCCTCGACATCGGCACCGGCAACTGACACGGCTCGCCCGGATTCATCGGCCAAGGCGGCTTCGCTGGCCGCGGTGTCTTCCAATTGTGCGCGCTCATCGAGCAGGCGTTCCTGGGCCTGGACAGCATCCTCGGCCAAGGCCTGCTCGCGCGACGTATCCGTGTCGATATCGCGTATCTGGCGCTCGGCATCGGCGCGGGCACCGGCAACGCGTTGCTCTTCCTGATCGAGCTGCGCGCGGGCAATGGTCAAACGCTGCAATTCGGCCGCAGCTTCTGCCTCGGTCTGACGCAGGCTTGGCAGCACGATCGCTGCTTCGCTCTGTTGCGTGGCGGCAATGACGGCGGCGCTGGTCAGCGACACGACGGCCGTCTCCGCAGCCGTCAGCGCTTCTTCGGCAATCTGCCGGCGATGCGCGGCGTCGGCCCAGAGCAGATGGAACAGAGCCGCTTCGGCGCGGCGAATCTGGTCGTTGAGATTGCGGTAGCGCGAGGCCTGTCGGGCCTGTTTCTTCAACCCAGAGAGTTGGCTCTCCAAGGTGACGATGACATCATCCAGCCGGGCAAGATTGGCCTCGGCCGCCTTCAGTCGCAGCTCCGCCTCGTGGCGGCGCGAATGCAGGCCGGTGATGCCGGCAGCTTCTTCCAACAAGCCGCGGCGATCGGTCGGCTTGGCATTGATAATGGCGCCAATGCGGCCTTGGCTGACCAAGGCGGTCGAATGGGCACCCGTTGCCGAATCGGCGAACAGCAATTGCACGTCGCGGGCGCGGCTATCCTTGCCATTGACCTTGTAGCTCGATCCTTCGCCACGATCGATGCGGCGGGAAATCTCAAGCTCGTCATTGTCGTTGAACTGGGCCGGCACCTTGCGGTCGGTATTGTCGAGACAAATGATCACTTCAGCGACGTTGCGGGCCGGTCGATCGCCGCTGCCACCAAAGATCACGTCATCCATCTCGCTGCCGCGCATGCGCTTGGCGGAGGTTTCGCCCATGGCCCAGCGGAGGGCCTCAACGAGATTGGATTTGCCGCAGCCATTGGGTCCGACGATACCGGTCATCCCCGGCTGAATCAGCAGCTCGGTATGGTCCACGAAGGACTTGAAGCCGTGCAGGCGGAGTTTCGTAAAGTTAACCAAGGCAGTCTGTTTCCCGTCTCAAACCACACATGATCCGATGGCGCGGCCGGGTGGCCGCACCATCGAATGCATTGTCATTTTACCTTTTGCAATTCAGCATCGATCAATTGCTTGAAGACTTCAAAAGACCGGGCACCGGAAATCTTCTGATCCATCACCAGGAAGGTCGGCGTCGCGTCGACTTGATACTTGTCTTCCCCTTCCTTGCGGGAATTGATGATCTTGTCCTGGGTCGCCTTGTCGCTGAGGCATTGGGCGAATTTCGCATCATCGATGCCGGCGGTCTTGGCAACGGCCATCAGCGGCTGGGTGGCATCATCGACCAGCCAGCTGGCCTGCGACTTGAACAGAATGTCGGTCATGCTGAGAAAGGCTTCCTTGGGCAGGCAATGCGCCAGCATGGAGGCCTGCAAAGCCTGTTTGTTCAAGGGATAGTCCCGCAGCACCAGCTTGACCTTGCCAGTATCGATATAGGCGGCCTTCACCTGCGGCAGGATATCCTCGGCAAAATGCGCGCAATGCGGGCAGCTCAGCGAATAATATTCGATGATCGTGATGGGGGCCTTGTCGTCGCCAAGGATGATGTCGTCGGGATGCACATCCGGCAGCGCCGCGAGTTTGGTCGTTTCAATGGTCGGATTGACAGCCTGCGCGGCCGGCCAGAACTGCCAGGCAGCCAAGCCACCGACCACGAGGACCACCAATACGGCCAGGGCAATCAAGACTTTCTTGTTCACTTCAACACCTTCGTCACGTGGTTGCCGCCAGATCGAACCGCCATCGCATCGGATGCGAGGTCTCTAGTTCCCCGCATCAGCGTCGTCCGGATCCGGGGACAGATGCCCACCCCGCCCGGTTTTGGCAGGATTCGACCGATGGCGCAAGGTTGCCTCAACCCCTGGTGCGAGTCGGACTTTCGGGCAGTTTGCCGGGTCATTCTGCGTGTTTAGAGAATCTCGCGGAATTCCAGCGAGTCGCGACGGGATGACAGGCTAGGGCGCGCGCGGCGGGACTTTTGCCCGTTGCCGGATCGCTTCACCGAGTCGCCGTAAGGCATCCTGCGGGCGCCAAAGGCGGCAGTTTGATCGGGGCGCGGGACGGGCGGCGGCGCAAGGTACCTTGAACCAGGCGCAATCTGGCAACCGCCCGGTAGCCGAAGAAGCCATTGATCCGCTCGATCAGCACGGGCGTTTGATGCTGGATTTCCAGCGCCAGGGCGCCGATGCAGCGCAAGGTCAAGGTGCCATCATGCCGCTCGCCCTTGGGAAAGCGCAGCATATCCGGTTGGCAGCCGCGGGCCAGATCGGCACCGATGATCTCCGGCCAATGGGTGACCAGTCCGGCCTCGGCAAAGCCGCGGCTGCCGATTGCGGCGCGGGTGACGGCCGGTACATTGACGGCCAGCGCCGCCAGCGACCCGCGCCGTTGTTGCGACCGGTCTTCGGTACCGAGTGCCGCTGTCTTGTCGGCCTTGCCGGTACCGCCGGATTTTTTGCTGTCTGTTGTCATCACGCGCCAATTCTAGAGCGCGATGGTCTCTGAGAGAAGCTGTTTGCTTCCATCCGATCCGGCTCTCCTCAATATGATAAGAGGGCGATTCACGCTTCACGTGGAAGCAATCTGCTTCCACGTGAAGCGATCGCGCTCTAGAGTGCCGCCTGCCATGAAGACAAGAACTGCTAAGCTTGCCAAAAAGCCGATGGGTGCGGCTAACCTCGATCAGCTGCCAGGTGCCTTGCTGGCCTGGTATGACCGGCATCGCCGTATCATGCCCTGGCGATCGCTGCCCGGGCACCTGCCAGACCCCTATCACGTCTGGCTCTCCGAGATCATGCTGCAGCAGACCACCGTCGCCACGGTCAAAGGCTATTTCGATGCATTTCTGGACCGCTGGCCCCGGGTCCAGGATCTGGCGGCAGCGGATCTCGACCAGGTGCTGACGGCCTGGGCCGGATTGGGCTATTACGCCCGCGCCCGCAATCTGCATCGTTGCGCGCAAGCCGTGGTGCAGCAACATGCCGGCAAATTTCCCGCCGACGAGGCTGGGTTGTTGGCCCTCCCCGGGATCGGTCCTTATACCGCAGCGGCCATTGCCGCCATCGCCTTCGATCGGCCGGCAACGATCCTCGATGGCAATGTGGAGCGGGTGATCAGCCGGATCTATCGCGTGGCGACACCGCTGCCCAAGGCCAAGGAAGAGTTGCGAGCCCTGGCGGCCAAGCTGACGCCGTCCGATCGTCCCGGCGATTATGCCCAGGCGATCATGGATCTCGGCGCCACCATCTGCACGCCGACAAAACCGAAATGTGTGTTGTGTCCCTGGCGACCGGATTGTGGGGGATTTGCTGCCGGCGATGCCGAGAGCTATCCGCGCAAACTGCCGAAAGCGGAACGACCGGTTCGCCATGGCGTTGCCTTTTGGATGACCAATCGCCAGGGTGAAATCGCGTTGCGACGGCGCCCGGAAAAAGGCCTGCTGGGCGGCATGATGGAGATTCCGTCGACGGCGTGGCGATCAGAAATCTGGTCTGATGCCGAGGCGCTGACGGTGGCCCCCTTGCGGGCAGAATGGCAGGCGTTGGCCGGTGAGGTGCGCCATGTCTTCACCCATTTTGAATTGCGGCTGCGTGTCTACCGGGTTCAGGCAGAAGGACCCGTCGCGTCAGCTCTGGTCTGGGTGGCACCGGATCAGCTTGACGACTATGCCCTGCCAACGGTGATGCGCAAGATCATCGATCTGGCGTTCAAAACGATTCCTTCGTCTGCGGTTATTGTTGCCTGATGCAAGTTAGATTTGACGTGCTGATATGGGCATAACGCTGTCACGATATGAGCCCGATCCAAGAAAGTCGTCATCACTCGATTCTTTTATTCTCTCCATTGATGTGTGAGCCGGATCGGCTTTTGCCAGGAGCTCCGGCGTAATTGGCGGCGCCACAGGCGAGGATTCGAGCGATTGACTCACGCCAAGACAGATGCACCGGTCAATCTCCAGGACCATCACTATGTATTGGTCACTGGCAAGATCATGGCGGCTATGGCGGCTCTGCATGAATGAACCACGGCCATATGGGAACCAAGTCGGATCTGTGCCGTTGCATAGGTCCGGATCCTCGACAGGCAGTGTATGCAGGCCCCACCAGCGACAGTCATTGGCGAAGCCTCACGCAATACACGGCTGCCTTATCTCGATGGCTGGCGCGGCGTCGCTATTCTCACGGTCTTTGCCGGACACTTCTTGGCACTGCCCTATGTCAATGCCGGGCGGTTGGGGGTCGAATTGTTCTTCGTCCTCAGTGGCCGGTTGATGGCAGAGATTCTGTTTGTCGAGCGCACGCCGCTGGATCTTTTTTATCGTCGCCGCATCGCCCGGGTCTGGCCGGCCATGGTGGTTTTCGTCATCGCCATGCGGCTGGTCTTTACCGCGCCTAACCACCTGTTGGTGCGTTGGGTCGATGTGGCCAGTGCCTTATCGCTGACGTTGAATTACATCTGCCTTTATTTTCACCGCATGCCGGTGATTGAACATGTCTGGTCGCTCTGTATCGAGGAATGGGCCTATATCCTCCTCGGCCTGCTGGCTTTCGTGATCATGGCCGCGCTTTGCGTCATCAATGGTGTCGTGCAGAGTGAGTCAGGCTTGGACTATTACGCCGTCTATTGGCGCACCGATGTGCGCATCGCCTCGATCTTGATGGCGACGGGCATGGTTCTGCTGTTTCGACAATATGAGATTACGATGCAGGGCTGGGTCTCGCTTCTCGCTGGGGTGGTTGGCCTGCTGCTCAGCTGCGAGATGTTTCCTGATACGTTGCGTTATAGTCTCGGGACCTTATGCTTCGCGGTCGCGGTTGCCAGTATCGACACGGCGCCACGATGGCTGTTGCAGCTGCTCTCGCATGGCGCGATCCGCCAGATCGGCCTGTGGTCATTCTCGCTTTATCTATGGCAGCAACCCTTCTACACCCTCATCCACACGGCACCTCGTCCGCTGCTTTTTGCCGGGGTTGTCGGCATGGGACTCGTCAGCTTCTATCTCGTTGAGCAGCCGCTGCGACGCTATCTCAACAGTCGTTGGTCGGCGCGCGCCCTCGCCACGAACTGACACCGGCCTTGCCAGACTATTGCCGCTTCGATGCCGCAACGAAGACGCCAAGGCCGATCATGGTGACGCCAGAGGCCTGACCCAAGCGATACTGAAAGCTGGGCCTGTGCCGCATATAGCGGCCGAGCGGTGAAGCGGCGAGGCAGGCGACGATGTCCGAACTGGTATTGAAGGCAACCACGATGAGGCCGAGCAGGATCAGCCGTGGCGCCAAAGGAGCCGCATCAAGCGTCACGAATTGCGGCAGCAAGGCGAGGAAGAAAAGGGCGGTCTTCGGGTTCAGAGCTTCGGTGAAGAAGCCGTCCCGGATGGCAGGCCAAGTCGGCATTGGTGGTTGCGTGATATTCGTATCGGCTAAGATCGTGGCATCCGCCGGCTGCGCCGCCAGCAAATGCTTCACACCGAGGAAAATCAAATAGCCGGCGCCCAGCCATTTCAAGGCACCGAAAGCGGTGGCCGAGGTTGCCAGGATCACCGAGAGCCCGAAGGCGGCGGCAACCACATGAACGAGACCACCAAGGGCTGTCCCGAGGGACGACAACAAGCCATCGCGCGCGCCGCTCCGCAATGTGCGGGCCAGCACATAGAGCATGCCGGGTCCCGGAATCACCGCCAGCACGAAAGCCGCGATCAGAAATGCCTGCCAGTGAATGCCTTGGAACATTTTGCCCTCCGTCAATGTCGGCAACATTGCAGGATCGGGGGCGGGATGCCAGAACCGGATCGCTGGTATCATACGGTCCACTTTTGTCGCGGAGACTGGCGCACGACATCGGCACGGCAAAATGGTCGGCCAGGCAAAATAATCGATTGGGCAAAAAAACGCCCGGCTGATCTGACGATCGGCCGGGCAGTTGGCACCTAACGAGATACTGGAACGCCGGCGCGCGTGTCTCGCGCGCCATTCTGTCTAGTGCAACTCAGCGCGCAGCTGCTGCCGCAGGTAATCGATCGGCAGCATCTGCCCCTCGCGCTGGATGCACCAGAATTGCCAGCCATTGCAGGCTGGGGCCCCCTGAACAGCGGCACCGACCTGGTGGATCGAGCCACGATGATCGGCGGAAATCAGCGTACCATCGGCGCGGACCTTGGCGGTCCAGCGGCCGTTCAAGCTGTGCAAAATCTCGCCCGGTGGTAGCAGGCCGCGTTCGATCAGCCAGCCAAACGGGATGCGCGGTTCCTCGCGCTTTGAGGGCGTGTGGAGCAGGGTGGTGTCGGTGACCGGCTGGACGCCGGCGATGCGCTTCTTGGCGAGCGCGATGTAACTCTCGTCACGCTCGAGCCCGATCCAATGGCGACCGAGCCGCTTGGCGACGGCGCCGGTGGTGCCGCTGCCGAAGAAAGGATCGAGCACCACATCGCCCGGCTTGGTGCCGGCCATGATCACCCGGTGCAGCAAGGCTTCCGGCTTCTGGGTCGGATGGCCCTTATTGCCGTTATCGTCCTTGAGGCGCTCATTGCCGGTGCAGATCGGCAGCAGCCAGTCGCTGCGCATCTGCAGATCGTCATTCAGCGCCTTCATCGAGTCGTAGTTGAAGGTGTGGCGGCTGTCCTTCGACTTCGAGCACCAGATCATGGTCTCGTGGGCATTGGTGAAGCGCCGGCCGCGGAAATTCGGCATCGGATTGGTCTTGCGCCAGACCACGTCGTTCAACATCCAATAGCCGAGATCCTGCAGCTTGGCGCCGACCCGGAAGATGTTGTGGTAGGAGCCGATCACCCAAATAGTGCCGTCCTCCTTGAGGAGACGCCGGGCGGCCTTCAACCAGGCCTCGGTGAAGGCGTCATAGGTCGCGAAATCGGCGAACTTGTCCCACTCGTCATCCACCGCATCGACCTTGCTGTTATTCGGTCGATGCAACTCTCCCTCGAGTTGAAGATTATAGGGCGGGTCCGCAAAGATCATGTCCACCGAGCCAGCCGGCAGGGCGTTCATGGCGGAAATGCAGTCGCCACGCAGGATGCTGTCCAGCGGCAAAGTGGTGGCAGAGGATTTCGGCTGCTTCGTTTTCATGCGCCGATCCTGAGTCAGGCGACTCGGCAAGTCAAGCGCAAAAAGTTATATGAGTCAGTCTGTTATGCTAAGACTCTGAGAAATAGGTCGAAATGACTTTCGGTGATGTTCGGTGATGCCCAGGCGGTCGATAGCTGCCAAATGACCCGCCGTGCCATAGCCGACATTGTGCTCCCACCCATATCCTGTGTGAACCTGCGCCAGGTCCCACATGATCTTGTCACGTACCACTTTTGCGATAATTGAAGCTGCCGAAATTGAGAGTGAGCGCGCATCACCACCGATCAGGCATTCCGTCGCGCAGGGAAGAGCCGGTGCTCGATTGCCATCGATCAGGGCAAAAGTCGGCTGCAGCGGCAGATCGTCGACGGCCCGGCGCATGGCGAGAAAGGTCGCCTGCAGAATGTTGATCCGGTCGATTTCCACGACACTGGCCGCGCCAATGCCATAGGCGACCGTGGCACAGAGCGCCTCATGCAGCATGACGCGGTGCTTGGTGGTGAGCTTCTTCGAATCATCGATCTGGCTGGCAAGTTCGGGATCGAGGCGGGCTGGATCGATGATGACCGCGCAGGCGATGACCGGGCCGGCAAGCGGCCCGCGGCCGACCTCGTCGATGCCGCAGATGATCCGGCGGCCGGTCAAGCCCGGTCGCAGGCCCAAGGCGGTTTCACGGGACAGATCCGGCATGCTCCGACACCGCGCCGACGGTCACTGCCAGTGGTCGTAGAAGTCGAAGTAATCCTTGAGCTGCTCGTATGGCAACCCGAGGGCATTGCACAAAGCGGCGTCGTCGATCTTGACCTCGCTTTGGGTCAGGCGCATGGCGACGAAATAATCATGCGCTGCCTCTTGCAGGACATTGGCGGATTTTTGTGCCGCCGCTTTGTCATTGCCGCTGGCCTTATCGGCGCTATCCATGGCCTTGAGCGACTGCAGGTTGACCAGCAGCCAGGACTGCGCCTGCAATCCCAGCCGATAGGCATCGGCCTGGGCGCCTTTGACGGCCGGTGTCTTGGCATGTTTGGCGATACAGACACGGAAGCCGTCAAATGTCGCCTTGTTGCCCTGGGGCAGGCAGGCGGAGCCGTCGGTGGCACCCTTGTTGATGGCATCGGCGGCTGCTTTGCTGACGGCATCGGCGACGGCCAGATTGCCGCTTGAGACCAGGAACAGGCAGAGCAGGCCGGTGGCAATGGAGGGACGGCGCATTTTGGTCACTCGCAGGGTTGTTGATCGCTGGCGTCGTTGCAGGACGCAGCCTTGCCCGATTTGCGGTCAGCGCGCAACCATTCGCTGGCATGCCGGTTTTCCCCGCATTGAGGGATCGATTTGAGCCGCGTTTCTTAAAAAGCCGAGAAGAGATCCGGCTGGGTCGCCGGTCCGGCAGGCACCTGGAAGCGTGAGAGATCGAGGCGCCAATCGCGGCCCCCGACGCCCAGGCGCTTGGCGGCCTGCTCGACCCGCTGGCGAATCATCTCGGCATAAGGGCCGCTGCCGCGCATGCGGGCGCCGAAATTGCTGCTGTAGATTTGCCCACTATGACAGTCGCGCAACAGATTGAGAACATGATCGGCGCGGTCCGGCGCATGGGCGCGCAGCCATTCTTCGAACAAGGCTTTGATCTCCATCGGCAGACGCAGCAAGGTCCAGTTGACGCCGCGTGCCCCGACCTTGACGGCGGCAGCAATGATCGCCTCGATCTCATGATCGGTCAGCGCCGGGATGATGGGTGCCACGGAGACGCTGACCGGGACACCGGCACCGGCCAATTCCTTGATTGCTGCCAGGCGTCGATGTGGCGCGCTGGCGCGTGGCTCCAGGGTTCTGGCAAGCACATTGTCCAAGCTGGTGACCGATAAAGCTACATGCACCAGGCGACGACGGGCCATGCTGGTCAGGAGATCGAGATCGCGCAGGACATTAGCTGATTTGGTGGTGATGCCGACCGGGTGATTAAAATCGGACAGCACCTGCAGGATGCTGCGGGTCAGGCGATAGCGCCGCTCGATCGGTTGATAGGGATCGGTATTGGTGCCCATCGCAATCAGTTTTGGCCGATAGCTGGGGCGGCGCAGTTCCTTCTCCAGCAGCTTCGCGGCATTCGGCTTGTAATAGAGCCGGCTTTCGAAATCGAGGCCGGGTGAAAGCCCGAGGAAGGCATGGGTGGGGCGGGCGAAACAATAGATGCAGCCATGTTCGCAACCCCGATAGGCATTGATCGACTGGTCGAAGGGGAGATCCGGCGAGTCATTCCGGCTGATGATGGTCTTGCTGGTATCGACGGCGGTCGTGGTGCGTAAGGGTGGGAGATCGCTCTCTTCGTCCTGCAACAGCCAGCCGTCATCCTCCAGCGGCCGATCTCCCGGTTCGAAGCGGCCGGGCCGGTTGGTGACCGCGCCGCGGCCCTTGCGCGCCTTGGCCGGCAGCGTGGTGTCGGGGGCCGGTGTCAGATCGCCGAAATCGAAGTCGGGCCGAGGATGCG
>WNFM01303975.1_pt2 | contig 13280 bp, 12 predicted proteins | sample 5400271 | NCBI WGS metagenome assembly WNFM01 (sample SAMN13153352, study PRJNA577476) | soil metagenome | isolation source: 60 cm saprolite on Douglas fir-dominated hillslope | place: USA:California | collected 2013-09-17 | reverse complement strand
CATATTTCTCGATAAACCTATAGCCAACACCGTTTCGGAAGGCCGCACCATCACCGAGTTCTGCAGAAAAAAAGGCGTGGTGCTGGCGCTGGGATACCAGCGGCGCCGCGAAAGCCATTTTCGATGGATCCGCGGCCAGATCGACGCGGGTGCATTCGGAAAGCTCGTCAACGCGGAGGCCAATATCAGCCGCGACCGGCTCGGCAAGATCGATCTCAACTCCTGGCGTTATACCGCTGCGGGAATGCCGGGGGGCGTGATGCTGCAGATCGGCATTCACTACGTCGACGTGCTCGAGTACCTGCTCGGTCCCGTAAAAGCGGTGAACGGGAGGTTCGCGCAGCTCGTGCTCCCGGGCGACAACCCGGACGTCGCGAGCATGGTCCTCGAGCACGAGAACGGCGCCCTGTCGACGCTCAACGCGAGCTACGCCTCGGCCTCCGAGTACTACCTGATGAATGTCTACGGCAAGGAGGCGAGCGCGTACTACGATATGCATTCGGGCCTGCGGCATTTGAAGCGCGGGAGCAAGAGTGCGAGCCCGATCGCGTGCGCTCTGAATGACCCCATCGTCGAGGAGCTCGAGGAGTTCGCCCGCGCGGTGCGCGGGGACGGCGCGCCCGAGATGGGCGGCGAGAGCGCGACTGCTTCGCTTGCGGTGATCCGCGCGGGAATCGTCTCGGCGCGCGAGGGGCGCCGGGTCGAGGTCGCAGAAATGCTGTCGAATGATTGAAGTCGGGAGATATTCATGAAATCGGCTTCGATATTCGTCGGTGCCCTCCTCGCGGCGACCGTCCAGGCGCAGGAACCTCCGTTCCCGCAGAAGGCACCGATCGAGATCACGGTGCTCTTTCCCGCCGGTTCGTCGGCGGACGTGACGGCACGGCTGCTCGCCGACGGGATGTCGAAGCAGCTCGGCGGCGCCAAAGTGCTCGTGATCAACCGCCCGGGCGCCGGGGGCGCGATCGGCTACAAATATGTAGCCTCGCAAAAGGCCGACGGATACTCGATCGTGTGGAATTCCAATTCGATCTCGACGACCTTCCATTCCGGCATGCTGCCGTTCGATTACCATGAGTTCGACGCGGTCGCGCGGGTGCTGGTGGAGTCGCCTGTGATCGCGGTGCGCGGCGATGCGAAGTGGAAGACACTCGCCGAGCTTATCGCCGAAGCGAAATCGCGACCCAAGCAGGTCACGGTTGGAAATTCCGGGATCGGCAGCCACACGCATATCTCCTCGGTTGCGCTGTTCAAGGCCGCCGGTGCCGAAGCGATAGACGTGCCGTTCGGCGCCGCGCAGGTCGTGCCGAGCCTGCTCGGCGGACAAGTGGATGCAGTGGTGCAGCTGCCCGCGGCGCTGTCCGGGTACGTGAAGACAGGCCAGGTGCGCCTGCTCGCCGCGCTGACCTCGGCCCGCGATCCGGCGCTTCTCGATGTTCCCACCGCGCGCGAACAAGGGATCAACGTCTCGCTCGAAGCCTGGCGCGGCATCGCCGTGCCAAAGGGCACGCCGAAGGCCGCCGTGGCCGCCCTCGAGGGCGCGATCCGGAGGACCGCGGAGAGCGCCGATTTCGCTCGGGCGAGCGAAAGGCTGGGCGTGCGTCCCGCTTTTATGCCGGCCGAAGAGTTTGGCAATCTGATCGCGAAGGAAGACGCAGAGCTCGCGCGCATCATGCAGCTCATCGGGTTGAAAAAGTAGGGCGCTTCAGCGCATCGGCGCCGCGTCGGCGCGGACTGCGCTCGCCCGCCTCACCATGTCCTGCCAGAGTCTGGACGTGTCCTTCAGGAAAACCGTGTCGGCGTCGGCATCGACGACCAGCCAGTCGCCGCGGTCGAGCTCTGCACGCAGCTGGCCCGGCGCCCATCCGGAGTAACCCGCGAAGAAACGGATCTTCGGCGGAGGCTTGTTGAGCAGCGCGTCGATCGAGTCCGGCGCGACCGCAAGGTACAGTCCCGGAAGCATCGTCACGGCCGCTCCGGAAAACCTGTCGGCCTGGAATACGGCGAACAAGCCTTGGGGCGCCACCGGCCCGCCGAAGAATATCGGCTCCTTGAAGGGTTTGAAGCGCTCGCTCGGCAACATCTCGGCGAGCGAGCGGTTGGTCGGCCGGTTGATGATGACCCCCGTTGCTTCCGCGCCTTCCTCCTGGGTGACCAGGACCACCGCTTCCCGGAAGTTGGGGTCGGGCAGCCCGGGTCTTGCGATGAGGAGAAGCGTCTTGGACGAGCCTTGCGCGCAGGCGGCTCCCGCTAGGACGAGAAGCGCAAGGAGCGCGGCCCGGCACGAGCGCTTCATCCGGGAGCCCAGGCGGTCACCGCGCGCGCGCGCCGCAGCAACTCTTCCCAGAGTCTTGCCGGATCCTTGCGGAACACGAGCTCGGGGTCGGCCTCGAGGACGTACCACAATCCCCGGTCGACCTCCTGGCGCAGCTCTCCCGGCCGCCAGGCGACATAGCCGACGTAGTAGCGCGCTTCGTTGGGAGTCTGCTCGATGATGTGATCGACGACCGTGCCCTGAGTCGCGAGGAACAGCTCCTTCATGATCCGGATCGATCCGGGGCCCGGCGTGTGGTCGATGTGGACCACCGCGAAAATCGCCTGGCGCAGCATCGGCCCGCCGAAGTACACGGGATCGCGCACGAGCTTGGAGGGAGCGTGCTCGGGGAAGAGGCTGGAGAGCGAACGTCCGGTGGGGCGATTGATGATGACGCCCACGTGCCGGTTGTTGTCTACGGGCGCGGCGAGCAGCACGGCTCCCCGGTAATCGGGATCGACAAGGCGTGGCGTCGCCACCAGTGTCACGGTGCCGTCCGAATCGCCTTCCTGAGAATGGGCGCTTGCGGCGGGGAGACAGGCGAGCAATGCCAAAGCGGCGAGTCGGAGCATCGATCTCCCCAAGTTATTCACCTTCGCTCCGGAGTTTAGCCGAAGAACGGGGTCTTGGGAGAGCTGCGACCTGCGAGCGGCGAAAGCAAGCGGCCAGGTGATCGTTGACCATTCCGACCGCCTGCATATAGGCGTACACGATGGTCGAACCGACGAAACGGAAGCCGCGGAGCTTCAGGTCCTTGCTGATCGCGTCGGATACCGGCGTGCGGGCCGGCACCTGCTTGATGCTGCGCCTGAGATTCTGCAGCGGACGCCCTTTCACGAAGCCCCACAGATAGGCGTCGAACGAGCGGTATTCCCTCCTGACTTCGAGGAAGGCGCGGGCGTTTGCTATCGCCGATTCGATCTTCATGCGGTTGCGCACGATTCCCGCATCGGCCATCAATCTCTTCACATCGCGTGCACGACCTTTGCAGGGTCGAACCGGGCGAAGGCCCTGCGGTAATTGTCGCGCTTGTTCAAGATCGTCGACCAGGCGAGTCCCGCCTGGGCGCCTTCGAGGATCAGGAATTCGAAGAGTTGCCGATCGTCGTGGACCGGGACTCCCCATTCCTCGTCGTGATAGCGCAGATACTGTTCGCTCCCCAGGCACCACGGGCAGCGGCGCTTGGCGTCGACTTTGCTCATCGCTCCATGATACCGTTTGGGCACTCGCTAGGAGGGGCGGACCTGTTGCTGGTGGCGATCGATATCGGCGGGACCTTCACGGACTTGATGGCGTTCGACGAAGCCACCGGCAGGTTCGCGCTGGCCAAGAGCCTCACGACGCCGGCTCACCTGGCGCAGGGCATCGTCGATTGTCTGCGCAAGAGCGGCGTGGACCTTGCGCAGATCGGCGAGTTGATCCACGGCTCGACCACCGCAATCAACACCCTGATCGAGCGAAAGGGCGCGAAGACCGGCCTCATCGTCACCCGCGGCACGCGCGACGTCTACTTCATCGGGCGCGGCAACCGCCCCGAGTCCTACAACCTTTTCTTCCACCGGCACCGGCCGCTCGTTCCGCGGCACCTGACCCTGGAGATCGATGAGCGCATGCTCGCCTCGGGCGAGGTGCTCGAACCGCTGAGGCACGCGAGCGTAGAGGAGGCCTGCCGCCGCCTGGCCGACGAACAGGTGGAAGCGGTGGCCGTCTGTTTTCTGCACTCCTATGTCAACCCCGGGCACGAACGCGCCGCGGGCGAGATCGTGCGCCGGGCTCTACCCGGCGCCTACGTTTCACTCTCCCACGAAATACTGCGCGAATACCGTGAATTCGAAAGAACGTCGACCACGGTGGTCAACGCCTACATCGGGCCGAAAGTCGGCGGGTACGTCCGCAGCCTGAAAGCCAGCCTCGCCGAAATCGGTTTTCGCGGCGAACTCACCATCATGCAGTCGAACGGCGGCGTGATGACGCCCGAGGTCGCCACCGAGCGTCCGGTGACGATGATGGAATCCGGGCCGGTCGGAGGAATCATCGCGTCCGCGCAAACGGGGCGCGCGCTGGGGTTTCCCAACGTGATCTCCTTCGACATGGGCGGCACCACTGCCAAGGCGAGCCTGATACGCGGAGGCGAGCCCACCCTGTCCCCGGGCTACTACGTCGGCGGGTACGCGAGTGGGCATCCGGTCATGGTGCCCGTGATCGATTTGATCGAGGTGGGCGCGGGTGGCGGCAGCATCGCCTGGATCGACGAGATCGGCGCGCTCAAGGTCGGGCCGCAGAGCGCGGGTGCCGACCCCGGGCCGATATGCTACCGCGGCGGGGGAAGCGAGCCGACGATCACCGACGCGAATCTCGTTCTGGGGCGTCTCGATCCTGAGGATTTCCTCGGCGGGCAGATGGTGCTCGACGCGGGGGCCGCGGCGCGGGGGATCCAGAAGAAGATCGCCGATCCGCTGAAGATGAGCTCGAGCGCCGCGGCGCAGGCGATCGTCGATATCGCGGTCTCAAAGATGTCGCTCGCAGTGCGCGAGGTCTCGGTCGCGAAGGGCTACGATCCGCGCGAGTTCGCCCTGGTCGCCTCGGGCGGCGCGGGCCCTTTGCACGTGATGGCGATCGCGCGCGAGCTGCACATACCCAAGGTGATCGTGCCGCTCTACCCCGCGCATTTCTCCGCGCTCGGCATGCTCGCAGCCGACGAGCGCCACGATTTCATCCGTACCTTCTACGCCGATCTCGACGGCGCCGATTTCCGGCAGCTCGAACGGACCGTGGAGGAGATGGCGGCTGAATCCGCTTTCGCGCTCGGGAACAGGAAAGGCGTGGAGCACCGGATCCACCTGGATCTGCGCTACGTCGGCCAGGAATTCACTCTCTCCGTGCCTGCCATCGAAAAGCAGATCAAGGCGGAGGACCGCCGCGCTATCAGGGCGGCGTTCGAGCGGCTCTACGATAGGCGCTACGCCCACCATTCGCCGGAGGAACCCGTGGAAATCGTCAATATCCGGCTCGCTGCGATCGGCAAGCGCGCGAGGATGACCCTCCCCCGACTCTCCGCGAGGGGCCGAGCGAAGGCTCATCGCAAGGCGGAGGTGCATCTGGGCGATCCGGCCCGTCCGGTATCCTGTCCGGTATACCGGCGCGAGGAGCTCGGGGCGGGCGCGCGAGTCTCGGGGCCGGCCCTGGTGCGCGAGCACGGAACGACCACGGTGCTTTTCAAGGGCGACGTCTGCAATGTCGCCCGGACCGGCGAGCTCCTGATTTCGGTGGGAGGGGTGGCATGAGGACAAGACTGGATCCGGTGACGCTCGAAGTGATCCGCAATGCGCTGCCCGCGATCGCCAACGAGATGGCGGTGGACCTGCAGCGCACTTCGTACAACATGATGATCTACGAGGTGCGCGACTTCTGCACCGCCCTCGTGAATGTCGACGGAGAGCTGATCAGCCAGAATGTCGGGGGCGTTTCCCATTTCGTCGCTGTGAAGCGCTACGGCAGGAAGGGTTTCAAGCCGGGCGACGTCCTCATCACCAACCACCAGGCGGTGGCGGGACAGCACTTGAACAACGTCGTGATCTACGTCCCGTACTTCTTCAAGGGCGAGCTGCTCGCCTTCTCCATGGTGCGGGCGCACTGGATCGACGTGGGCGGGACGAGCACCGGCTTCGGCGCGGGCCCCGAGGTGCCCGACCCCTGGCAGGAAGGCCTGCAGCTCGACCAGCTGAAGATCTACGACGGCGGCACGCTCGACGAGGCGCTTTACCGCGTCATCCGCGACAACATCCGCTTCCCGGAGTCTTCGCTCGGCGACATGAATTCGCAGATTGCCTCCTGCAAGCTCGGCATCCGGCGGCTGGATGAGCTCGTGCGCAAGTACGGCAGGGAGACATTGCTCCGTGCCATCGCGCGCATCTTCGACGAGACCGAGGCCAAATGCCGCAACTTCGTCGCAAAACTCGCCGACGGCGTCTACGAGGCCGAATCGTTTTTCGACGACGACGGCGTCACCCCGGACGAGCGCGTGCGCATCCACGCCAAAGTGACCGTCAAATCGGGAAGCATGATCATCGATCTCTCTGGTTGCTCCTCCGAGCGCAAGGCGGCGGTGAACTCGCGCACGCTCGCCGGCGCGCGCGTTGCCTACAAGGCGATCACCGGGCCCCTGGCCCCGGTGAACGAAGGCTCGTTCCGCGCGCTCGAGGTGATCATCCCCGAGGGCAACATCATGATGGCGCGCTACCCGGCGCCCATGGCGGGCTGGAGCATCTTCGTTCCGACGGTGGTCGAGACCATCATCAGCTCGCTCGCTCGGGCGATGCCCGACAGGATTCCGGCTGCGCACCACGGGCTGCTCGGGGGGTCGGTGGTGTTCTTCGGCGTTCACCCGAAGTCCAGGCGCCGCTTCGTGGTGCAGAGCATCGAAGGCGGCGGCTGGGGCGGCCGTCCGTTCGAAGACGGCGAATCGGCGACGGTTTCCGTTTGCCAGGGCGACGTGCGCAACGGCTCGATCGAAGGCATCGAGATGAAGTGCCCGGTGCTCGTGGAGGCGCGCGCGCTGCGGCGCGATTCCGCGGGCGCGGGCAAGTTCCGCGGCGGCCTCGGCGTCGACATGCAGGTGCGCAACTTCGTCGATGGAAAATGGAATTTCGAGCGGGCGAACCGCCGCGGGTGCCCCGCGTGGGGTCTGTGGGGCGGCGGGCCCGGCGAAAGCGGTGGGTATTACCTGCGTGCGCCCGGCGAGAGCGCATACCGCACGATGCACGGCAGCCACAAGCCGGTGAGCGCGAATTCGGACGTCATCGTGCGCACCGGGGGCGGCGGAGGCTGGGGCGAGCCGCTCGAGCGCGACCCGGAGCGCGTTCGCTGGGACGTGCTGGAAGAGTTCATATCGAAGGAAGCCGCGCGGGACTTGTACGGTGTGGCGCTGAACGAGGATCTTTCGGTCGACCAGGCTGCGACCCGCGAGCTGCGGAGGAAACCCGGCCGCGCAGCATGACGGTCCTCGAGCAGCTGGGCGCCCATGTCGCCCGCGGAGGCGCGGCGCCGCCGCGCGAGGCGCTGCGGCTCCACGTCGCGGACACCGTGGGCGCCTGGATCGCCGGCAGCGCAACGCCGGAAGGGCGCGCGCTGCTGAAGTTCGGCGCGAATCAAGAATCCGTATCCGATCGAGTCGCCACGCACTGTGCGCTCGCGCGCTTGAGCGAGATCGACGACATTCACCTCGCCTCGGGCATCACGCCCGGCGCACTCGTCGTTCCGGCCGCGCTGACGATCGCTGCTTCGCTCGACCGGGAAGGTGCAGCGCTCGGCGAAGCGATCGCGGTCGGCTATGACGCGATGGTGCGGCTGGGTGCGGCCCTGGGCGGACCCTCGATTCTCACCCGCGGCATCTGGCCGACCTACCTTGCTGCGCCGTTCGGTGTCGCGGCGGTGGCGTCGTGTCTTCTGGGTCTCACCGAAGAGCAGGCGGGAAATGCGCTAGCAATCGCGCTTATCCTCGCTTCGCCCGGAGCCGGGCGTCCGGGCGGCGCCACGACGTCGCGCTGGCTCGCGATCGGAAACGCCGCGCGCAACGGCGTCACCGCCGCGCTTTCGGCGCAGAGCGGTCTCACCGGAGATCTGCGCATCTTCGAAGGAGAATTCTTTTCTTCGATCTACGGCCTCTCGCCGAATCCGGCCCCGCTCCTCGACGATCGCCCGGTGCTGGGCGATGTGAGCTTCAAGCCCTGGTGCGCGGCGAAACAGACGATGGCCGCGACCCAGGCGCTCCGGGAAATCATCGAGGAAGGCGTGCCGCCTTCGACGATGTCGAATCTCGTAGTGGGCGTCCCGCCGCCTTATCTCAAGATGGTCGATCACGGGGTCGTCGCGGGCGAGCGCGCGTCGTACCTCACCAGCGTCTCCTACCAGATGGCCCTGGTCGCCCTCCATCCGGACTCCACCATCGACGTCAGGCAGACGCCCGAGTCCGTCCCCGCGGAGATCCGGGACTTCATGGCGAAGGTTTCAGTGAGAGCGGATGAGGATCTTCTGCGGCACTATCCGAAATCCTGGCCGGCACACGTCGTCGTCACGACCGCCGGCGCCCGGCGCGAGAAGCTCGTCCTTCACGTTCCGGGAGACCCCGAGCGTCCGTTCGACGAATCGCAGGTCGCGGCGAAATTCTGGCGCCTTGTCGCGCCGCTGGTCGGCGATCGCGCTTCGGAGGAGCTGCTGCGCCTGAGTTACGCAGCGCTCGACGGGGGCGGTGCGAAAGCCTTGCTCGAAGCGCTGGGGCGCTGCGCGGCGGCGCGATCCTAGCCGGAAAACGCCTGGATGCCGGTCTGCGCCCGTCCGAGGATCAGCGCATGGATGTCGTGCGTCCCCTCGTAGGTGTTCACCACCTCGAGGTTCACCATGTGGCGCACCACGCTGAACTCGTCCGAGATGCCGTTGCCTCCCAGCATGTCGCGCGCGAGGCGCGCGATCTCCAGCGCCTTGCCGCAGGAGTTGCGCTTCATGATCGAGGTGATCTCGGGCGTGTCGGTGCCTTCGTCCTTCATGCGCCCGAAGCGCAGCACGCCCTGCAGCCCCAGGCATATTTCCGTCTGCATGTCGGCGAGTTTTTTCTGGATGAGCTGGTTCGCGGCGAGCGGCCGGCCGAACTGCTTGCGGTCTAGCACGTACTGGCGTGCGCGGTGCCAGCAGTCCTCGGCCGCGCCGAGCGCGCCCCAGGCGATTCCGTAGCGCGCCGCGTTCAGGCAGGTGAAGGGACCTTTCAGCCCCTCGACGCCGGGGAGCAGGCTCTCTTCCGGAACGAACACCTCGTCCATCACCACTTCGCCGGTGATCGAGGTGCGCAGGCCCACTTTGCCGTGGATCGCGGGCGCCGAGAGTCCCTTCGCGCCTTTTTCCGCTAGGAAGCCGCGGATGCGGCCGTCCTCGGTCTTCGCCCAGATGAGGAAGAGATCCGCGATCGGCGCGTTGCTGATCCAGGTCTTGGAGCCCGCGAGGCTGTAGCCGCCCGGGACTTTCTTCGCGCGCGCCTGCATGCTCGCCGGGTCGGAGCCGTGGTCGGGCTCGGTGAGTCCGAAGCAGCCGATCAGCTCTCCTTTCGCGAGCTTCGGCAGATATTTCTTCTTTTGAGCCTCGGAGCCGAATTCATGGATCGGCGTCATGACGAGCGAGCTCTGCACGCTCATCGTCGAACGGTAGCCGGAATCCACGCGCTCGAGCTCCCGCGCGATCAGCCCGTAGCTCACGTGGTTGACACCGGCGCCGCCGTATTCCGCGGGAAGCGTGGCCCCCAGGAATCCGAGCGCGCCCATCTCGCGGAGAATCGAGGGATCCGCCTTCTCGTGGCGGAACGCCTCCAGGACGCGAGGCTGCAGTTTCTCCTGCGCGAACGCGCGCGCCGCATCGCGCACCATGCGCTCCGCCTCAGTGAGCTGCGCCTCGAGCAGGAGCGGATCGTGCCAGGCGAATTCGGCCTTCTTGGGCTTGGTTTTGAGCGGGGCGTTCATCATCTTTGGAAACCGGTTTAGAAAGTAGAGAGTTGTCATTCTGAGGGCGCAGCCCGAAGAATCTGCTGTTCGAAAGCAGATCCTTCGCTTCGCTCAGGATGACAGTCCTGGGCGGCAGGCCAGCTCAGGCTTCGGGACTGAGCAATGATACGCCGAGCATGGCGCGCCGCTTCAGCCACGGGCTCGGGCGATAGCGGGGATCCTGGTAGAAATCGTGCAAGCCTTCGAGAATGCCGAGAATCGTTCCCCCTCCGATGGCGTCGCCCCAGGCGAGCGGCCCCTGCGGGTAGCCCAGGCCGAGCGTCACGGCCAGATCGATGTCGGCGGGCGAGGCGATGCGCTGCTGCGCGATGTCGCAGGCGATGTTGACGATCTGCGCGATGACCCGCTGGACTACGAATCCCGGAGAGTCGTGAATGACCGAGACGGGAACGCCGTCGCTGGCCAGGAGGCCGTGAGCGGCATCCCTCATCTGGGCGCTGGTGACCGGCGTCGTCATCAGGGTGCGGCGCTTGTTCAGTCCGAGAAGGCAGTCGACGGCAACGGTTCGCGCCGGATCCAGCTCCAGATCGATTGCGATCGAGCTTGCGTCGTCGCCGATCGGCGCAACGAGGCAGAGCGATTCCCGCCCGGGGCGGCGGTCACCGTCGATCTCCACGTCCAGATTCGCGACGCATTTCGACAGCTCCACGCCCAGGTCTATCGGGCTGATCCAGACACGCGTCGGCTTTGCCGCGGGCGCGGGTGACTCGGGAATTTCCTTCTTCCTGCCTTCTTCATAGCGGTAGAAACCGCCGCCCGATTTGCGTCCGAGCAGGCCGGCAGCGACGCGCTGGCCGGTGAGAGGCGAAGGGCGGTAGCGCGGCTCCTCGTAGTACTGCCGGTAGATCGATTCCATCACCGGGTGCGATACGTCGAGGCCCGTCAGGTCGAGCAGCTCGAAGGGGCCCAGGCGGAAGCCGGCGCAGTCGCGCAGGATGCGGTCGACCTCGTGGAATTCCGCGATGCCCTCCCCGAGAATGCGCAGCGCCTCGGTGCCGTAGCCGCGCCCCGCGTGGTTGACGATGAAGCCCGGCGTGTCCTTTGCGCGAACCGGCTTGTGCCCGCAACGCAGCGCGAGCGCCGCGAGCGCCTCGCCGACCCACGGGGCGGTCAGGAGCCCGTCCACGACCTCGACGACTTTCATCAGCGGCACGGGATTGAAGAAATGAAAGCCTGCGATGCGCTCGGGCCGCCTGCACGCCGCGGCGATCGCGGTGATCGAAAAGGACGAAGTATTCGACGCCATCAGGCAATCGCCGGAAACGATGTCTTCCAGCGAGCGGAACAGCTCGCGCTTGGCGTCCAGGTTTTCCACGATCGCCTCGATGACGATGGGGCAGGAGGCGAGGGCCTCCCGCGAATCGGCGATGACGAGGTTCGCCTGCGCCCGATCGAGCGCGTCCCGCTCGAGCCGCCCTTTTTCGGCGAGCCTGGCGAGCTGCCCGGAAACGGACTCCTTCGCCTCCCGCGCGGCGCCCGGGCGGCTATCGTGGAGCAGCGCGCGGATGCCCGCCTGCGCGGCGATCTGGGCGATGCCGCGTCCCATGACGCCGGTGCCGATCACCGCCAGGCTCAAGTCGGGTCGGGAAACGTCGAGGGGCATGATGCAGGGCGGAAAAGCGCCGATTCTACGTGTTTCGACCGGATCCCGGCTCGGTGCGTTGACGTTCCAGCGCGTTTTCGGCAAGCTTGCGCGATTCGGCTACTGGAGGAGGAGCCGCATGCATTCGCTCGCACGCAAGCTCGCTCTGCTCGGGATGTTCTTGGCGCTGCCGGCGATGGCGCAGGAATTTCCGTCGCGGCCGATCTCGCTTATCTGCCCCTGGCCTGCGGGCGGCTCGACCGATACCCATTTGCGCCGCTTTGCCGAGATCGCCGCGAAATACCTCGGGCAGACCGTGCTGATCGAGAACAGGCCCGGCGGCGGCGGGACGGTGGGGCCGGGCCACCTGGCGCAGACCGCCAAGGCCGACGGCTATACGCTTTCGCAGATGCACATGGGCGCCTTCCGCATCCCGCACATGCAGAAGCTCGCCTGGGACCCGGTGCGCGACTTCACCTACATCATCGGTCTGTCGGGCTACACCTTCGGCGTGGTGGTGATGAGCGACTCGCCGTTCAAATCCTTCCGCGATCTCCTCGACTATGCCAGGGCCAACCCGGGCAAGCTGTCCTACGGGTCCACCGGAACCGGCACCTCGCCGCACCTGCTCATGGAAGAAGTGTCGATGAAGACCGGCGTCGAGTTCCTCCACGTGCCCTTCAAGGGCAACGCGGATTCCACGCAGGCGCTCCTCGGCGGACACATCATGGCGCAGTCGGATTCCAGCGGCTGGGGGCGCTTCGTCGACGCGGGCCAGTTCCGGCTGCTCGTCACTTTCGGCAGCTCGCGCACCAAGCACTGGCCGAGCGTACCCACGGCGAACGACCTGGGACTGGACATGGTTTACAGTTCTCCCTACGGAATCGTCGGTCCGCGCGGCTTGGAGCCGCGCATCGTGAAGATCCTGCACGACGGCTTCAAAAAGGCGCTCGACGACCCTGAGCAACTGAAGGTTCTCGATCAACTGGATCAGGAATTGTGGTACCAGTCGAGCGAGGACTACGCGAAGTACGCCCGCGGGACTTTTCAGAAGGAGCGGGCCTTGATCGAGCGCTTGGGTTTGCTCGCGAAGTAGGCAAGCGAACGGAGGAGGCTGCCATGTTCAAGAAAATACTGCTGGCGTACAACGGTTCGCGCGAAGGCAAGTCGGCGCTGCTCGCCTGCGCCGAGATCGCGGCATTCGCCCATTCGGAAACCCACCTCCTCGCAGTGGCCGGAATGCCCTCGAGCATGTTCCTGACCGAGGGCTTCCTGCCCGAGGAGCTGCTCGAAGAGGAGAAGAAGCGCGCCCAGGAAATACTGAACGAAGGCATCGCGCAATTGAAGAAAAAAGGATTCACCGTCGCCGGGCACCTCGCGGTCGGCGAGCCAGTGGAAGAGATCTCCCGCCTCGCCGCGGAACTGAAATGCGACCTTATCGTGGTCGGGCACCAGCAGAAGGCTTCGTTCGGCTCGCGCTGGTGGCGCGGGTCGGTCGGGAAGACGCTGCTAGATCATGCGCCGTGCAGTATCTTCGTCGCGCAGACGCGTGATTGAGCTTGAGATCGCATCCTTATGGATGTAGCGCGTAACCGCGGAGGCGTCTGATAACGTACACAGAGTTCTCGCGCCGGTATCGATGGTTGCAATACGGCTTGATACTGTGGGCGATCGCCGGCTCGGCGGCGGAATCGCCTGCCGCTCTGCCGCCGGCGGAAGATTTCATGCGAACGCCCTTCATTGGCGGCATTGCGATTTCGCCGTCGGGTACGAAATTGGCCGTTACAGTGCCGTACTCCAACGGTCGTATGCGGCTAGCCATCATGAACCTGGATCCGCT
>WNFM01277740.1_pt1 | contig 13281 bp, 14 predicted proteins | sample 5400271 | NCBI WGS metagenome assembly WNFM01 (sample SAMN13153352, study PRJNA577476) | soil metagenome | isolation source: 60 cm saprolite on Douglas fir-dominated hillslope | place: USA:California | collected 2013-09-17 | reverse complement strand
TGGTCGGAATGGCCGCGCCACCCGCCATCAGGCACGGCGCCGGTGGCCGCCAGCTCGGCGCGAAGCTCGGCGTGATTGTAGATTTCGCCGTTGAACGTCAGCACGAAGCGGCCGTCGGCCGACAACATCGGCTGGTGTCCCGCGGGCGACAGGTCGACGATCGCCAGCCGGCGGTGGCCAAGGCCGACTCTCGCCTCGGCGTCGATCCACAGACCCGCGTCATCGGGGCCGCGATGCGCGACCGCGCTCGTCATGCGCTCGAGCAGACCGGGGTCTAAACCCCTTGCACTGATTATTCCGGCGATCCCGCACATGCCCCGGCCATAGCCGAAGCGCGGCCGAATTGGAGGGGCACATTCAATACGGCCCGTCGTTGCCCCCGCCGCCAGAGACAGTGTACGAGACAACGCGCCATAATGGCGGGATTGCTTCGGAGCGCCCGCCGAAGCGGAGTTGAGTTGTTGACCGGGAAGCGACGCTTCATCCTTTTCGAGCTGAACGAGGTACCGCTCCGCGTCGTGCACCATTTCGCCGAGCGCCATCCCGATTCGGCCTTCGCCAAAATGCTGGAGAAGGGTCGCCACTGGACGACGATCACCCCCGACCAGGGACATTTGTCGCCGTGGATCACCTGGCCAACGCTGCATCGCGGAGTTTCATCGGCAAAGCATGAAATCGCCGCGCTCGGGCAGGACGTCAGCGCAATCGACGCTAAGTATCCGACGATCTGGAGCATCCTCGCGGCGGCCGGGCGGCGGGTCGGAATGTTCGGATCTCTTCATTCCTACCCGCCCCCAGCGGATCTCGACTCTTACGATTTCTACGTTCCGGACACCTTCGCCGCGGGCCCGGAGGCGAAGCCCGCCGAGCTCGCCGCCTTCCAGCAATTCAATCTGCACATGGTCGACCGCTCGGGGCGCAACGTGTCGGGCGATCTCCCGGTCAAGCAAGCGCTGTCATTCCTGCTGCGCTCATTGCCCGCTGGCATCCGGCCGGCGACCATGGCCAAGATCGCGCGGCAGGTCGCGTCGGAGCGGATCTGGCGCCATCGCACGGCTCGGCGTCGCACGATCCAGTCGCTGCTGGCGTTCGACCTGTTCCTCGCCCAGCTGCAGGCGAAGAAACCCGACGCCGCCTTCTTCTTCACCAACCACGTGGCCTCCTCGATGCATCGCTATTGGCCGGCGACCTTCACCAGCGATTATTCGGCGACCAAGTGGAGCGAGGAGTGGGTCAAGCGCTTCGCCGGCGAGGTCGATTATGTCATGGCCGAGGCCGACCAGATGCTGGCCGAGCTCCTCGCTTTTGCCGAGCGCAACCCCGATACCATCGTGCTGGTGGCAAGCAGCATGGGCCAGGCCGCCGTCGACGAAGCCGCGCGGCAGATCAGCACCGAGGTGCTGCTCCGCGACATGACCAAATTCCTCCGCGCGATCGGCATCGAGGGTGGGTGGCACCGGCGCCGAACCATGGAACCGACCTATACGCTGGCGTTCGACGAGGAGGCCGCGGCCGATGCCTGCATGAGCGGGCTCGGGCGGGTGAAGGTTGCGAGTTACCCGATCGAGCACCGGAGGCTCGACGCACACGGAATCGAATTCGTGCTGGGTCTGCCCAACATCGCCGAAGAAGATCTTACCGTCACGATCGGCAACCGGTCCGTCACGCCCGAAGACGCAGGGATCGCCAACATCCCGATTGAGGACGAGGTCGGGGCCGCCGCCTATCATATTCCGGAGGGCATATTTCTCGCCTACGACCCGCGTCTCAAGGGGAGCCGCGGCGAGGCCGCCGAGCCGATCTCGACGACCAGGATCGCGCCGACCTTGCTGGAGCTGCAGGGCATCCGGCCGCCTGCCTATATGGAACGCCCGATCGAAGATTTCGCAGGGGCCGAACTCGAGTTTGCCTAGGGTTGCCGGAGGCCGCCCATCGCGACGCGCGTCTCGAGCTCGCTATGCTCCGGCACCACCACCCGGAACTGCCGATTGGCGAAATCGATCGACACTTTCTTGAACGCCCGAAACGCGTTCATTCCGAGGAGTAGCGCCGGAGTCTTGTCGAGCTTGAGCTGCTTGAAGGTATGTGTGTCGACAAACACGACGGCGAGATTTTCGAGCGTGATGCCGCTGATCCGGAGTTTTCGGACAAACATATAATCACCCGAGATCATGTCGCCGGTGACCGACTGGAGCTGAACGACCTGCCTTGCGTCGACCAGATTGTGACCCTCAAGCCGCCGGCGCAATGCTTCGTTGCCGACACAGATCTCCGAGCCGGTGTCGAGCACCACGGTGACGGTCTGGTCGTTGGCCACGGCATCGACCAGGATCAAGCGGCCATTCTTTCGCCGGGCTTCGACGACAATGGTGCCGGGCTCATCGCGGAAGTCCGGAGTCTCCGACGGAACGATCGTCATGGTCCTGTTTTCGAAATCGAACTGGACGCGCTGCGAACGAAGCACGTCAGCGCCGACGATCCCGTCGGCACCCATGTTGGCGCTCTCCAGCACCGCCGCTTCGATCAACTTCTGCGCCGGCCGGGTGAATTCGAGGCTCGGGATCCTTGCAGTCGAAACCGTCGTGACCCCAGTGCTGCTGTGCAGCACGGCGCGCGCGGCGGGCGCCAGACCGAGCCTCGAAGCGATCACGCTGGAAACCGCGCTGCGATCTGCGCCGGTATCGACAAGGAACTGGTAGGGACCCCTTCCGCCAAGCCGGACCGGCACCGTCATGCGATCGCCGCGGACGTCGCGAAAACGGACGTCCTGGGACTGGGTCGTACTGTCGATCGTCGGAACGCCCGCGACCCCACCGGTCCGCGTGGCGTTCTGTGCATTCAGTGCAGAACCGCACATCAACGCCGCTGCAAGGACGATCGAACGCCGGACCAAAGAAGGTCTCCCCTGAGAGTGATCATTACGCCCACGGACGGGCAACGGCAAATCGCCAAATCGGTGCGCACAGAAAGAATCCGGTAAGCCTTCGCTGATATTCCAAAGCCTTAGTGGGACCGGGCGGCGCAGGCCGAGCGGGTTTGGCAATCCATTGCGTACGGGTGATCGGAGTCCCTGTTGAAACGTCAAGTCGAGCAAACTGTCTATTCGTTGTCAGCGGACGCGCCGGCGCCTCCGGAGCATCGCGGCGGCGAGCGCTACCTCAGCCTGCTGCGGGTCGGCGCCTTGCATGTCAGCGGCCGGCGCGAGCTTTGCCTCGTGCGCAACGTTTCGAGCGGGGGCATGTTGATCCGACCCTATTCGGCAATTGCCGTGGGCGCCCCGGTGTCAATCGAGCTCAAACATGGCGAGACCGTAAGCGGCGTTGTCCGCTGGAATGAGGAGGGGCTCATCGGCGTCGCGTTCGACGAGCCGATCGACGTCGTCGCTTTGCTGACTTCGCCTGAAGACGGTCCCCAGCCGCGCATGCCGCGGATTGAGCTGGGCTGCACGGCCTGGGTTCGTGAGGACGCCGATATCTACCGAACGCGCACGCTCAACATCTCGCAGGGCGGGATGTCGGTCGAGGGCGATCCGCGGCTTCGCGTCGATGTCGACGTGATCATCAGCCTAGCCGGGCTTGGGCCGATCCCCGGACTGGTCAAATGGAAGGACGGCGACCGCTACGGGATCGGTTTCAACCGGGTCCTCGCGGTCAACGAGCTGATGACCTTCCTTCGCCAGCAACAACGGTTCGCCAACCGCTGTGCCGTCGCCTGACGCGCTAGGACTTCCTCCACAGCATCATCAGATTGTTGGCGGGCATCGGCCGCACTTGCGCAAGCGCAAAACCGCGCGGTTCCGCCGCCGCGGCGAAGTCGTCGACGTGGCGGAGGCCCCAGGCTGGGTCACGACGCCGAAGGTCGGCGTCGAATTCGAGATTGCTCGGTGCGGTTTCGAGGCCGTCCTTGAGCCACGGACCGTAGAGGATCAACGGCGACCCAGCGCTCAGCAACCTTGCAGCGCCGTCGAGCAGGCCGAGCGCCGACGTCCACGGGCTGATGTGGACCATGTTGATGCTCAGAACCGCGTCCGCGCTATCGATCGGCCAGTCAGGCGATGCGGCGTCGACCCTCAGCGGCTCACGAAGGTTGGGTAAGGCCGCTGTTTCGCGCCAGGCCGCGATCGAAGTCAGCGCGTCGGGGTGAATGTCGCTCGGCTGCCAGTCGAGCGTCGGAAACCGTTCCGCGAAATAGACCGCGTGCTCGCCCGTGCCGCTGGCAATCTCTAGGACCAGGCCGCGCTCCGGCAGCCATTCGGCAAGCACCTCGGCGATCGGTTCCCGATTACGCAGCGCCGCCGGTGCCGAGCGCCGAGCGCCGGCGGCCGTCGCCTCGTAAAAGCGGCGGTTGCCGCTCATCCCCTCGCGTCGATCAGCCGACGGGCGCGCAGGTAGAGTTCGAGACGGGTTGCCGAGAGAAGGCCGAGCGCGAAGCCGAGGAAAGCATCGGTCAGAAGCATCGCATTGCTGCCCGGCTGCGTCGCCGCCGTATCTCCGAAGATATCGCGCGCGCCAAGCTTGAGGACGACCAGCGCAGCGAGCAGGACCATCGCCAGTGGCGAGGCTTTCTGGGTCAGTTTGCCGCTGTCGGGATTGCGCTCGATATGGATCAGCTTGCCGCGATGCCAGCCGGCCGCGACACCGGCACACAGGCCGGCAAGGATCAGTCCCCACCCCATCGGAGGCGGCCTCAAGGTGAACACCATTGATCCCACCAGCAGCAGATAGACGACCGGCACGATCCACAACGTTCCAAGATTCAGCGGGCGCTCCCTTCCCATCGAGCGGAACCGCAACGCCAACACGACCGCAATGATCACGAAGGGCAGCAGTGTCGCGACCCAATTTCCCCCATGCGAATTCATACGCCCTCCCCTTTTACTCGGCGGCCTCCGCCGCCTCCGGATCCTTGTATGTCAGCACCGGCTTGCGCGCGGCAAGGGTCTCGTCGAGGCGGCGGCGCGGCGCGTAGATGGGCGCCGCCTTGAGCGACTGGTCGCCGGACTTGGCCCGCTCGGCGATCGAGCGGATTGCCATGATGAACTGGTCGAGACTCGCTTTGGATTCGGTCTCGGTCGGTTCGATCAGCATCGCGCCGTGGACCACCAGCGGGAAGTACATGGTCATCGGGTGGAAGCCCTCATCGATCAGCGCCTTGGCGAGATCGATGGTGCTCAGCCCGCCGGCGAACCCTTTGTCGGAGAAGATCGCCTCGTGCATGCAGGGGCCACTCCTGGCGAACGGAGCGTCGAGCACGTCTTCCAGGCTGCGCAGGATGTAATTGGCGTTGAGCACCGAATCCTCGGCGACCTGCATCAAGCCGTCGGCGCCGTGGCTGAGGATGTAAGCGAGCGCGCGCGTGAACATCCCCATCTGGCCGTGAAAGGCGACCATCCGACCGAAAGCCCGCGGGTGTTCCTCGCCTGCACTCTCCTCCTCGACGATGCGCATGCCGCCGTCCGGCGATTTGGTCACGAACGGCAGTGGCGCAAAAGGTGCGAGCGCTTCCGACAGGACGACGGGTCCCGACCCCGGTCCGCCCCCGCCATGAGGTGTCGAGAAGGTCTTGTGGAGGTTGATGTGCATCGCGTCGACGCCGAGATCGCCGGGGCGGACCTTGCCGACGATCGCGTTAAAGTTGGCGCCGTCGCAATAGACGAAGCCGCCCGCGGCATGGACCGCATCGCTGATGGCCTTCATTTCGGGCTCAAACAGTCCACAGGTGTTGGGATTGGTGATCATCACCGCGGCGACATCGGGCCCGAGGCGCGCCTTCAGGGCTTCGAGGTCAACGCGCCCGGCGGAATTCGCGGGGATGTTCTCGACGCGATAACCGGCGAACGCGGCGGTGGCTGGGTTGGTGCCGTGCGCACTCTCCGGGACCAGCACCACTTGGCGCTTGTCGCCACAGGCTTCGAGGGCGGCTCGGATGCAAAGAATCCCACACAGCTCCCCGTGGGCTCCGGCCTTGGGACTCATCGACACCGAGTGCATTCCAGTGAGCTGCAAAAGCCAAAAAGCTAGCTCATTCACCACCTGCAGCGCACCCTGGACGGTCTCCTGCGGCTGCAAAGGATGAACGTCGGCGAAGCCCGGCAACCGCGCGACCTTCTCGTTCAAGCGCGGGTTGTGCTTCATCGTGCACGAGCCGAGCGGAAACAGGCCGAGGTCGATTGCGTAATTCTGGCGTGACAGGCGCGTATAATGGCGCACGGCCTCCGGCTCACTGAGGCCGGGAAGCCCTATGGGCCGCGAGCGCTCTAGGCCACCCAACTTTGCTCCTCCCCGGGACGGGGAGGTGGCAGGCCGAAGGACTGACGGAGGGGGCTCTGAGCCCTGCACGACCCCCCCTTCACCAGCTTCGCTGGTCCCCCTCCCCGTTGCGGGGAGGATTTCATCAAAGTCGACGCCCGTGGTTTCGCCGCCGTCCATTTCGAAGATCAGCGGCTCCTCCAGCATGAGCGCGCGATTGCCGGTAGCTGTCTCAGCTTCGCCTTGCTCGTTAGCGGGCGTCGTCGGTCGCCAGCCCGAAGGATTGACGGTCACGCGCACACCTCCTTCAGCGACGCTTCGAGCGCGGCAATGTCCTCATCCGTCGCGGTTTCCGTGACCGCGACAACCAGTCCATTCTTCAGCGCTTCGGCACCGGGATAGAGCCGCCCGAGCGATACGCCGCCGAGTACGCCCTTCTCGACCATCGCGTGAACAGCGGGCCGTGCCTCGACCGGCAGTTCAAGCGTGAATTCGTTGAAGAAGCTGTCATTGACAAAGGCAACGCCGGGGATCGCCGACAGCCGCTCGGCGGCTTCACACGCGCGCGCGTGATTCAAGGAAGCGAGCTGCCTCAGACCCTTTTCGCCGAGCAGGGTGAGGTGCGCGGTGAAGGCCAGCGCGCACAATACCGAGCTGGTGCAGATGTTCGACGTCGCCTTTTCGCGGCGGATATGCTGCTCTCGGGTCGAGAGCGTCAGGACGAAGCCGCGCTTGCCTTCGGCGTCGACAGTTTCGCCGGCGAGGCGACCGGGCATCTGCCGGACATGCTTCTCGCGGCAGGCGAACAGGCCGACATATGGTCCCCCGAACTGCAGGCCGACGCCGATCGACTGGCCTTCGCCGACGACGATGTCCGCGCCCATCTCGCCTGGCGATTTGACGAGGCCCAGGGCGACAGGTTCGGTGACAACGGCGATCAGCAGGGCCCCGGCGACGTGCGCCGCCTCCGCGATCGGTGCCAGGTCGGTGATCCGGCCGAGGATGTCGGGATATTGCACCACGACCGCGCTGGTGCCGGCGTCGATGCCTGCGATCAGGCCTTCAGCATCGGTCGCGCCGCTGAGCCGAGGCAGCGACGTCTGAAGCTCGTCCTCGGTGAACTTCGCCATCGTCTTCGCGACGCTGACGTAATGCGGGTGCACGCCCGACGAGATGACCGTCTTGCTCTTTCGCGTGATGCGGTGCGCCATCGAGATCGCTTCCCACATCGCGGTCGAACCGTCGTACATCGATGCGTTCGCGACCTCGCAGCCGAACAGCCGCGCGACCTGTGTCTGGAACTCGAACATCATCTGCAGCGTGCCCTGGGCGATCTCGGGCTGGTAGGGCGTGTAGCTGGTCAGGAACTCACCCCGCTGAATGATATGGTCGACGCTCGCTGGCACATGGTGACGGTAGGCGCCGCAGCCGAGGAAGAAGGGCACGTCGCCGGCGACCATGTTCTTGCGCGACAGGGCGGTCATGTGCCGCTCGACCGCCAGCTCGGAGGCGTGCGGCGGAAGGCCATGGATCGGACCGTTGAGGCGCGCTTCCGCCGGCACATCGCGGAACAGTTCGTCGATTGAGCCGGCGCCGACCACGCGCAGCATTTCGCTGCGGTCAGCATCGCTCAGTGGCAAATAACGCATCAGGCCGGCTTCCTCATGATGAAACGGAGGCGAACATAATCGGCAACGTTGCTGCCGAAGCGGCCAGCGACGGCGGCACCGATCTCGGAACGCTCCTCCTCCGGAACGCTAGCGCGGTCGAGCCAGCCCTTGCGGAACGTCGTCACCCACTTGTCGATGCCGTGGTCGAGCGGCGTCGGCCGTTCGATCAGCCGCGCGTCGATCTCCGCAAAGCCCGCGGCCTCGTAAACGGCGGCGAACTCTTCGGGCGATGGATACCAATTGCCCGATTCGACCGGCGGCGCGTAGCCCCGGATCAGCAACTCGGTGTCAAGCGCCTCACGCAGCCGGGCGATATTGCCTTCGCCGCCGAGCTCCCCGGCAAAGCGGCCGCCCGGCTTGAGCGCGCGATAGATCGCGCGCGCCGCTTGCTCCTTGTGAAGCACCCAGTGCAGGGTAGCGTTGGAGAACGCGGCGTCGAATTCGGCGAAGAATTGCATGTCCTCGGCGGCGAGCTGGACCGCATCGACGCCGTTGGCGCGCGCGGCCGCGATCATCTCCGGTGAATTGTCGATCCCAAGCACGGTCGCGCCGCGTTCGACGATCTTCCTGGTCAGCGTGCCCTCGCCGCAGCCGACGTCGAGGATGCGCTCGCCGGGTTGGGGGTCGAGGAGATCGAGCGCAGCTTGGCCAAGCTCGGCGACGAACGCGCCGACACGGGCATAATCGGCCGCGTCCCATTTGCTGGTGGAAGGTGCAGGCTCGCTCAAAGCGTCGCGACCCACTCATTGTACGCGCCCTCGTCCATCAGCCCGTCGAGTTCATCCGGCTTGTCGAGCTTAAGCTTGAAGAACCAGCCTTCGCCTTGGGGGTCGGTGTTGATCAGCGATGGATCGTCTGCGAGGGCGGAATTGCCTTCGATCACCTCGCCAGAAACCGGCGCGTAGACGTCCGAGGCCGCCTTCACCGATTCGACGACCGCGGCCTCTTGACCTTTGGAGACGCGGCGGCCTGCCTCGGGCACTTCGGCAAAAACGATGTCGCCCAATTGCTCCTGCGCGTGATTGGAAATCCCGACCGTCGCGGTGTCGCCGTCGACGCGGACCCATTCATGCTCCTTGGTGAAATAGACTGGCATCAGGCGGCTCCCTTGCGGTGATAGCGGTGCGGAACGAACGGCATCGGCGCGACGCGGGCGTCGAACAGCTTGGCACGCTGCTCCAGCTTGAGGGTGGTGCACCACGCGCGCGTCGAACAATTTGCCGCGCTGTTCGAGCTTAAGCGCAGTGCCGGGTTCTCCGAGGTGCGAGGCGACGTAGCCCATGGCGATGGGGCGCTGCAGCGAGGGCGAGAAGCCGCCGCTGGTGACCTTGCCGACCTCATTGCCTTCGCCGTCAAGGATGAGAGCGCCCTCGCGCACGGGTTGGCGGCCATCGACGTCGAAGCCGACGCGATTCTGAGGCGCGCCGTTCTGCAGCTCGGCGAGGATGCGCATTGCGCCGGGGAAGCCGCCCTCGGCGCGACGGCGCTTGTTGATGGCGAAGTTGAGGCCCGCCATCACCGGCGTGGTGTCGAGGTCGAGGTCGTGGCCGTAGAGCGGTAGTCCGGCCTCGAGACGCAGCGAATCGCGCGCTCCCAGGCCGATCGGCTTGGCGAGATCGTGGGCGCAGATCGCATCGGCAAGCGCCGAGGCCGCAATCGCCGGCACGGAAATCTCGAACCCGTCCTCGCCGGTGTAGCCTGACCGGCTGATCCACAGACTGCGGCCCTGCCAGTGGAAGGCTGCGCCCTGCATGAAGCTCATCTCGCTGACGCCGGGGATCAAGGTCTCCAGCACCTCGACCGCCTTTGGCCCCTGAAGCGCGAGCAGCGCCTGCTCCTTCATATAGTCGACGACGACGCTGCCCGGCAGCCGGCTTTGCATTACCGCGATGTCGCCGTGCTTGGTGGCGCCGTTGACGACCACATAAAAGTCGTCGCCGCGACGCGTTGCCATCAGATCGTCGATGATCCCGCCATCGTCGTCGAGTAGCAGCGAGTATTTGGGCTTCATGTCAGCCGCGCCCCTGAAGTCGCCGGGCATCAGAGTCTCAAGGGCGGCGTCGACGTCCTCGCCGTGAACCAGCAACTGGCCCATGTGGCTGACGTCGAACAGGCCGGCATTCTCGCGCGTCCACAGATGCTCGGCCATGATGCCTTCATACTGGACGGGCATTTCGTAGCCGGCGAACGGCACCATCCGCGCACCGCGCTCACGATGCCAGGCATCGAGCGGAAGCTTGTCGAGATTGTCGTTTGCGAGAACTTCACTGCTCATCGACGCGCTCCGGACACAGGGTGCGACGGACAAGGCTCGAATGACGAGCCGTGCCAGCCGCCCCCGTCTGTCTTTAGCGCCTGAGAGCTTTGCCCCTTCGGCGGCCCCGGCTTGGCCGCGGCTCTTTCCAGACTGTCCAGGCGCACGCGGTCCTCGATGCCTGAGAGATTCCGGGGGCGGTTGCTCCTTCGGCGGTGGGCCGCGGTTTCCCTTGGCGCCACACTCTCCCGCGCGGCCATTCCGAGCGCCCGAAGGCTCTCGGTGACGCGCGGAGCCTTGGCTGGCGAGTGTGATGAAGTCAACGCGCCCCGGCGCGAGAATCTAACGCGTGGCGTTGTACTTCAGCTGATCCTGGGTGAGCTGAAAGCCGACGAGATGCTCGAAGGTCGCGTTGGCAACGGCCGCGCGAACGCCGGGCTCGGCCAGCGGATCGATCGCCGCGTCGACTTCCCCGGACTTGCGCGGGCGGGTCAGGATCTGCCGGACGTTCTCCGGGAGAGTCGCGGCGCCGCGATTGACGCGAACGCTAGCGCGAGAGCTGGTGGTGGCGTGCTGGCTGCCCGCCGGAAAGTTCAACGCGACGGCGCCGATCTGCTTGGCGGCGACGATATTGCCGCCGCGCAGCGCCACGTCGAAATAGGGTAGCACGACCTGACGGGCCGCGCCCGCATCGCGGCGCAAGCCGGTAACAGTGAACGTGACCGTCGAAACCACGTCATCGCCCGTATCCTGGCAATAAGAGCGCAGTTTAGTGATCGCCGCACTCACGTCGATCGCTGCGGAATCGGTGCTGCTTTGCGGGTCGAACAGGGTGATGTCGCCGGTCGCGGTCGGAATCCCCGCGATCGGGCAGTCGCTGCGCACGGCGTAGATGCCGCCACCATTCTCGTCGGTGATATCGCCGCGATGGCGGCAGCCGGCGAGCAGCGTCAGGGCGGCAAGTGCAGTGGTGCGAAGCTTCACGTGGGGAATGTCCTTAACTGGGCATCATTGGCAGTCAGCGTCATAGGAAGGCCCTTCTATGGCTGCAAGCGATGGCTTACATGGCCTGCACCGTGCCTGAACCCGACCGCCCGTTGCCGCCTCTCCGCGTTCTGATCGCCGCGCCGCGGGGCTTCTGCGCCGGCGTCGACCGCGCGATCCAGATCGTCGAGCTGGCGCTCGAGCGGTTCGGAGAGCCGGTTTATGTGCGTCATGAAATCGTGCACAACCGCTACGTCGTCGACCGCCTGCGCGAACTCGGCGCGGTTTTCGTCGACGAACTCGACGAGGTTCCTGACGACCGGCCCGTCGTCTTTTCGGCCCACGGCGTCCCCAAATCCGTTCCCGCCGCAGCGGAAGCGCGCAATCTCACCTATGTCGACGCGACCTGCCCGCTCGTCTCCAAAGTCCATCGCCAGGCGGAGCGGCTGATCGAGGACGACCACTACATCCTGTTCATCGGCCATGCCGGCCATCCCGAGGTGATCGGTACCTTCGGCCAGGTGCCGCCGGGCTCAATCGCGCTGGTCGAGACGGTCGAGGATGCCAAGGCGGTGAGCGTACCCGACGCGGCGAACCTTGCCTTTCTCACCCAAACGACATTGTCGGTCGACGACACGCGATCCGCGCCCCGCGCAGCGAGGACATTTGTTATGCGACCTCGAACCGCCAAGCTGCGGTCAAGGCGATCGCGGCCGAGTGTGACCGCCTGCTCGTCATCGGCGCGCCCAACAGCAGCAATTCGATGCGGCTCGCCGAGGTGGCCGAACGCATGGGCGTTCCCGCCCGGCTAATCGAGCGCGCGGGCGCCATCGACTGGGGCTGGCTCGGCCAGCCCGCCACCCTGGGCCTGACCGCGGGCGCCTCGGCTCCGGAGTTGCTGGTGCGCGAGGTGATCGATGCGCTGCGCTCACGGTTCGACGTCACCGAGGAAGTGGCCGACCATTCACCTGAACGCATGACGTTCAAGCTGCCGCGCGAGCTGCTCCCTGACCGAGCTGCCTGAAGTCGAGCTGTTCACCGACGGCGCCTGCCGCGGCAACCCGGGGCCGGGCGGCTGGGGCGTGCTGCTGCGCATGGGCGCTAAGGAGCGCGAGCTCGCGGGCGGCGAGCCGCTCACCACCAACAACCGCATGGAATTGATGGCCGCAATCAAGGGTCTCGAGGCGCTGAAGCGGCCGTGCCGGGTGACGTTACACACCGACAGCATCTACGTCCGCGACGGGATCACGCGCTGGGTGCACAACTGGCAGCGCAACGGTTGGCGCACTTCCGACAGGAAACCGGTCAAGAATGCCGAGCTGTGGCAAGAGCTGATCGCCGCGTCCGCGCCGCATCGAATCGAGTGGCATTGGGTGAAGGGGCATAGCGGCCATCCGGAGAATGACCGCGTGGACGCACTGGCCTGCGCCGCCGCCGACGACCAGCGGCGCCACCATCGCCTGTGAATGAACTCAAGTTCACTTTGGATAAGGGGTCGATAGCGCTAAGTTGCTTGCCGTCACCGACTCTCTCGTTCCCCTGTTGGATAGTTGGTGAGGGGAGGCGTACCTGCGCCTCCCCGCTTCATTTTGAGGCCTCGTTGAAGCGCAATGGCGAGAAGGCCGCGGCCTCCACTTGAGGCAGCGAATCGGCTGGATCCTCGCCGAGCACCAGCGCCGCGCAGAGCTTCGCTGCAGCGGGTGCGGTCTGGATCCCGAAGCCGCCCTGCCCTGCGCACCAGAAAAATCCCGGCACCGAATCGAACCCGAAGACGGGAAGCCGGTCGCGCGCGAAGCTCCGCAAACCGGCCCAACTTCGCTCCACCGCTTCGACCGGCCAGTCAACAACCGACTGGAAGCGATCGATAGCGGTCGCGACGTCGAGCTCCTCGGCCGCCGCGTCGCACGGCTGGCTGGCGGTCTCGTCATGCGGGCTGACCCACACGCGATTGTCGGCTTCGCCCTTGAAATAGAAGAGTTCGAGCGCATCGTTGATCAGCGGCAGGTCGCGCAGGCCCGTCCGGCCGATTCGCAACTGGGTGATGGTCCGACGGAAGGGCCGAATGCCGAGCGGCCTCGCCCCGCACCGTCCGGCGACCTCGTCGGCCCAGGCGCCCGCTGCATTG
>WNFM01066259.1_pt1 | contig 13283 bp, 6 predicted proteins | sample 5400271 | NCBI WGS metagenome assembly WNFM01 (sample SAMN13153352, study PRJNA577476) | soil metagenome | isolation source: 60 cm saprolite on Douglas fir-dominated hillslope | place: USA:California | collected 2013-09-17 | reverse complement strand
CCGGAGCAAGGAGTGGAAAACCGGCTTTCACAAAAACGAGGGCGCCAAAGCCGTCCAGGTAAATCGTTCGCACCGAACCATTGCCCGGAATGCGCAGTACGTTTCCGTCCAGCCGGGCCAGGGTGTCCTCATCCGGATTTGTTTCGATGGCCTTGCGAATCCGCAGGGTCAGGATGGCGAGACCCTCGTTGAGGGCCTCGGTGTTGTCGTGTTTGTCCGAGAATTGCACCACCACCGGGGGCATATCATCCCGCGCGCTGATCAAACGCGGCTTGCTCCCGCGCAGCACGGCTTGCGGCGGGACTGGGGCTGTGAGAACGCTATCGCCCCCCTCCAGAGTCAAAACGCCAGCCTGGCCGCCCGCGGCGCCAGCGCGCTTGATCGTCACTGAGGGTTGGGAAAATCTCGGTTTGACGATTTCTTCCGGCTTCTCGTCGTCTTGGCTGAAGGCTGCGCACTGGGCGGAAAGAAACATCGCGGCGGCGAGGGATTGGTTCACAAGGGTGCTTTTCATCATAATCGTGGGCGGTTCAAGGTTGTTCGCTGGCTAAATGACGAGGCAAACCTTGGCCGCCCGCTTTCAGGCAGCCTCTGTCCGCACACCCGTCCATTCGACTCCAGTCAGAGAGTGTTACGTCCGCCGATGGGATTTCCATCGGTGAAAACTTTCCTCGATCCTCCTTCAGTCAGGTTTCTTACGGACCAGCGTATGGGTGGCGTGGCCGTAGAAGACTTCCGCTGCTTCCATCAACGTTTCGGAGAGAGTCGGATGGGGATGGACGGATTCGGCAAGGTCGCGGGCGGTCGCGCCCATTTCGATGGCGAGCACCCCTTCGCTGATCAATTCCCCGGCGCCATGCCCCACAATGCCTACGCCAAGAATGCGCTCGGTCCCAGGATCAATGACAAGCTTCGTCAATCCGTCCGGACGGTCGTAGGTGAGCGCCCGCCCCGAGGCGCCCCAGGGGAATTTGGCGATCTCGACGGTCAGGCCCTTGGTTTTGGCTTCCACCTCCGTCAAGCCGCACCAGGCCAGCTCGGGATCAGTGAAAACGACAGCCGGAATCACCACCTGCTCGAAAGCGCTTTCCTCACCGGCTAACACTTCCACGGCGATGCGGGCTTCTTTGGAGGCTTTGTGGGCCAGCATCACGCCCCCGGCAATGTCGCCAATGGCCAGGATGGACGGATCAGCAGTTTGTTGCCGCTCGTTCACTTTGATGAACCCTTTCTCATCGAGCTGGACCTTGGTGTTTTCCAGGCCGAGGTCCCCACAGTTGGGGACGCGCCCGACGGACACCAGCACGCGATCGTAGAGTTCTTCCTCTGTCTGAGCGCCGTCACCCACCGTTACTTTGATCTGCTTGCCGCTGGTGGCCATTTTGGCGATTTTTGTTTTCAGGCGCACTTCTTTGAAGGCTTTCCGTGCGAAGGCCATAACAGGACGGACCAGATCCGGATCGGCGCCGCTCAGGATGGACTCCAGCGCCTCGACGACGACTACTTTGCTGCCCAGCGCGGCATAGACGGTCCCCAACTCCATGCCGATATAACCGCCCCCCACGACCAGCAGGTTTTCTGGAGTGTCCTCGATTTCGAGCGCCTCGCGCGAGGTCATGACGCGCGGGTTGCCCAGGTCGAAGGCCTTGGGCAGGGCGGATTTGGAGCCTACGGCCACGATGGCCTTGTCGTATTCGATGAATTGCTGGCCGGCTTCGGTTTCGACTCGGAGCGAATTGGAGCTTTCGAAGTAACCCCGTCCATGGAGCACTTCCACTCCTCGTTTCTGGGCGAGCTGGCTGATCCCAAGGGAAAGCTTGTGCAGAATCGATTCCTTCCAGGCGCGCAATTTCTGCAAATCAATCGCTGGCTGCCCGAAAGTTATTCCACGGTGGGCCGATTCCCTGGCCTCGCTGATGAGATGGGTCGCGTGGAGAAGCGCCTTGGAGGGGATGCACCCGCGATTCAGGCAGACGCCGCCGAGTCGCTTGTCGCGCTCGACCAGGATGACGCGCTTCCCCTTGTCAGCCGCATAAAACGCCGCCGCATATCCGCCCGGGCCCGCCCCTACCACCACGATTTCCGCCCGATTCTTACTTTGATTATTATCGCTCATCCGCAATTGGTCATTGGTTATTGGTCATTGGTCACGCCCCGCCATCGCTCTTCATTTCCGCTTCGGGAAAATTCTCCAGCGCCTGCACCAAATCAACCATGAAGCGGGCCGCGTTGCCTCCATCAATCACCCGATGATCGTAGGAAAGTCCCAGCGGCAGCAACACACGGGATTCGATTTTGTCACCCCTCACGACTGGTTTCACCGCTCCCCGGCCCAGACCGAGGATGGCCACCTCAGGTTTGTTGATGATGGGCGTGAAATGAGCGCCGCCGATCCCGCCTTGGTTTGAAATCGTGAACGTCCCGCCTTTCATTTCCTCCAATGACGCCTTTCGATTCCGGGCCCTCTCTGCCAGATCGCCCACTTCCTTCGAGATTTCCAGCATGCTCTTCTTGTCCACGTCGCGGATGACCGGGACAATCAGCCCCTGCCCGGTATCCACCGCCAGGCCGATGTGATAGTAGCCCTTGAAAACGATTTCGCCGCTTGGTTCATCCAAGCTGGCGTTGAAGATCGGATGCTTCTTCAGCGTGGCCGCGACCGCCTTCAGGGCAAAACTGGTTAACGTCAACCGCGCTGCGCTTTGTTCATACGAGGCCGCGTACCTTTTCCTGAGCTCCATCACGGCAGTGATGTCGGCGTCGTCGAACTGAGTGACCTGCGGGATGGTCGTCCAGCTTTCCGTCATGCGCTGGATGATGACCTTGCGGAGCGGCGAAAGTGGTTTGGCGGTAATCGACCCCCACCTCGAGAAATCGATTCGTTCCGGGGCAGGGGCTTGGGGCTTTGATTTGGCCGGCGCTTTGGGCTGAGCGGCCAACCTCTCAAGTTGCTGGAGATAGGCGCGCAGATCCGCCATTACAATTCTCCCTCCATCCTCGCTCCCGCGAATCCGGCTGAGGTCGATGCCGAGTTCCCTCGCCATTTTTCTGATCGATGGCGAGGCCGCCGGCGGCAGACTCGTTCTGGCTGGCTCTGGTTGTGCTGAAGTCTCTGGTTCCTCCGAGGCAGGGATTTCTTTGCTGCCCTGGGGTTTGGGAATTTCCATTTTCTGGCCAGTGGCTGGGGGTTGGGAGCGAGGCTCAGAGACTTCGGCCACTGTCACCATGACCTGCCCGACTGAGAGTTTGTCCCCTTCCTTGACGCGGACGGAAGTCACGGTGCCAGAGACGGTGGATGGGATCGGAGCGACTGCTTTCTCATTCTCCAATTCCAAAATGGTCTGGCCTTTGGCGATGGTATCGCCCTCCTTGACTGCGACGGCAACGACCGTTCCGGATTCGGCGCCCTCGCCCAATTTCGGCAATCTCACATCCATAGGCGTTCAATTACTAAGCACATTCCAAAGCAGCCTGTTCAAACGAAACTCAAGTTCCAAGAACACGCAATCTACGCCACTCCCCGCAAAAACCAAGTGGAAACCATTTGCCGTCGGGTCTTCGCCGAGAAGATCTCAGCCCCTCGACTCGACATAGCCCTTCTTCACTTTTTCTGCGATCAGGTGGTCTGCTTCGCGTTTCGCTTTACTCTCGTCGGCAAACGTCTTGGTCTGTGATTGGCCGGCGATGCCGAGCCGGCCAAAGCGGACGGTGAACGAATTGCCCGACAACGTAATCTCCCAGAACTTTCGCGAGGAGCCGCCGATGAATTCAAAGTGCCGGACTGAACCGGGAGTAGAAAGCGCAGCCGGAACGAGCGGTGGGTCAATGGCCGGTGGCGAGTGTTTCGTGACCGCCGAGGATTCCGGGATCGGCAGAGCGGGCACCGATGGGGTTGAGGCGGGCTTTTCGGCGGCGATTAGTGCAACCTTTTCAGCAGGCTCTTCATCCTGCGGCGCCGATTCTTCCACGATCTCGTGGCCCTGGAGCAGTTTTTCGATCCGATTCAGAACGTCGTCAGGATTGTGATACCAATCCTTGGTCAGGACCAACGCGAACCGCCAGCCGAAGGCGTGGAGGATGGAAGGCTGCATTAAATATCGGTCGAGCAGATTCGGATTTGCGTAATGGCCGTCCGTGTCCACCAGAATGCCGAGTTGGTGCAACGTATCTGTGTCACTGCGCACGGCGAGATCGCAACGGAACTTGGATTGGCCAACGTTCAAATCCACCGCGTAGCCCCGCTCTCGCAACCCGGCAGCCAATCCGTCCATCACCGCGTCGCGCTTGGTCAAGGGCGCGAGGGCTTTCCTGGAGAGCGGGTTCAGGTTCTCTAGAACGCCGCGCGCCGTGGCCGCATCTCCCTTGGAAACGGCTTCGGCATAATGCAGGAAATTTTTCAGGCTATTCGCCCCATCGTTGTAGTCGTTGGTGATGTCACGGTGTCGGATGGAACTGACCATCACCATGTGATGCTTGGCGCGGGAGAAAATGACGTTGAGGCGTTTCTCGCCGCCGCGCTGATTGATGGGGCCGAAATTCATCAGCATCCGCCCGCCGGCATCGGGCCCGTAGCAAACGCTCATTATGATGATGTCGCGCTCGTCGCCCTGGACGTTTTCGAGGTTCTTGACGAACAGGCCGCAGAACACGTCGTTTTCCTCACTCACGTATTCCGCCTCCAGCCGCGCGGCGAATTCGCCGTCCCCCTCGGCCAGCCGGCCCAGAGCGTTTTCCAGCTCGGTCTGCTGCGCCTCCGAAAAAGCCACCACTCCGAGGCTGAGTTTGGTTTCCCTTTGCAAAAGACCGCGGACCAATTGCGCAATGTAGGCGGCCTCGTTGGGATTGCAGCGGTCTTCATAAACGCCGTGCTCCATGAAGTGGAAACTGATGCTGCGGGTGAGGACGGCCTCAACATTCCCCGTCCCCTGGTCCGCCCCGGTCACTCGAATCTCTTGCTGGTTCTCCATCGCCCTCTGACGGTCGGGGATCGTGAACAGGTTGCCGCTGTAGAACGCGGCATTGGAAAAGCTGATCAGCGATTCGTATCGGCTGCGGTAATGCCAGGCCAGCAGCGTGGAGGGAAGATTCCGGGCCGACTGCGTCAGGAAGCTGTCGGAATCCAGGTCCACTTCGATCTGCTGGCCTTCTTCCTCGACCATCACGCTTTCTTCTCCAGTTCGGCTTGCGGCGAAGAAGGTGGTCGGCGGCAATTGCATCTCGTCACCCACAATGATGACCTGGTGCGAGCGGTAGATGGCCGGAATGGCCTCCTCCAGCGGAATCTGGCTGGCTTCATCAAAGATCACCACGTCGAACAGGTCCGGGTCGAGCGGCAGCGTATCCGAGACGCTCAAGGGGCTCATCAGCCAGATTGGTTTCAAGTCCTGGATCACCTGCCCCGTGTCGCCCGCAGCCAAATCGCGAATGGACTTGTAACGCATGGTCTTGCCGAACTCGTGTTCGAGCTCGCGCCGTCCCGCGGCATACGATTTCTTGAAGGCCTTCTGCTCCGATGGCAGTTGGGAGGCAGGCAGTGCGGAGATGCTGACGTGTTCAAGGAACTTCCGCCGGACGGCGGCGCGAATGCACCGCGCATTGAGGCCGAGCCATTCGCGGTAGTGCTTCTCAAGTTGGTCCATTTTTCGGGTTAGGATGCGCCCGTCAAAACGGTTCACCGCGCGGTCCTGCCGATAGATCAGGTTTACGCTTTTATGGCCGATGGCGGCCTCGAATTCATCGAGCGGCAAAGGGGCGCGGCGCAACGCATGGCTGAATGTTTCGGGCAGATCAACCAGTTCGCCCAGGACGGGCGACAACTCGGCCAGCACAGCCGTTTGCTCGCGTAATTTCGCCAGGACTTGCGCGAGTCCGGGAAAATCAAACTGCTGGCGCTCTGCGAGCAGTGCGCGGAGCGTAGTGTCCAATTCCGTGAAGCGCTCTTGAATGCCAGCCAGGTTTTCGACGAGCGTGGCGGCTTCCGCCGACTGTGCGAGTTGTTGAACTAACGCCTTCACCGAGAGGTGTGCAGAGCGGCGATTGGTCCGCAGTTCCGTCACGAGAGAGCGGAAGCCCTGCACGTCATCGTTGCGCCATTCGTTGCGTGCCCGCTCGCATAGCGCGTCAAACGCGGCTTGGGCTTCGTGCTGCGCCGCGAGTTCTTTTAGAATCTTGCTCCAACTCGGCGCCACCGCGTGTTGTGTAAAATCGTACCGGGCTTGCAAGGCCTTCTTCAGACGCCAGAAGGCCGGCTGGACAAAGCGGAAAAGTGATTTCTCAAACGCCTGAGCTTGACCGAGCGCGTTTTGGGTGTCGTCCGGCGAGAGAGGCTCTTTCCACCTTCCGGTCTTGTGCTGGGCTTGCGCGAGCGCATGCGCTTTTGCATCCAAATCGCGGGCGAGCGCTTCGAAAGCTTCGGCGTCCGGTCCGCCGGTCAGCAGCCCAAGCAGATTTCGCGCGGCCAGCGGACGAGCGCGAAAGGCAAATTCAAGAATCACCTCGACCTCTTCCAGCGTGTCCCATAACTCGGCAGGCAGGCCGGAGAGCTCCAGGGCGCTCTCAATGGCATCGAGCAATTCCTCGGCTTGGTCAAGATAGGCGGACATTGTTTCGAGCGGGCGGTCCGCTTGCAAAACGCTTTTTGCCAGCCAGCGGATTGGGTGATTCGCAAAACAGAGGTCTTCGCCAAGATCGGCCAGGGCTGCTTCCAGGCGGCCAACCAACTCTCCGTGTTGCTGCCAAAGCGAATACTCCGGCAAAATGTCTTCCACCGCGGGAGGCAACTCGCGCGCCCGCCCGCGCAGTTCCACCAGCCGATGCAAAAGCCAGCGGAGAGGGACGCTGGTGTGGGTGTGCGCCTGCCGCATGACCTCGGAGAAACGCTGCAGGCTCGCCAGCTCTTGTTCCATCGCGCGCAGCGTCGCCGCATGGCTTTTCTCCGCATCCGGATCCGGCTCGGCCTGGCTCAGCAGCTGTTCGTAGGTCTGTTTGAGATTCTGGATGAAGGCCTTTTTGTCGGTCTGGGAATCGTGAATCAGACAACAAAGTTCATCGAGGCCCTGCTGGCGCAACCGGTGGAACACCACGTCAATAGCTGCCCGCTTCTCGCAAACGAACAACACCCGTTTCCCCTGTGCCACGTAATCGGCGATGAGGTTGGTGATCGTCTGCGATTTACCGGTGCCCGGCGGTCCTTGAATGATGTAACTCGCGCCGGTTCGCGCCCGGGCCACCGCCGAGGCCTGAGTGGCGTCGCAAGAAATGATCAGATGCTGATCGGCCAACTCCAGCGGGGGTGGCAGCGTTTCCTCGGCCGGCTTGGGCGCAAGCGAGAACACCGAGTCGAAGGCCCCGCTGGCCATGTCCGTCTCAATGAGCTTGGCGTAGTCACGGACCAGCGTCATCTTGCGGTAGTTAAAGTTGCCGAGCGTCAGGCTGCACAGATCGAAGTCCCACGAATAAGGGTTTTGGTTCTCGCCGTCGCGGAGTGCAAACATCTGCCTTTCCGTCTCCAAGACCTTCCCAGAATCGGTCGGGCTGCCGGGATCAACGATGTGGGGCAGCCGAACCTGTGGAACAGCGCCTGCCACGTCGCGCAACGGCATCGGCGTCGGGCGGACTTTTTCGAGAAATAGTTGCAAGCCGAGCGGGCGGAAATTCTCGCGGTCGTAGCTGTACTCCGGCTTGGCCGCGTTTCGGGCCTTGCGAGCCTGGAGCTTCATTCGGCGGCGGTACTGGTCCACCCGCTGCCGGGCTTTCTCATGGATGAGCTCGATCTGCGGCCGGTCAATTTTATTGAGCGCGACCCCCGGTTCGCTCGCCTGAATCTGCGACCGGAGTGATTCGTAAAACTGGTCGAGCGAGGTTTCCTTGAGATCGACCAGTTCAGGAAGGGCCAGGTTGTAAAGTTCCCTGACATGATGCCGAAGCGCCGGATTCACTTCCGCTTCGCTGGTCGTTGGTTCGAGGATATAGTGGTCGCGCACGCCTTTCTGCTTGGTGAGATCGACGGGCAGCAACAGGAGTGGCGAATGGATGCGCTCGTTGGGCGTTTCCTTGAGGTTGTTCCAATGGAGAAAACACAGCACCAGCCGAAGCTGGGCGAACCCGAACTCCGCGCGGTCGCGTCTCGCCTCGCTGATGATCTTGTCGAGCACGCCGGGAATGTAGGGCGCGTCCTCGAAGCGCAGGTATTTACCGAGCGACAGGGCGGCGCCTTCGGTGATGGCGGCGGCGAGTTGGCTGTGCCAGATGAACAACTGCTCCAGCTTGATGTTGCGATAATCCAGAACCAGCGGCACGGAGGCAACAGTGAGATTGAGCGTCTGGAGCGTGGGCTTGAAGTAGAGCAATCGGTTGCGGCGCGAGATTTCAAACAAGCGGTCGCGGAGATGGGACTGGATCAACCGGCGCTTTCCGGTCAGGCCCGATTCCTTGAAGCCCTGCAGCCGGTCGAAATCGAGCTCAGTTGGCTGCTCGCGGTAATGCTCCAGCCTCGAAATCATCTGTCCCAGGTCCGGTGCGCGCTTGTGCCGGTTCAACTCCGTCATCTGCATGATGACTGAGGCCAGCACCGGATTGAGCCGGCGGTTCACGCCAAAAAGATTGGTCCGGTTGACGGTGAAAACCTCCAATTCGCCCGAATCGGTGAAGTCCAGACCGCACGCGAGGCTCGCCAAAAGCATTCCGAGCGAGAAACTGTCGGTCAACTCGTCATGGTGGCCGATCGCGTGTTCCCAGGATTGGTAGTTTGGCAGGAAAACCGGCTTCGTGATCCGGTCGCCGGTCGTGCCGACGCCCAGATCCGAAACCGTCAAGGACGCCTGATCAATGTCGGCGGTGCGCCGCGATTCGGCGACCACTTCGACCGCGTGGCTGACGGGCGACTGGAGTGCCTCCACTTTGGCCGTGTTCTTTTCCGGTGAACTCACTCTGGCGGGAGCGAACCTCAAGTGGCCCTGCTCCGTGAGGATCAGGTCTTGAATTCCGCGCAACGGGGCGACGAGACCGGCTTCATGCGCGTCCAGCACTTGTTTCAACAGCGGCAGCAACGCGGCCAGCACGTCGTCTGTTTCGAAGCCCCCCTTGCCGACGCCCGCTTCCAGGAATTTCAGAAAGGGCGCCTGGGACACTTCACTCACTCGTCACCTCCGCTTTGGCCAGCATCTCAGCGGCGTGCTCCTTGATTCGCCGCACATCCCGAACCCTCAGCTTGAGTTCTTTGGCCGCCAGTTTCTCGAATTGCTCGTCCAATTCCAATTGGCGGGCCAGCTCCAGGGCCGCTGCCAGCGGCACCTCATCGAGGTCCGGGTCCGCCTTGGTAAAATCGAGCAGCACATAACAAAGGTACTCGCGAAGTTTCGCATCGCTCGACGTCAATCCATCGAGGATGGTGGAGCTGTCGCGATGAGCTGGCCGAAAATCGTCGAAGAAGAGTTTTGCGTGACCCAGCACCGCGGGAGTGTGAAACCACTTTGGCCGCAGCAGGCATTCCAGCAGGCGACGCGTCGTCGAAGCCAAGCGCGTTTGACCAATCAAATCCAAGTCCGCCATAGTGGTCGCGCCCTCAATCATGCCGCTAATGCGGGTCATCGAGTTGTCAGGTTCTTCCTGATAGAGCATCAAGGCCCGTGCCCGGATAAAAGCCTCCGGATGCGACAGGCCTTCGGTGGCGACATTTTCGTTGGCGAAGATTTCCTCGGCTTGTTTCAGATAACCGGAGGCGCTGACCTGTGAGAGGCCGGTTTGGATTTTCACCAACCCGGCCACCACCGGATGCACCTGGCCAACCACACGCAGCGAGCCGCGGTCAGCGAATATCTCGGTGTAGAGCTGAAACCGTCTTGCCGTCAATTCATGGCTGGAGGAGGCGCGCGGGTCGTTCGCCACGGCCATGATCAAGCGGTCTGCGATATGAAACTCTCCGCCGTCCCGCCTCCAGAGATGATAGTGCGCCAGTTCATGGGCGATGACGGATTTGAGTTCCTCCGCAGTGAGCAGCGTAAGGAGCGGGCCGGAAAAAACGACGTGGCATTCATCCGGAATGAAATACAGGCCCGCGTTGAGTTGGGGACTGTCTTGCGCCTGGTAGAGCGTGACTGGAATGTCCAAATTCAGCCCCATCTTCGCTTCCTCAAGGTTTTTAAAGAGCTCCGCGTGAGTGTCCGCGTCCAGCCGATAAGTGGACTTGAGCAACTCCATCCGCAAGTTCTGGGTGTAGTCTGCCTGCGCCCGAGCTGAGGCGAACCAGTTCCAGAGTTCGCGTTCCTGCGACTTGAGATAATCCCTCACCTCGACGTGATACGGCAATGGCTCAAGTTTGTGTTCGAGTGGATCCACAGAATTCTCAACTTTATCGTTGCTGAGCATTAAACCAAAGCCAGCCGACGCGGTCAAAGCACTAACTTCGCCTCAATATGGAGATCTCTGAACTTCCCGGTTGGTAAAGGGCATGGGTTTCTGCCATCGTCGCCCCCGTCAGGCCTGGAAATTGAATATGAGCGCCCCGATCTTGAATCATGCTTCCGTGCTTTTGCTTTGCGCTTTGCTGGCAGTGATCGGGCTGGTTCTGCTCATCGCCAGGTTCAAACTGAACGCCTTTGTCGCGTTGATCCTGGCCTCGATTTTCGTTGGTATTTGTTCGGGCCTTAACCTGCCGCGGGCCGAGGTGCTCCGGCATCTGCAAGGCGTCGGCAAAGCGTTCGCGGAGGGGGTGGGCAACGTGCTGGGCTCGATAGCCATGGTGGTCGGGCTGGGAACCATTTTGGGCAAGTTGCTGGCGGAGTCAGGCGGCGCAGAGGTGATTGCCCAATTGCTCATCCGCAAACTCGGACCCGACAGGATTCATTGGGCGATGTTGCTGATTGCCTTTGTGGTCGGGATTCCGGTTTGGTTCACGGTTGGCCTTGTGCTGTTAGTGCCAATCCTCTTTACGCTGGTGAAGGAGAGCGGCAAACCGATGCTCTATCTGGGGGTACCTCTGCTGGCAGGCCTTTGCACCACGCATGCGCTGGTGCCGCCGCATCCCGGGCCGCTCGCTGCGATCGGCATTCTCAAGGCCGATGCGGGCCGAACCATCCTGTATTCGCTCCTGATCGGCTTCCCAACCGCCATCATCGCCGGGCCGATCTTTGGGAAATGGATCGCGCGTCGCATCCAGATTGCTCCGGGCGAAATGGCCTCGCAGTTGTCGATCCCCTCGACTCCGCATGAAGGGCCGCAACCCGGACAGCTTGTTCGGCGCCCCTTCCCCGGCTTCGGCATCACCGTACTTACGATCTTGCTGCCGGTGATGCTGATGATGGCGGCGAGCGCAGCCGACCTGCTGCTGGACAAACAAAGTGCCGCCCGGGCGTGGATCGATTTTATCGGCCAGCCCACGGTGGCGATGCTCCTGGCGGTCCTGTTTGCGTTGTATTCTTTCGGGGTGAGGATCGGGTTTGGCAGAGAACAGATTCTGAAATTTACCAACGACTGCCTGGGACCCGTCGCGCTAGTGCTCCTGGTGGTGGGCGCGGGTGGCGGTTTCAGCAAAACACTCGAATATAGCGGGGTTGGCCAGGCCATCACCGAAATTATCGTGGGCGCGAAGTTTTCGCCCATTTTGCTGGGGTGGATCATTGCCTGTTTGCTGCGAATCGCGGCGGGGTCAGCGACCGTCGCCATCGCCACTTCCGCTGGCATCATGGCGCCGATCGTGGCGGCGGTCCCCGGCACGAATCTGGAGTTGCTGGTAGTGGCGCTGGGGGCAGGTTCGGGAATCTTCTCGCACCTGAACGATGGCGGATTCTGGTTCGTAAAAGAATACCTTAACATGACCGTGCCACAAACGCTCCAGACTTGGAGCGTACTGACCACCATCAAATCGGTGGTGGCCTTGTTGCTGGTGTTGCTACTGAACGCGGGTTTGCCGCACTAACAGAGCCGCGGGCCGACCACTTTCGGTTCGCGCAGAGACATTGCCTCCCTCCAAGCCGTCCTGTAGCTTTTCGTCCATGTTAATCTTCGACGCTCACCTGGATCTCTCGATGAACGCGCTGGAGTGGAATCGTGACCTCACTCTGCCCACCGCCGAAATTCGCCAGCGCGAACAAGGGCTGAGCGACAAGCCCGACCGGGGCAAAGGCACAGTTTCACTGGCGGAGATGAGGCGCGGCCGCATTGGCCTGTGCGTCGCGACCCAAATCGCCCGTTACGTTAAGCCGGGCAATTCACTGCCCGGCTGGCACAGCCCCGAACAAGCCTGGGCGCAAACCCAAGGCCAACTCGCGTGGTACCGCGCGATGGAGGAAAAGGGCCAGATGTTCCAAATCAAAGACACCTCCGGATTGCAAAACCATTTGGAGCGTTGGGAGGGGAAGGTTGAGAGGGGAAATGCGTTGAGAGTCGAGAGCAAGCCCACATCTGGTACCCTCTCTCAACTCTCAACTCAAACCTCTCTCAACTCTCACCACTCCCCTCCCAACTCCGCGCCCCTTCCAATCGGTTATATTTTGAGTCTCGAAGGCGCTGATTCCATCCTGACGATGGCGCATCTGGAGCGATCGTACGCCCAAGGGCTGCGCGCGCTTGGCCCTGCCCACTACGGACCCGGCACCTACGCGCAGGGAACCGATGCCAGCGGGGGACTCGGCCAGCGTGGCCGCGAATTGCTGGCGGAAATGGAGCGGTTGAACATCATTCTGGATGTCACTCATTTGTGCGATGAAAGCTTTTGGGAAGCATTGGACCATTTTCACGGACGCCTTTGGGCCAGTCATTCCAACTGCCGCGCCTTGACACCGCACGATCGGCAGCTTAGCGACGAACAGATCAAAGTGCTCATCGAACGAGGCGCCGTCATCGGTGCAGCACTGGATGCGTGGATGATGGTGGCAGGCTGGATCAAGCGTAAAACCACCCCGGAATCCGTCGGACTCAAGCTGGAGCGTCTGCTGGACCACATCGATCACGTCTGTCAATTGGCCGGCAACGCCCGTCACAGCGGCATCGGTTCCGACCTGGATGGCGGTTTCGGGCGCGAGCAATCCCCGGCGGACCTGGACACCATTGCAGACCTGTCTCGGCTCCCGCAGATGCTGGCCGCGCGAAGTTATGCGAAATCCGACATCGAGGGCATCCTGCACCGGAATTTTATTGATTTCCTGCTGAGTGCCTGGCGGTGAACCCCTATCGACGGAACGCGGACTTCAGTCCGCTTGAGTGTTGGTTGGCGACTGGGGTTTGGCATTGACGGGGCGCGTCTCTGCGGTGCGGACGTTCCTGCGGGATAAATCCCGCGCTCCATT
>WNFM01062604.1_pt2 | contig 13285 bp, 12 predicted proteins | sample 5400271 | NCBI WGS metagenome assembly WNFM01 (sample SAMN13153352, study PRJNA577476) | soil metagenome | isolation source: 60 cm saprolite on Douglas fir-dominated hillslope | place: USA:California | collected 2013-09-17 | reverse complement strand
GTGAACCGTCTTACCGGCTATACCGGTGCGAATTATGCGGACAAGGGGAATTTGTCCGACGATGGAAATATGGCCGCGGTCCGGGCCATACGGGCGGATGGGAAGCCGGTGGCGTTTGCCTTTAACATTGCGACCGGCCAAAAGCATCCGGATATCGATTTGAGCAGCGAATACGAGGTCAGCTGGACGACCATCTCGCCAAAGGGAACCTATATTGTAATGGATTCGAAGAGGCTGAGCTCTGACGCGAATGAGCATCGGCGCATCTTCACTATCGACGGCAAGCTTGTGCAAACCTGGACCGAGTATGAACGGCCGGGCCACAATGACTTTATGGTCGACAGCAACGGCGATGAAATCGCTATCGGCAGAAGCAAGTCGGCGCCGGACGCATATAGGATGGTCAAAAGACGGCTTGTGGATGGCAAGGTCACGGTGATCAGTCCGCCGTGCTATGCCAGCCATACATCGGCGAGAAACCTGCGTGAACCAGGCTGGGTCATTGCAACGTTTACGCAGAGCTATGGCAATTCGGGTTATTGGCCTTATGCCAATGAAGTAACGGCCGTTGCGACGGATGGCAGTATGAGAGTGCGTCGCTACGCGCAACATAACTCAGCTCCCAACGGATATTTTACGGAGCCGCACGGAACACCGTCTCCCGATGGAAAAAAGGTCATCTTCGAGAGCAATTGGGGGGTGGCAAGCGGACCTATTGCAGCGTATGTCGCACAGATTCCGTGATTGAGCTGTAATCGGGATATCGTTTGTTGAACGGCCCGCGCGGCGAACATGGATATGGACATCGAGATGAAGAGACCTCCCTCGATCGAAGTCGGGAGCAGACCAGTCTTCCCGACGGCGTGAGGTGAGGCTTCGGTGGTTGACGCTTCAAATGGCACGACATTGAGCGTCAATCGCACCGAAGCAGTGGTAGTCTTCAGGCGCAACTCGCATGTCCATATCCTGATCGTCGGCGAGCCGTTATCGATCTTGACCTGCGCTCAGCAACCGCATCATTTCTGTTGAACGCGGGTTCCAGTGGCGATCCCTGGAATTGTCCGCTCGATGAGCCGCAGGCATCGTTGGTTGCGGCCCCCCAACCGACGATCCCTGCGATGTTCGAGAAGTGGTTCGACCAGACATTTTTCAAACACCCAAAACAACCGCTCCACCCGTCAGGCCTGCGCCGGCTGCAGTCAAAAGCAACCGTTCTCCGAGGTCGAAAGGACGTTCTCGGTTGGCAAGAGACAAAGACAAAGGAATAGTTGCGGCTGAGGAGTTCCCGAACTCTTCGATCGTCCGTACAGTCCGATTGTTTGCAAGTCCGATTCTTTCACTGACCGCGTCGAAAATCCGGGCGTTGGCCTGATGTGGCACGAACCGGTGAATTTGCGCAGGGGTAAGCTTTGATCGTTCCAACGCACGGGTAGAACATTGTGTCATCATATTCACGGCGTGAGTGAAGACGGCTTTACCATCGCTCATCGTCATCAATAACTCTCGCGGATCCATGCCAGGCACAAATGGTCGCCTGCTGCCGCCGGCAGGGATTGCAATCAAATCGTAGTAACTTCCGTTCGAAATCAGATCGACACCAAGTATGCCCAGGTTCGGGTCATTTGATGGAACCAGCACGATTGCGCCGGCGGCATCTGCGAATAAAATCGCACTCGCGTACTCCGCCAGGTTAATACGTCGACTGAGGATATTGGCGGCAATGACGAGCACGGCTTTCCCATGCGTTCTGACAAAACTGTCGGCCAGCGTCAGCGCATAAAGAAAGCCAGAGCAGGCGCCAGCGAGATCAACGGCCCCGGAATTCGGCAAGCCAATCCGATGAGCCACTAAGGGAGCGGATGGCGGCAACAATTGATCTGGGGTCGATGTCGCGAGTAGCGTCAGCGCCACATCGCTACGCGCGATGCCTGAATCGTTGAGTGCTGCGGTACCGGCTTTTGCCGCTAGGTCGGTTAGCGTCTCACCGGGAACCACCCATCGGCGCGCCCTGATCCCAGTGCGGCGCTCGATCCAACCGGACTCAAGACCCAGTCGCGCTTCGATCTCGGCGTTCTCGACTCGATTTTCCGGAACGCAATGGCCAAACCCGGCCATGCGACACGATCGTGTCCGTTTCATAACTGAGCCGCAACAATCATGTCGGCAGCTTCATCGATTGCGGCATAAGCCCGGTCGAGATCGTTAGACGTCACGCAGTAAGGCGTCATCAGGTAGATCACATTACCCAGCGGGCGGATGAGAAGGTCTTTTTGGCGGAAGAATCTGCGCAATTTAGGTCCGACATCAGACAAATATCCCGACATTTCAACATTGAGGTCGAGCGCTACGATGGTGCCTGTCTGACGGACATTGATGAAACGCGGATCCGTTTTGAACATTGCCAGTCTTTCACGATGCATACCCTCCAGCGCTTCGATGCGCTGCATCACCGGTTCCCTCTGCCAAATATCAAGATTGGCGAGTGCCGCTGCGCAGGCGATCGGGTTGGCGGTGTAGGAACTGGAATGAAAAAAGGTGCGGCTGCGGTCGGTTGACAGGTGCGATTCGAAGATTGCGGCTGAGCAGAGTGTGACGGCAAGCGGTAATGCGCCACCGGTGATGCCTTTGGACATGCACAAAATGTCCGGTGCGATACCGGCCTTTTCGCAGGCGAAGAGAGTGCCGGTTCGGCCCCAGCCAGTCATGACCTCGTCGACGATCAGCAGGCAGCCATATGCCTCGGCGATGTGCATTAGCTGGGTGAGAACATGGGGCGGATACATCCGCATGCCACCGGCGCCGAGCACCAGTGGCTCGACCAGCAAGGCGGCGATCTGTCCGCCACGGCAGAGTCGTTCGAAGGAATCGAACGTCTTTTGTTCTTCGCCAGGTAATGGAAATGGAATGTTGTCGACCTCGAAGAGCAGCGGCTCGTATACCAGGTTAAAGGCACCGCGCGCGCCGGTCGACATTGTGCCGATCGTGTCACCATGATAGCTGTGTTCCATCACGACGATGCGAGAACGTGGCAACCCGGTATTACGGAAGAAGCCCAGCGCCATCTTCAGAGCGACTTCGACTGAAGTCGACCCGCTATCGGAATAGAAGAGGTGGGTGAGGCCTGGCGGGGCGAGCCGGATCAACCCGCGCGCCAGTTGTTCCGCCGGCTCATGCGAGTATTCGGCGAAAATGATCTGATCCAAGGGTTCGCTCGCGGTGCGAATAGCATTCATGATGGCTGGATGGCGATGGCCATGTGTGATCACCCACCAGGAGGAGATCGCATCAAGGATCGACCGGCCATCTTCATCGATGAGATAGGCGCCTGCTGTTTTGACGATTCGCGTCATTGGCGGCTCCAGCAAATGCTGGGTAAAAGGATGCCAGATTGGGGACCTCGGAGTTGGGCCCATTACTCCTCCATCTTCTGAAAGAGTGTTAGATCGAAGCACCGTTGGAAGCAGCTGTGGAGCGCGTCCGCGGTCAGCGGATCGAGCCAAGGCAGCCTGCCGAGGTTGCGAACGCTGCCCATATTGGCGATGGTTTGTTCTGTGTCAGGATGCGCTTCGCCAATGAATGCAACACCGAAGATCGGGATCAGGCGTCGACGCATCGCTTCCAACGACAACAACGTATGGTTGATCGTTCCAAGCCCGGTCCGCGCGCAGAGAATGACTGGAAGTTGCCAGCGTGCAAAGACATCCGCAAAAGTCTTGTGCCGAGTCAGGGGGACGAGCAGGCCACCAGCGCCCTCAATGACGAGGGGAGAGTCTGTTTCCGGCGGCAGGAGTGCGTCGGCAAGGATCGTCACTTGATCGATCTCTGCCGATCGATGCGGTGAAACGGGGGTTGTAAGGCACCAGGCTTCTGGAAGAATGTGTTGATGTGGGATTCGCCCGAGCCGGCGGACCGTCTCGCTGTCGGTTTCTTCGTCAAGGCCAGATTGTACAGGTTTCCAGTAGGAAGCACCGAGCGCATTGGCAAGTGCTGCCGAAAACACCGTCTTGCCAACGCCCGTATCCGTGCCAGTGATGACCAGGCGTAAAGTCATGCTGTCTCTTCTGCCATTACCTGGGCCAAGCGATTGAACATGCGGGTGATCGCCGAAGCATCCACGTTGAGTGTGATGGCGATCCGTAGGCGCGCGGTACCCAACGGGACTGTGGGCGGACGGATCGGGCGAATATCGAAGCCATCTGCCTGTAACCGCGTGGCAATGCGTGCAGTGCGTCCATTGTCGCCAATGATTACCGGCAGGATCTGGGAGTTGCTGCCTTTAACGCCGAGATGGTGGGTGAACAGGCTATTGGCAAAAGAAATCAAGTCCTGGAGCTTTGCTCGCCGCTCGGGTTCTTGCGCTAAAATCTTCAAGGCTTGGCGGACACTCGTAGCCTGAAGCGGAGAGGGCGCTGTCGCATAAATGAAGGGGCGCGCGCGATTGATCAGAAAGTCGCAAAGCACCCTGCTGCCGCTGACGAGCGCGCCGGATGTGCCGAGCGCCTTTCCGCAGGTATGCAATGCGACGACGTTGTCACGCCCTTCCAAATCTGCTGCGAAGCCGCGACCATCGACCCCATAAACCCCGGTCGCATGGGCTTCGTCGACGAAGAGAAAGCCATCATGCCGGTCGGCCAAATCAGCTAATTCGATCAGCGGCGCTCGATCACCGTCCATGGAATAGAGGCTCTCAACAACGATCCAAGGACGGCCTGTTCCGCCAGCCTGGCGCCATTTCCTGATGACATCGTCGAACGCCTCGATATCGTTGTGGGATGCGCTGACGGCATTGGCCCGTCCGGCGGCTATTCCTGCCTGCGCACTCGCATGAATCAGAGTGTCATGGACAACAATGTCACCGCGTTGGGGTAGGGTCGAGAGGACAGCTAGATTGGCTACATAGCCACTGCCAAAATAGAGCATCCGCTCAGACTTGAAGAAAGCGGCAGCTTCGGCTTCCAGCGCCTCGTGCTCGGGATGATTGCCGCGAAGAAGGCGTGATCCGCCCGCGCCGATCGGTACGCCGCGTTCAACCGCGGCTATTACCCCAGCGTTGAGGCGACGCGAGCCGGCCAGCCCCAAATAATCGTTCGAGGTGAAATCAATACCGCTTTGCTGCGTCAGGGCGCGTCGTCGCCCCTTCTGTTCGAGCCGTTTCAGGATTGTCTCATAACGGACCAACCTTTCCGAGATCACGAAGTCCCCTCCGGGAGCATCGCCGTCATTCCGAGGCGTCGAAGGAGGCTCGAATCGCGGCCGTCTCCAGGATTGGCAGCTGTCAGCAACGTATCGCCGACAAAGATTGAATTGGCGCCAGCGAAGAAACAAAGTGCTTGCATTTCATCACTCATCGCCGTGCGGCCAGCCGTTAAACGGACATGCGCTCGCGGCATGAGGATGCGAGCGAGCGCGACAATGCGGATGAATTCAAACGGATCAACTGATGTTGCATTGGCCAGTTTTGTTCCCGGCATGGGGATGAGCATGTTGATCGGCACGCTCTCTGGCGGCGGCGCCAGATTGGCCAACGTGACCAGCATATCTATGCGATCGGTTACCGTCTCGCCCATGCCAAGAATGCCGCCAGAGCAGACCCTGATGCCCGCTTGGCGCACATGGTCGAGCGTTTCCAGGCGATCTGCGAAGCTGCGTGTGGTGACGATCTCTTGATAAAATCGCTCGGAGGTATCGATATTGTGGTTATAGTAATCGAGGCCAGCCTCGGCGAGAGATTTGGCCTGGGAAAGTGATAGCATTCCCAAAGTCATGCAGGTTTCGAGGCCGAGCGCTTTCACGCCCCGCACCATGGCGATGATCATATCCATGTCGCGTTGCTTCGGACCGCGCCATGCAGCTCCCATGCAATAGCGGGTGGCGCCGCCTGCCTGAGCCTTGCGGGCCTCCGCAACGACACGTTCAACTTCCATGAGTTTCGACGCCTTGAGATCGGTCTGATGATGAGCGGATTGGCTGCAATAGGCGCAATCTTCCGGGCATCCGCCGGTCTTTATGCTGAGCAATTTGCTGAGCTGAATTCGATTTGGATCGAAATTCGCCCGATGCACTGTCTGCGCCTGGAAGAGGAGGTCGTTGAAAGGGGCCTCGTAGAGCACTTGGGCGTCCCCAAGTGTCCTTGCTCCAAGCTTGGGCAAGGTGGCCAGTGCTGGGGTCGCGTTGTTCGAAGGTGTCGGCATCTTCTCCTCTCGGACTTCCCAGGACGGTTGGACCCGACCAAGGCGAAAACAGGAATCGCGGGTGAGGATCACAGATTTAAAAATGATCCTCTCTTGTAAAATCATAGATAATACGCAATACAAATCTATGATCATGGCAATGTACGAATTTGCCGCGGGCATGCACGTGTTTTTATCATAGATAATCTATAAGATGGCCATGGCTGAAACTGCTGCTGAGCGCATCGCTCGTGTCCTTGCTGAACGGATAGTCTCCGGTGAGCTGGTTCCCGGTACACCGCTGAGACAAGATCGCGTCGCGGACGAATTTGAATCGAGCCACGTTCCGGCACGTGAGGCGTTCCAGCTCTTGCGCGCTCAAGGTTTGGCCATCAGTGAACCGCGCCGTGGCATGCGAGTGGCGCCCCTCGATCATGCTTCGATGCTGGAGATCGTCGAAATGCGCGCTGCCCTTGAGACGTTGGCACTGACGCATGCCGCACCGAGGTTGAATGCGGCTTACTTCGATCGCATCGAGCAAGCATTGCTGGCCGGCGACCAGGCACAAACAATGATCGAATGGGAGCAGGCCAATCGAATATTCCACCGCGAGCTAGTTGCTCCCTGCAAGATGTCGCGCCTGTTGGCGACACTTGACGAGCTTCAGCTAGCCAACTCCCGGATCATCTTTTCGGCAACTCGTTCCGCCGGTTGGCAACCTGGCTCAAGCTATGCGCACCGACAGATTCTCAACGCCCTGAAAAAGCGCGACGTCAAAAGGGCGACATCCAGCAGTGAAAGGAATAGTGACGAATAGTCAACAACTTGCGTCGCATTGAAGGAGGGATCACGGCGGCCGCTGACGGTTAGGCGCAAAGAATTGTATCGCCAACCCGATCGCCGCTGGGGGGCGGCTCTTGCGCCCAGAAATGCAGGCCACGGCTCTCGCGTCGCTGCAGAGCGGACCGAATAATCAGGTCGGCAACCAGCGCCAGGTTGCGCAGCTCAATGATATCGCGCCGTGGCCCCGCTGCTGCGAATACTGCTTCCACCTGGCTTCGCATGTCATCGACCTCGTCACGAGCGAGCATCAATCGCTCGGGGCAGCGAACAATACCGACATTCTCCCAGAGACATCGACGCAGATCAGTACGCCAATTGGCAACCTTCGCGGCATCCCTTGCCTCGACAGTCTCTTGCCTTGGCGAATTTTCGTATTTGGTCGCAACGCCAAGCGGCAGCTCCGAAGTGATCTGCATAAGATGCTCAACGATATCCTCTGCCGCAGTCAGGCCGAAGACCACGCATTCCAGCAGCGAATTTGAGGCCAGACGATTGGCGCCGTGCAAGCCGGTCCAAGCGGCTTCGCCCAATACATAGAGGCAATCGAGATCGCTGCGCCCCGCAAGATCGGTCACCACGCCGCCGCAGGTATAATGTGCGGCGGGAACCACTGGGATCGGCTGGCGCGTGATGTCGACGCCGGCGATGCGGCAGTGCGCTGCAATTGTCGGAAAGCGCTTGCGGATGAAGTCTGCCGGCAAATGCGATATATCCAACACCACATGCGGTTCACTGCGACGTTTCATGACGTCGTCGATGGCGCGGGCAACGATATCACGTGGCGCCAATTCACCACGTGGATCATAGTCGCGCATGAAGGGCGTTCCACCGATCTGCCGCAAGCATCCACCCTCGCCACGCAAGGCCTCGGATATCAGGAAGGAGCTGCCACTCGGCTGATAGAAGCAGGTCGGATGGAACTGGTTGAATTCAAGATTGGCGACGCGGCAGCCGGCGCGCCATGCCATGGCGATGCCATCGCCGGTTGCTCCCACGGGATTGGTCGAATGCAGATAAGCACCGCTAGCCCCGCCGGTCGCAAGGACGGTCACCCGAGCACGGAGATGATTGATCGCGCCAGTGGCCTCATTCAGGATCACTGCGCCTTTGCAGTGACGATTCTTCTCTGATGATATAGAATCGACGATTAGGTCGATGACCACACATCGCTCAAGACAGGCGATGCGGTGATGGTTCAGCCGCCGGAGCAGGCTGGAGGCGATGGCATGCCCGGTGGCGTCACCAGCATGAACGATCCGGCGATGCGTATGACCGCCTTCCAGTGTCAGGGCATAGGCAAGGTCGCTTTCACATCGATCAAAGGTCACGCCCTGTTGTGCCAGCCAGGCAATTGCCGCTGGGGCACGCTCAACGACGAAGCGCACGGTATCGCGATGGCACAATCCGGCTCCCGCTGTTTCGGTATCGGCAACATGTGAATCCAGCGAATCTTTCGAGTCGAGCGCAGCGGCAATACCGCCTTGCGCCAAGGCCGTGCTGCCGCCGAAAGCACTGTCCTTGGTGACGACGGCAATCGACAGATGTGGTGCGAGCTCCAGAAGCCGCAACACCGTCGCCAGACCCGCCGCGCCCGATCCAAGAACAAGAACATCAAAGACCGGCTCCATTGCTCAGTTCCAATCGAGGCCGATATCGACCGCAGGTGCGGACTGGGTGATGCGACCGACAGAGACATAGTCGACACCGCTTTCAGCGATGGCGCGCAAGGCTTCCAGGCGGACGCCACCGGAAGCTTCCGTTTTCGCTGTTATCAAGCAGCAAGCGATCAACACTTTCAGCGAGGGCTTCATCTACCTGTGCAAGGCTGTCACATTCTACTTCAATCGGTCCATCATATGAGTCTTTCGCTCGCCTGATTGCTGCCGTGACACCGCCACAGACGGCGATATGGTTATCCTTGATCAAAATCGCATCATGAAGGCCGAGCCGATGATTCATCGCGCCGCCACAGCGCGTGGCATATTTCGAGAGCAACCGAAGACCAGGCACGGTCTTGCGCGTATCAAGAAGAACACAGTTCGTGCCGACAAGTTGCTCGACATAGGCGCGGGTTTGCGTGGCGATGCCGCACAGGAACTGCAACAGATTGAGGGCGGTACGCTCAGCCGCCAATAGCGGTTGAGCCGGTCCCTCAAGTCGCGCAAGAACGGCACCGGCAGAAACTGCCTCCCCATCGCGCGCCAGTGGCTCAAAGGTCAGATCCGATGTCAGACTGCGAAAAGCCAGTTCCGCCACTGGCAGACCCGCAATGACCATGCTGTGACGTGCCCGATGTGAGATCGCCGTTGACGCCGGCACCGCCTAGATCCTCCGCCAGAGCCGCGGCGATCACCCTGCAACAATCCTCGATGTCGAGACCGGATTCCATGCGCGGCTCACCGGGCTGGCACAGTAGCAGCAGACATGTCCAGCATGCGCTGCAGAGGTACCAGCGCTGCACGGCGCAAAGCCTCGTCGATTTCGATGCGGGGCGCGCCGTTTATCATCGTCAAATACAGCTTCTCCAGAGAGTTGAGCGCCATGAAAGGGCAAGCGGTACAACTGCAGCTACCGTCGGCGCCGGGGGCCGGGATGAAAGTCTTATCTCCGGCATGCTTGCTCATCTGGTGAATGATGTTGCGTTCTGTTGCGACAATGAATTCACGCGCCGGCGACTGGATCACGTAGTCAAGCAGGGAACGGGTCGAACCGACATGGTCGGCCTCCCGCAACACCGCTTCTGGGCATTCCGGATGGGCAACCACGATTGCCTGGGGATGCCTGACCTTCAACTTGACAAGTTCTCTCTCCGAGAATTGTTCATGGACGATGCAGCTTCCTGGCCACAAGGTCATTTCTCGCCCCGTCTTGCGCTGCAGATAGGCTCCGAGGTGACGATCAGGCGCGAAGAGGATCGGGCGGTCCGCCGGCAATTGCCGGATGATGGCCTCAGCATTCGACGAGGTGATAATGACATCTGACAGCGCCTTCACCTCAGCAGAGCAATTGATATAGGTGACGGCGACATGATCGGGATGCTTGGTACGAAACCGGCGAAAGGCATCTGCCCGACAGGATTCCTCGAGCGAGCAACCCGCCGCGGCATCCGGAATGAGGACAAGACGGTCCGGTGACAGGATCTTTGCAACCTCACCCATGAAACGGACACCGCAAAAGACGATGGTATCTGCTGTCGTCGCAGCCGCCTTGCGCGACAAATCGAGTGAATCGCCCACGAAATCGGCGATGTCCTGGATTTCACTGTCCTGATAGTAATGCGCCAGAATGACGGCGTTCATTTCCTGTCGCAGCTGATTTATCGCGGCGATCAAATCGATATCTGCGGGCAGATGTCGTTCAGTCTTGGCTCCTGGTGGTGGCGACACAACAGTATCGAACATGATCGGCATCTTCCTGATCAGTTGGTGTAGTCGGTCAGAACCTGAAATCCGATCTGCGCTCTTAGTTGTATCCCATCCACTTTGCAAGCAATGCGACCGCTATCAGCAATTCGGAAGCAACCAAAGCTCGCAGATGGAGCATTGCGGCAATATCTGCACAAACTTGCGTGGATTTCGGTCATCAAAGCGGCGGCGATCGATGATATGTCGACGCTAAGTACAGCAAATAGACCGATCGCCCCCGGCTTTCATCGGGGACAAGTAAACGGGGGCAAGTAAAACAGGGAGGCTTTACGTCTGGAAGCCAACTACCCGAAGCTAGCGGACCTCCTCGAGCTGCATCGGGTGCCGGGAAGTCTAGCCTGCTGCCGTGACGAGTGCGGACGTATGTTACGATGTCTGTGGTGACCGTTCCGCGCTGCGCGTATGCTGGAGTATCGTCTTTTACCTCATTTACAAACCTTGCGTGACGGAATGCGGGGTTCAATTGCACCACGGGAATCTTGCATATTTTTCAGCTGACTCCCCGGGTCAATTGCGGTGAGAAGAGATTCGAATCTGCGCCCCCGACCTCAGTAGCGTTAAAAGGATTGCGGTCCTTCGACTGCTGGCACAGTTATATAAGCTAACAGACCTCTTGCCTGATCGAGGCGATCAAGAGTCCACCATGCGAGGGTTGATAGGCGAATGGCATGGGGAGGTTTTCGACGGACGTTACCGCAGCGATAGCGTCAGCCAAGTTCATCAAGGCAGACGGAGAAAGCGGTTCGGCTGGCTGGTGGCCGATCTTGGTTCGCGACACTGCGCAGTTGGTTGAGTAATTGCCTAGCAAGAAGGTTTGCGCGACGAGCTTTAATACGATGTGATTGATTTCACGGAAGACGGCCTGCAGATGCGCCCATACTGAAGCTTATATGTTGGCATCCCGGAGACAGTCATGATCCATGAACGGCCACAGACGCATCTTGAAACCCATGACGTCACCAACCAACCGCCGCCGTTTGAGGGAATAAATCTCTTCGACAGCGACCGAATCTTGTGCAGTGCTGTGGCACAGGCTAACGGCGGGATCCATGCCGGCCGGCTCTCCCGATTCGGGGCCGATTGTGGGTCGAGCCGGGTCGCTGATTGGGCCACGCAGGCCAACCGCAACCCTCCACAGTTGCAGGCTTTCGATCGTTACGGCGATCGGATCGATGAAGTGGAATTCCATCCCGCCTATCACCGGCTGATGGACTTGGGAATCGGCGCCGGCGTCTCCGCCGCCGCATGGAGCGGCGCGCCGGCGGGGCATGTGCTGCATGCGGCGCTGGAATTTCTGATGGCCCAGGCCGAGCCCGGCGTGTGCTGTCCTATGACCATGACCTATGCCGCAGTTGCCGCGTTGCGGCATCAGCCGGATCTCTTCGCGGTCTGGGCGCCTAAAGTCCTGGCCGGTGTCTATGATTCGTCCTCACGGCCCATGGCCACAAAGTCAGGTGTTACGATCGGCATGGCGATGACGGAGAAGCAGGGCGGCTCCGATGTCCGCGCCAATACCACGCGCGCGGCGCCCGCCGGCGACGGCGGGTTCATCCTGACCGGCCACAAATGGTTCTGCTCGGCACCAATGTCGGACGCCTTCCTAACGCTTGCCTATACGGGACAGGGGCTCAGCTGCTTTCTGGTGCCCCGCTGGAAGCCAGACGGCGCGCGTAACACCATCCAGTTGATGCGGCTGAAGGATAAGCTCGGCGACCGTGCCAATGCATCCGGCGAGATCGAATACCATGGCACCCACGCCCTGTTGGTTGGCGAGGAGGGCCGCGGCGTGCGCACCATCATCGAGATGGTGCATCACACGCGCCTGGATTGCATTCTGGCGCCTGCCGCTTATATGCGCCAGGCGCTGGCCAACGCGCTGTGGCACACCATGCACCGCTGCGCCTTTCGAAAGAAGCTGATAGACCAGCCGTTGATGCGCAGCGTGCTCGTTGATCTGGCCCTGGAATCCGAAGCTGCCACCACACTGGCCTTCCGCATCGCGCGCAGCTTCGACGAGAGCGCCGGCAGCGAAGCGGCCGCCGCCTTTTCCCGCATCGCGACGCCGGTCGGGAAATACTGGGTCAACAAACGCGTGGTCAATTTCGTCTATGAGGCGATGGAAGCGCATGGCGGCGCCGGTTATATCGAGGAAAGCGTACTGCCGCGCCTCCACCGGCAATCGCCTCTTAATTCCATCTGGGAAGGTTCGGGCAATGTGATCTGCCTGGATATCCTCCGTGCGCTCGGGCGTGACCGGGGCTCGGTCAAGACCAGCCCCGCCGATATCTTCGTCGCGGAACTAGACGCCGCGCGAGGCGGTAACGTGGCGCTCGATCGCGCTATCGTCGACGTCAAGGAGCGGCTTGCACGTCCTAGCGAAGAGGCCGGTGCCCGTCGCCTCGCCGAGGTGATGGCGCTCGCCTTGCAGGGCGCTGTCCTACTAAAAGCCGCACCAAGCTTCGTCTCTGACGCCTTCTGCGCCCTGCGGCTTGACGACCGGCACGGCCTCTCCGCTGGTGCTTTCGATGCAAAAATAGACGTCGACGCGATTCTACAAAGGGCCATACCGGCAATCTGATGCTGTTGCCAAAAACACGTATCGCAAAGAGGTCGCCACCTCGACTGCTTCCTTACCGAATAAAGCCCCGAAGATCGCAACAGCTCGAGACTGGGAAATAAAAATCACGGCGCTCCACATAGAACTCTTGGAAGATGATGGACCAGACCTACCGATGCCGGGACTGTAACTGCAACACACGCTGCATCGCATGGCGATCTGATGTCGTGCTGTCGTAGAAGCTTGCCAGATCAGCCTTCAGCGCGGTGCGCGAGCCGGCGTCCAGATAG
>WNFM01126490.1_pt2 | contig 13288 bp, 9 predicted proteins | sample 5400271 | NCBI WGS metagenome assembly WNFM01 (sample SAMN13153352, study PRJNA577476) | soil metagenome | isolation source: 60 cm saprolite on Douglas fir-dominated hillslope | place: USA:California | collected 2013-09-17 | reverse complement strand
GGCATCGACCGCGAGCTCGCGGCGGGCGGGGCCACGGACCTCACGGCCCGCCACCGTTCCGGCGGGCGCGTGGCGACGTGGGACGGCGGCACCTACCTGTTGCCCACCGTCATCCTCTGCGACTCGCCGGACCATTCGCTCGCCAACCGCGAGTTCCTGTTCCCCTTCGCGAGTGTGGTGCCGGTTGCTCCGGAGGAGATCCCAAAGCGCCTCGGTTCGACCCTCGCGGTCACCGCGCTCACGAACGATCCGGCTCTCCTGTCGCGCATGCTCGGCTCACCGCTTCTGCACCGGCTCAACCTGGGGCCGATCCCGACCTACCAGGTGAGCTGGGACCAGCCCCACGAGGGGAACCTGTTCGAGCACCTCTACGTCCGGCGCGCGCTGCAGGGGCGAGCCGGAGCGGCCTGACGTGCGCATCCTGCAGATCACCGCGGGAGCGGGCGGGATGTACTGCGGGAGCTGCCTGCGCGACAACGCGCTGGCCGCGGAGATGATGGCCCGCGGGCACGACCTGTCGCTCCTGCCCATCTACACCCCGACCCGCACCGACGAGCCGAACGTCTCGGGCGACCAGGTGTTCTTCGGCGGGATCAGCGTCTACCTGCAGCAGCACGTGCCGCTCCTGCGCCGCACGCCCGCCATCCTCGACAAGATCTGGGATTCGGCCCCGGTGATCCGGGCCTTCGCGGGCCGCGGGGTGTCCGTGGACCCGAAGGTCCTGGGCGAGCTGACCGTCTCGACCTTGCGCGGCGAAGAGGGCTTCCAGGCCAAGGAGGTGCGCAAGCTCGTCCGCTTCCTGAAGGAGCAGCCGCCCTACGAGGTCATCGTGCTGCCCATGTCGCTCCTGATCGGCCTGGCCCCGCCGATGAAGCGCGAGCTGGGCCAGCCGATCCTCTGCACGCTCCAGGGAGACGACCTGTTCCTCGAGGGGCTCGGCGAGCCGTACCGGTCGGAGTCCCTCGCGCTCATCCGCCAGCACGCCCCTGCGGTGGACGGCTTCGTGTCCACGAGCGCCTACTACTCGGACTTCATGGCCGGCTACCTGGGCCTGCTGCGCGAGACGATCCATACGGTGCCGCTCGGGATCAGCCTGGCCGGGCTCGATGGAGCGCCTCGCCAGCGCTCCGGGCCCTTCACCCTGGGTTACTTCGCGCGGGTCGCCCCCGAGAAGGGCTTGCACCAGCTCGTCGAGGCCTACCGCATCCTCCGGCGAGAGCGCGGGCTGCCCCCCTCGCGGCTCGAGGCGGCTGGCTACCTCGCTCCCGAACATAAGGCTTACCTGGCCGGCATCGAGGCCAAGGTCCGCGAGTGGGGCCTCGAGGCCGAGTTCCGCTACCACGGCTCCCTCGAGCGCGCGGAGAAGATCGCGTTCCTCCGATCGATCGACGTGCTATCCGTCCCGAGCCCGTACGCCGAGCCGAAGGGCCTGTACCTGCTCGAGGCCATGGCCTGCGGCGTTCCCGTCGTCTCGCCGCGGCACGGCGCCTTCCCGGAGATGCTGGAGCGCACCGGCGGCGGCCTGCTGTTCGAGCCGAACGATCCGTCGGGCCTGGCCGACCAGGTCCTGGCCGTTGCCAACGACCCGACGCGGGCGGCCGAGCTCGGCGGGCGCGGGGCCGAGGGCGTGCGGCGCCACTACACGGTCGGACGCATGGCCGAGCGGGCGCTCGAGGTTTACGAGCACGTGGCGCATCCGTCGGCCCGACCGGCCCCGGTCATGGCCGAAGCCTGAGCCGGAGGCCTGCCCTGCTCATCATCGACCACCTCAGCAAGGAGTACGCGACCCCACGGGGCCCGCTCCCCATCCTGAAGGACGTCTCGCTCACCCTCGAGCCCGGGCAGTCGCTGTGCATCATGGGCCCGTCGGGAAGCGGCAAGAGCACGCTGCTGTACGTCGTGGGGACCCTGGAGCCGCCCACCTCCGGGACGGTCACCCTCGGGGGCCGCGATCCCTTTCGCCTGCCCGAGCCCGAGCTGGCCGCCTTCCGCAACAAGGAGGTCGGCTTCGTCTTCCAGGACCACTGCCTGCTGCCGCAATGCTCGGTGCTCGAGAACGTCCTCCTCCCCACGCTGGTGGCCGAAGGGAAGGGCGGCCACCTGGAGCGGGCCCGCGCGCTGCTCGAGCAGGTGGGGCTCGGGGAGCGCCTCGACCACCGGCCGGCCGAGCTGTCGGGAGGCGAGAAGCAGCGCGTGGCCATGGCGCGCGCGCTGGTGCTGAAGCCCTCGCTGCTTCTCTGCGACGAGCCGACCGGGAACCTCGACGCCGCGGCCGCGGAGACGGTCGCGGCCATCCTGCTCGACCTGCACCAGCGAGAGAAGACGATGCTGGTCCTCGTGACCCATAGCGCCGACCTGGCCAGGCGCTTCCCGGACCGCCGGCGCCTCGTGGGGCAGAACCTCCAGGCGGACTGATGGGCCCCGCGACCCTGGTCCTCCGCAGCCTCCGCTACTACGCGCGCTCGAACGCAGCGGTCGTCCTCGGTGTCGCCACTGCGGTCGCGGTCCTGGCGGGGGCGCTCCTCGTCGGCGAATCGGTGCGGGGGAGCCTGAGGCGGAGCGCTCTCGAGGCCATCGGGGCCACAGATAACGCCATCGTCGGCGCGAGCCCGTTCCGCGAGGGCCTGGCGGAGGATCTGGCGGCGCAGGCCGGGGGCATGAGGGCGCTCCGCAGTCTCAGGACATGTCCGCTCCTCGCGCTGCCCGGCGTCGTGACCGAGCAGGCGGGGGGCCGCCGTGCGGGCGACGTGCTGGTTTACGGGGTGGACGAGCGGTTCTGGGCTTTCCACGGCCGGCCGTCGCGGGGCCCCGAGGAGCGCGATGCCCTGGTGAGCGAGGCCCTCGCTCGCGAGCTGGGGGGCTCCACCGGTGCGACCCTGCTTCTCCGCGTCCAGGCGCCGTCCGACATCCCGGGCAGCTCGCTCTTCGGCCGGCGCGACGAGCCGGGGCGGACGATCCGACTCACCCTGAAGGCGGTGCTGCCCGCGCGCGAGCTGGGCGAGTTCTCCTTGCAGCCGCGGCAGCAGGAAGTGCGGGCGCTCTTCGCTCCCCTGCGCCTGTTGCAGCGCAGCCTCGATCAAGCGGGGAAGGCCAACACGGTCCTGGTCGCCGGTGGCGGCGGTGTGGCGGCGGCGCTCCGCCGGGCCGCGCGTCTCGAGGACCTGGGCCTCCGGCTGCGACTTTTGCCCGGCCAGGGCGGCCTCGCCCTCGAAAGCACGAGCGCCCTCCTCGACGACGGAGTCGCGGCGGCCGCGCGTGACACCGCGGACCGCGCCGGAATGGCCGTGACCGGAGCCTTCGCCTACCTGGCGAACGCGATCCGGGTGGGGGACCGGTCGGTGCCCTACTCGCTGGTGGTGGGGCTAGACGACGCGGCCTTCGGCTCGCTGGGCGGCGGGCCGGGAGGGGAGCGCTCGCTCCTGCTCAACACCTGGGCCGCGGCGGATCTCGGAGCTCGGGCGGGTGACCGCGCCACCCTCGAGTACTACGTCTGGAAGGACGAAGGCCGGCTCGAGACGCGCACCGCCGACTTCCCGGTGGCCGCCGTCGTGCCGATGGAAGGGCTCGCCGCCGACCGGGACCTGGTGCCCGCCTACCCCGGCATCACGCAGTCGGAGCACCTGGCCGACTGGGACCCGCCGTTCCCGGTGGACCTCAAGCGCATCCGGCCGAAGGACGAGGAGTATTGGAAGCGGCACCGGACGACGCCGAAGGCCTTCCTGCCCTTGTCCGTGGCCCAGGAGCTGTGGGGCCACCGGCTGGGCCGGCTCACGTCGATCCGCCTGCGCCCGAGGGACGCGGCCGACCCCGAAGAGGCGCGGAGCGCCTGCGCGGAGGCCCTGCGTGCCGCGATCACGCCGGAGAGCGCCGGCCTGCGCGTGGAGGCGGTGCGGCTCCGCGCGCTCGAAGCCGCCCAGGGAGCCACGGACTTCGGGGCGTACTTCGTCTACTTCAGCTTCTTCCTGGTGGTGGCGGCCCTGCTCCTGGCCGGCCTCTTCTTCCGCCTCGGCATCGAGCAGCGCCTGCGGGAGCTGGGCCTCCTGCGCGCCCTCGGTTTCGGTGACGGGTCGGTCCGCCGGCTGTTCCTGGCCGAGGGCCTCGTCCTCGCGGTCCTCGGCGGGCTCCTGGGGATGGTGGGGGCCGCGCTCTACGCGCAGCTCATGGTCCTCGGCTTGCGCACGCTCTGGGTGGATGCCGTCGGGACGCGAAGCCTCGAGCTGCACGTGTCGCCGGGCATGCTCGGGCTCGGCGCATTGGGCGCCGTCGTGGCTACGGTCTTGGCGATTGCCCTCACCCTGCGCGGCCTGCGCGGGCGCTCCCCCCGCAGCCTGCTCGCCGGCGCGCCCGAGGAATGGGTGCCGCCGTCGCGTGTGGGTGGCCGGGCGGTGGCGCTGGCCCTCGCCGCGGCCGCGGTCGTCCTGCTGGGGATGGCCACCCTGGGCCGGCTCGACCCCACGGCGGGCTTCTTCGGCTCCGGGAGCCTGCTCCTCGCGGCGTCCCTCGTCCAGGCTCGGGCCTGGCTGGGCGGACGTCGTGGGGCGGGCCAGGTGGTTGGAAGCCTCGCCGGCCTCGGCTTCCGTGGCGCATCGTATCGGCCCGGCCGCAGCGTCGTCTGCATCGCCCTCATCGCGTTCGCCGTCTTCGTCATCGTGGCGGTGGGGGCGTTCCGCCACGACGGCGTGCCCGACGTGGGCGCGCGCGACTCGGAGAGCGGCGGCTACCGTCTCTTCGCCCGCTCGCTCCTGCCGCTGCACCACGACCCGACCACCCGCGAAGGGCGCTCGGCCCTGGGCCTGCCCGAGGACGTGCTGGAGGGCGCATCCCTCGCGCGGTTCCGGATGCGGGCCGGACAGGATGCGAGCTGCCTGAACCTCTACCGTCCCGACAGCCCGACCGTCCTCGCGCCCAGCGGCCCGTTCCTCGACGAGGGGCGCTTCTCGTTCCAGTCGTCGCTCGCGGAGTCCGCCGAGGACAAGGCCAACCCCTGGCGGCTCCTCGGCCGCGACGGCGCCGACGGAGACGGAGCGATACCGGTCATCGCGGATGCGGGCTCGCTGCAATACGTGCTTCACAAGGCGGTCGGCGACACCATGACCCTCGGGGGCACGAACGCGACGGTCCGCTTCGTGGCGGCGCTCCGGCCCGGCCTCTTCCAGGGTGAGTTGTTGATGGGCGAGCGGCAGTTCCTGAAGGCTTTTCCGGAGGAGGAAGGCTACCGCTTCTTCCTGATCGAGGCCCCGAAGGAGCGCGCGGCGGCGATCACGGAGGCCCTCGAATCACGGCTGGCCGACTTCGGCCTCGACGTGGGCGACACCGCAAGGCGCCTCGCCGCCTACCACCGGGTGGAGAACACCTACATCTCGACCTTCCAGGCCCTGGGCAGCCTGGGGCTGCTGCTCGGCACGGTCGGCCTCGCGACGGTGCTCCTGCGCAACGCCTTCGAGCAGCGCCGTGAGCTGGCCCTGCTCCGGGCGGTGGGCTACCGAGAGCGCCACCTCTCGGTCCTCATCGTGGCCGAGAACCTGTTCCTGCTGCTCCTGGGCCTGGGCGCCGGGACGGCAGCCGCCCTCGTGGCCATCGGCCCGGCGCTGCGGGAGCGCGAAAGCCAGCTCCCGGTCGGCTCCATCGTCGTGCTCCTGGTGGTCGTGATCCTGACCGGTCTTGCCGTCTCGCGCCTGGCGGTGGTCGCCATTCAGCGCCTGCCGGTGTTGGCTTCTCTTCGCTCCGAGTAGGGAGGTCGTCATGCGAACTCTTCAGGCCCCGGTTCCCGTCCTTGCGGTGTCGCTCCTGGTGGGATCGCTCGCCGTTCGGAGCCTGGCGGCCTCCGATTTTCCGCAGTGGCGGGGCCCCGCCCGTGACGGACTCGTGCCCCTCAAGGCGCGGGCCACCTGGCCTGAGGCCCTCGCCGCCGGCTGGAAAATCAAGGTCGGCATCGGCCACTCTTCCCCGATCGTGGTGGGCGACCGGGTCATCGTGTTCGCGCGCGAGGGCGAAGAGGAGGTGGCGCAGAGCTTCGAGCTGGCCACGGGGAAGCGCGTCTGGCGCCAGGCCTACGCCGCGCCCTATTCGATGAACCCCGCCGCCACCGGGCACGGCAAGGGGCCGAAGGCGACGCCGGTGGTGGCGAACGGCCGGCTCTATACCTTCGGGATCAGCGGCATCTTGTCCTGCTTCGACGCCACCAGCGGCCACCTCGTCTGGCGCAAGGAGTTCGCCGGGCAGTTCAAGGAGACGTCGCCGCTCTACGGCGCCGCCCTGTCGCCCGTGGTCGACGACGGCCTGCTCCTCGTCCATGTGGGAGGCCATGGCGACGGCGCCCTTGCCGCCTTCGAGGCGGCCACGGGTGCCTCGCGCTGGGTCTGGAAGGGCGACGGCCCCGGATACGCCTCGCCGGTAGTGGGAACGCTCGGCGGCGTGCGACAGGTGGTGACGGAGAGCCAGGACAACGTGGTCGGGCTCTCCGCGGACAAGGGCGAGCTGCTCTGGAAGATCCCGCTCAGCACCGAGTACGAGCAGAACGCGATCACGCCGATCCTGGCCGGCGATCTCGTGATCTACGGCGGCCTCGAGAAGCCCATGCGCGCGGCGCGCATCGTCAAGGAGGGAAGCGCCTGGACGGTGAGACAGGGGTGGGAGAACGCTGAGGTCGCAACGTACCTGAGCACGCCGGTCCTCGACGGCGGCAAGCTGTATGGCCTGTCCCACCGCAAGAAGGGGCAGTTCTTCTGTCTCGACGCGGCCACCGGCAAGACGCTCTGGCTGAGCGAGGGTCGGCAGGGGGACAACGCGGCCATTCTCGCCGGGGGCGGCGCCCTCTTCCTCTTGAACACCGACGGCGCGATGATCGTGGCCGCCCGGGACACGCCGGCCTTCAAGCCCCTGCGCACCTGGAAGGTGGCGGAGAGCGCCACCTGGGCGCACCCGGCCCTGCTGGAGGGCATCGTGCTCGTGAAGGACGTGGATACCCTGGCGCTGTGGCGCCTCCCGTGATCAGGACCCATTCGACCTAAGGAGCTGCCTGCATGAACTGGATCTGGTTCGTCCTCGGCGCCGTCCTCTCCTGGGGCTTGTACGGCCCCGCGCTGCACAAGGGCCAGGTGGCCCTCGGCAACCCGCTGCGGGCCCTCTTGTGCGTGGGCATCGCCTACTTCCTGATCGGCGTCCTCGTCCCGGTGATCGGCCTCTGGTCGCAGGGGCAGCTCAGCGGCTTCACGCTCGAGGGGAGCACCGTCGCTACCCTGGCCGGTGCCCTCGGTGCTCTGGGGGCCGTCTGCATCATCTGGGCCTTCAAGGCGGGAGGGCTACCCGCCTACGTGATGCCGCTCGTCTTCGGTGGAGCGCCGATCGTGAACGTCCTCGTATCGATGTGGCAGCATCCACCCAGGACCGCGCCCAATCCGCTGCTCTACGTCGGCTTCCTGCTCGCTTCGGCGGGGGCCTGGATGGTGCTGCACTATAAGCCGCAGGCCTGACTAACTCACGACCCGGGAGGAGCGAAGGCAAGCACTCTCCCGGGTCGTGAGTTTCCTTAGAAGCTGAACTTGGCCCCCAACTGGATGTTGCGCTCGCTGGTCTTGGTGAGGACCCGCCCGAAATCGGCGCTCTTGGGATCGACGTTGATGCCCCCGATGAGGCTGCCGCTCACGCCCGTGTTGGGATCGCCCAGGTTGGGATGGTTCGGGAAGTTGAAGACCTCCAGGCGGAGCTGCAAGCGCCTGGTTCCGCCGAGGGGCACGTTCTTGAAGAGCGCCGCGTCCCAGCTTTGGAACCAGGTTCCCCGAAGGATGTTCCGGCCCGCGTTGCCGAAGGTTCCCTGCGCCGGCTGCTTGAACGCCTGGGGGTTGAACCAGAAGTTCTGATCCACGTTACGGCCCTTCGAGAACTGGGGATTCGAGACGTTGGGATCGCCCACCAGGTCCCAGGGCTGGGCGGTGGTGTCTCCCACTCCCGCTATGTCGTCAGTGCGCCAAACAACAAGCGGCCGGCCGGACTGGAAGAAGGTGACGCCCGAGAGCTGCCAGCCGCCCAGGATCTTCTTGACCAGGGTGTCCTGCTGGCGCCAGAGCGGCAGCTCGTAGAGGTAGTGGACGGCGAGGACGTGGGTGCGGTCGTTGTCGGAGATGCCCCAGTAGCCCGAGTCGTCGTAGGCGTTGAACATCAGGTTGCGCTTGTCGCTTCCGTTGTCCTGGAGCTTCGACAGGGTGTAGGCCACGCCGAAGCCGAGCCCGCCGCGGAAGCGCCGCTCGAGGCTGAGCTGAAGGCCGTTGTATTCCGACCTTCCGGCGTTCTCGGACAGTCGGATGGTGGCGAAGCCCGGATAGGGCCGGAGCGCGTTGGCGTTGACGCCGGGGTTGGCCTGGAGCGTACCGGGCTGGAGCTGGTTGATGTTGCGCTCACGCTGCAGATGCGTCCCCACCCGGCCCACGTAGGTCACGTCGGCGGCGATGTCCCAGGGAAGCTGGCGCTGGAAGGAGGCGCTCCAACTGTAGGCCGTGGGGTGCTTGAACTCGAGGTCCTGCATGGTCATGAGCAGGGGGAAGTCCTGGCGCGTCACTCCCGTCGGCTGGTCCACCAGGCCGTTCGTCACCCCCACCTTGAACTGGATGGGGGGGTTGCCGCCGAGGAGGGTGGAGTCGTTCAGGGTGAGCCGGGTGTGGAAGATGCCCGCGCCGAGACGAAGGACGGACTTCGGGTTGATCTGCCAGGCCATGCCGAAGCGCGGCTCGAAGACGAACGGATGGGTATCCGAGAACCCGCGGGGCAGACCGTGGAAGAGCCGCTGGTATTGGGGATCGTCCGCCGCGGGCACCACGCCCGTGGCGCCGGGCGGGAAGCCGCTGGCGGGGAGCACCACGCCGTTGAAACGGTCGCCTCCGAGGATGGCGCCCGTCTTCGGATCGACGACGGCGGCCCGGGCGCGGTCATAGAACGCGGGGTCGAACATGGCGATGTTGTTGAGCTGGGCGTGCCAGGGCGGCCAGTACACGTAGCGGGTGCCCAGCTCGAGGGTCACGTTGTCCCGGACCTTCCAACTGTCCTGGATGAAGGCGTCCACCGCCAGGGCTCGCCAGATGGTGCGGGAGCGCTTGCCGATCTCGCCGTAGTTCGTGAAGAGGCCCAGGGCGGCGTTGGCCACGGCGAGCCCGGTGCCGCCGGTGCGGCCGTCGTTGAACTCGAAGCGCCCGTTCTGGTTGTTCGTGTCGCCGGGCAGGGGCGTCACGTTGATCTGGTCGAAGTCGTCCTCGCCCGAGTACTCCACGAAGACGCCGCCCTTGAAGGTGTGCCGGCCCTTGATCCAGGTCAGGTTGTCGGAGACGGTCCAGATGGGACCCTCGGACGAGGAGGGATACGGCCCTCCGTCGATGGTCCCGAAGCCGCTGATGGAGACGGTCGGGATCTTGTCCTCGATCTCCTTCCCCGGGAAGATGTACGGGTAGTTGATCCCGTACTTGCTCCTCACGAAGGAGTCCGTTCCCCGGAACACCTCGATGAAGACCTGGTCGCGCGACCAGCCCGCCGTGGCCTCGTTGATGAGGTTCGACGAGAGAGTGCTCGTCCAGCTCAGGGCCGCCGTCTGGTTGGGCCGGCTCCACTGGGTACGGGCCAGGGCGAAATCGCCGCGGAAGGAGTCGACAGCGTGCCAGTTGAACAGGGAGCCTCGGAAGGAGACCCGGTTCTTGACGTCCGGCGTCCAGTCGAGGCGGAGAGTGTCCTTGCGGGTGTTGCGCGGGTTGGGGCTGGTGCCGATCCAGTTGTTGGTGCCTCGCTGGAAGCCGGGGGTGGGCAGCGGGTAGGTGTTCAGGAGCCCAACCCCGTTCCCCCGAACGGCTGCCCCGTGAGCGGGTCCTTGATGACGACCGCCTTGCCGAAGAACGGGTTCGCCGGGTTCAGCAGCTCGCTGAAGTCCCCGTTTCGCATGGCCGCCGTGGGGACGGTCCGGGTGGCCGTGTCTTCCCGGTAGTAATCGACCCACTCCTGGGCCCAGAAGAAGAACAGCTTGTCGCGGCTGGTGTTGAACTTGCCGGGGACGAAGACCGGGCCCCCGATGTCGTAGCCGTACTGGTTGAAGTTGTAGGGGGCGGGCTTGCCGTTCTGCTCGGGCAGCGGGCTGTTGTTCCGCTGCCAGGAGTTGGCGTCCAGCTTCTCGTCCCGGTAGAACTCGTAGGCGTCGGCGTGGAAGTCGTGCCCGCCGCCCTTGGTCACGAACCGGATCTGTCCGCCCGAGGAGCGCCCATACTCGGCCAGGTAGCTGGAGGTCAGGATCTGGATCTCCTGGACGGTGTCCACGTTGACGGTGCCGATGATGGTCCCGGCGGCGCGCGTGCGGGTGGCGATCGCTCCGTCAATCGTGATGAGGTTCTCGTCGCTTCGGCTTCCGTTGATGTTGAACCCACCGTTGCTCAGGCTGTCCGGCTGGAAGCTGCCAAAGGAGCCGCCGGCGCCGCCGCGCACACCGGGCTTGAGCAGGGCCAGGTTGATGGGGTTGCGGCCGTTCAGCATCAGGTCCTGGATCTGCTTGGTCTCGATGGTCTTGGAGACCTGACCGGTGTTGGTCTGGAGGGGCGTGGACTCGGCGACGACCGTGACTTCCTCGTCCACGCCGCCCGGGACCAGCACGGCGTCGACCTGGACCTTGGCGGCGGCGTCGAGCTTGACGCCGGTCCGGATCGACTTGCGGAAGCCGGCCAGCTCCACCGTCACCTGATACGGCCCCGGCGGCAGGGCGGCAGCCGTGTAGTAGCCCGAGCTGTCGGTGACGTAGGTCCGCTCGAGCTTCGTCTCCTTGTGGAGCACCCGGACCGTGGCACCGGGGACGACGCTCCCCTGCACATCGCGAACGATGCCACTCATCTGCGCGGTGTCGAATTGGGCAAGTACGGGTGGCGCCATCCCGGCCATCGCCAGGAGCAGGGCGAAGAGCGTCAGGCGGCGCACGGTTTTAGACGTGAAAGTGGGCATCTTTCCCCCCTTTGCTGGCCGTGGAGAGCTGCATGCCCGTAACGCCGCCGCTCAGCGGTCCAGCGCTCAAATTGAAGACGAATGTTGCGCCAGTGGTATCAGGAGTTGGCTCTGAAAGTCAAGATACTTCGGCGCCCGTATACTGGCCCGCGACATGCCAGCGCTCGGGGACGCACGCGGACCGGTGAAACGGCTCGAACGGAGGCTGCGCACCGGCGATGGTCTGGCCATGGTGGTGGGGATCACGGTCGGCGCGGGGATCTTCCGCACTCCCGGGCTGGTCGCCGCGCAGCTCGGCCGCCCCGGCCTCACCTTCGTGGCCTGGATCCTCGGCGGTGCGGTGGGCACCCTCGGCGCGCTGGTCTTCGCCGAGCTGGCCACGCGTTTTCCCCAGGCCGGCGGCAAGTACGTCTACGCCCGCGAGGCCTTCGGCCGTCGCGCGGCCTTCGTGGTGGGCTGGGTCGAGGGGCTCGCCATCTACTGTGCCGCCATCGCCGCCGTCGGGGTGGTGAGCGGGGAGTACCTGGCGCGCCTGCTCGGCTGGCCCGCCGAGAGCGCGCGCGGTCTCGGCATCGTGCTGATCGGCCTGGTCACGGGAATGAACCTCGTCGGGGTCGCGGTCGGGCGCTGGGCGCAGAACCTGGCCACCGCGGCCAAGGTGACGGCCCTGGCCGGAGTGGTCCTGGTCGCGGGCTTTGCCGGCAGCGGAGCGGGGTGGAGAACGTCGCTGCCCGGCGCCCCCACGGGTTTCGCCATCTGGGGCGCCCTCGCCCTGGCCTTTCAGGCCGTGATCTGGACCTACTACGGCTATCCCGACGCGGCCAAGATCGCCGAGGAGGTCGAAGATCCCGGCCGCCGCCTGCCGTGGATCTTCCTCGGCGGCATCCTCGGGGTGACCGCGCTCTACCTGCTCCTGAACGCCGCCTTCCTGCAGGTGCTGCCCATGGAGCGCATCGCCGCTTCGACCCTGGTGGCGGGAGACGTGGCGGCCGAGATCTTCGGCGCCCGCGCGGGAGTGGTGATGGCCGGCCTGGCGCTGCTCGTGGTGCTCGCGTCCCTGAACGGCAACGTGTTCGTCACTCCCCGCGTCGTCTTCGGCCTCGCCCGCGACGGTCTCGGGCCGAGCGCCCTGGCCCGGGTCAACGCGGGGGGGACGCCGTGGACGGCCATGATCCTCGTGGGCATCGTGTCATCCGCCCTGGCCGCGACCGGGACCTTCGAGAAGCTGCTCTCGCTCGCGATCGTGTTCGTCCTGGTGATCGACGGCTTCATGGTGCTGGTCCTCTTCCAGCTTCGCCGCCTTGGAGGCGAGCCCGCGTTCCGGGTGCCGCTCTACCCGGGCGTGCCCCTGGCCTTTCTGGGAGCCTACGCGGCGCTCTTCCTGGGCGTCGTCGTGCAACAGCCACCGGTCGCCGCGCTGGCCCTGGGGGTGCTGATCGGGACCTGGGGCGTGAGCCGCGCCGTGGTGCGCTGAGCGGCCCGCTACTCCTCGACCGCGTAATCGTCGCCGTAGTACTTGCTCGTGATCCTCGTGTGGAAGGGCAGGACCTTGATCGGCGCGTACTTCGCCGGACCGAGCCCCGGCAGCACCTCGAGCACCTCGTCCTCCCACAGGTAGACGGCCATGGGGAACGAGATCCGGCCCCGGCGCCGCGCGGCGGCGTCCCTGGGCAGGCTCACGCGATGCGTGGTGGAGGGGAAGACGTCGTTGCTGATCCGCTGCATGTAGTCCCCGGTGTTGAGGATGATCGTCCCCGGGGGAGCGCTCAGGCGGATCCACCTCATGTTGGCGCGGTTCAGCACCTGCAGCCCCTCGACCCGCGGAGCGGGGAGGAAGGTGAACAGGTCGACGTCCTCGTGGCCGAGCATGCGGCCCGCCCCCGAGCCCTCGTCCTCGGCGCTCAGGGGCGGATAGTAGTTCAGGCGCTGGCCGAAGCTCGGGCGGGTGAGCTTCCGGTCGTAGAGGTGCGGGTCGCACCCCAGGTAACCGAGCAGGCTCTGCATGAGGGGAAGGATCAGGGCCTCGTGGGCAAGGCAGAGCCGGCGGAAGACCGGCTCCAGCTCCGGTCGGGGCCAGAAGTCCTCCGCGCGGAACGGCCGGGAGGGGTCGTCACCGAGGTCGAACGCCCGGCGGCAGAATACCCAGCCCTCGACGAGGTCGGGATGGATGTCGCTCGTCTCCTTGAGCGGGAAATAGCCCTGGTTCACGGAGCCGTGCCGGCGCGCCCGGAAGCGCATCTTGTCTTCGAGGCTTACCGTGCCGAAGAGCTGGAGAACGCCCGCCTCGGCCTCCTCGTAGAGGCGGGCGGGGATCCCGTGCCCTTCGAGG
>WNFM01066149.1_pt1 | contig 13291 bp, 7 predicted proteins | sample 5400271 | NCBI WGS metagenome assembly WNFM01 (sample SAMN13153352, study PRJNA577476) | soil metagenome | isolation source: 60 cm saprolite on Douglas fir-dominated hillslope | place: USA:California | collected 2013-09-17 | reverse complement strand
GGCAAAGCAATGGCAAAAGTAGAACCCTCGCCAGGGATACCCTTGCTCTCTATCCAGATACGTCCACCCATAGCTTCAACCAATTGACGACAGAGATAGAGCCCGAGGCCTGCACCGCGCTGAGTACTATTCATAGCACTTTCCAGGCGCATAAACTTGCTGAAGAGTCGCGTCTGATCTTCCATACTTATACCTGGTCCTCTATCTTTGACTGCAATAACAGCAAAACAGCAGGATTCATCAGTAATGTCTTGCTGTGAAGCCGAGGATAAGTATCCAGCAAGTGTCACCCTATCCACATAGGTAGCAGTTATTTCAATGCCTGCGCTAGCTGGGGTATATTTGAGAGCATTGCCGACGATATTCAGCAAGATTTGACGCAAACGCAGATCATCAACCTTGACGTAGAGATCTTCTGGGATTTTTACCTCTACCGGCCGCCCCTCGCGGGCAAAGGTTGGCTCATGAATCTCCAGGATGAGCTGCACTGTATAAAGCACCTGGACTGCTCCCAGGTTAAGCGAAACACGCTCCTGATCGATAGAACTGGTATCCATAACATTGCCGAGCAGCAAGACTAGTTCATCGCATGCGCGGCGTGCATTACTTAGAAAACGGTTTTTTGATTCTTCATCAAGAACGCTATTAAAATTACTGAGCAATTCAATATAGCCCTGGATGGCAGTTAAGGGCGTGCGAAGTTCATGTGAAGCTGTCATAAGAAAATGATTTTTCAGGCGTTCAGATTCCTGGGCTTTTTTCAAAGCTGCGCGCAGTTCAGTATTCAACCGAGCATTAGTGATCGCGATGCCAGCCTGTACACCAATCTCCTTTAACATCTCAAGATGCCGCTGCGTGTAGGCATGGGGCTGATAGTTTTGCGCTGAGAGCATGCCTATAGGCTCAGTGCCATAGTGAATAGGAATATAGAGAAATGACTGCGAAGGACGCTCTTCGCCAATCAGATCACTATCTTTAAGAAATTGATTGTATTCATCAGCTGTAGAAAATAGCAAGCCTTGCCGGCCATGAAAAAGCAGGTCACGAGTGCGCTCGCCAACGTATTGATATTCAAAAGGTGGATAGAGCACGCCCCCATCAACGAGATAATCCATGACCATCTTGTTGCTTGCGCTATTGTAGCGCGTAATAAAGAAGGCATCGGCAGGCATCACACGACGAACCTGCTCATAAATTGTTTGATAAATGGTTTGCAAGTCGCGCTGTGCTTCAGGAGTAGAAAGAACGCGACCAATTTCTATCAAGGCTGCTCGTTCTTCGCTGCTTTGCCGCGCTTCTTCATACAATTTAGTGCCTTCAATGACAACAGCAGCCTGGTTCGCTAACAATTCCAGTAAAGCCATTGTCTCCGCAGTCGGTCGCAAGTCATCCAGGGGACTATCTGGAGTCAAAAAGCCAAGTAGTATATTATCACCGGATACGAGCGGTACCACCAGCAAGTCTTCCGGCCGCCATAGCTGGCCCTGGGGAATAATTTGGTCTGAGCTTGCTGATAGAGATGGCTTTACCGTACCTGCAACGAAGAAGCTTGTAACGTAATCGTTTTGCCAAAGAGGAGCCTCGGCCGGAATAAAATACGACTCGCTGAAGCGATACTGCTGGTTAATGAGCTGAGCAACAACATCGTCCGGTAACGGATGCTGACGCAGGTATTCTTCATTCTCCTCGTTGTCACCTGAGATGGCACAGGCCCGAAAATAGCCTTTGCCATCAGATAAATAGAGCACAGCCTGCTGAAAGTGTAGCCCCTTACACGCCGCTTCAGATACACTTTTAAAAAGTGTATCTGTGTCCATTTGCAGCCGTAGAGAAGATCCTATATCGGTAATATAGCGGAGTATTTCATGCTGATGTTCTAAATAAGTTTCACTTTGTCGCAACGATACACGGTCTTCATGCTCAGAATGATTCAGAGGAGCATCAAAATGGCTCACCTTTTTGACCTCACAGATATTCTTCACGGTATATGTTTGCCATTATAACATACTCGAGTTTGCGTACCGTTTTTATTGGTCTTGAAGGGTACGATGCTTTTTTTACACCACGTACAAGCAGATTATCTTAGCAGCCATTTCTCGCTAAAGCACCATGCATGGTTGTCAAACTGCTTCGACAGATACGAGATTCGTGTAGAAGGTGCACCCGCCATTAAAGTCTGCTAGCTTGTCAGAGGTAGTCCAGTTAATATTGCGCTGATCGGGGCTAAACTTCGGCCACCACACTGTTGTCGTTGCGAGTACTCCTGGTCGCACATCTTCGGTGACATTAGCAATCAGGTGGCATTCGCCGCGTTCATTGCTCACGCGCACCAGTTGCCCATGACGAATACCATGTGATACCGCATCACATGGGTGAATGTGCAGCGTAGGCGTGCCTTCTTTCTTGATAAGTCGCTCCTGGTTGCCAAAGGTGGAACTGACAAAATGATGAGCGGCAGGACTCAACAGGGGCAAGCGAGTGTGCCTGGTGTCAAAAGCAGGAGCCGGGCTATCCTCTTCCGGCAGCCAGCCTGGTACAGGATCATAGCCCCGAGCCGCCGCCTGTTCAGAGTATAATTCAACTTTTCCTGAAGGTGTATGAAATATACCACTGGCAAAAGGCACGCGTTGATCAGGAGGGATAGACAAAGAAATTGAGCCCTCTGCCTGCAAACGTTCCAGCGAGATACCCTTGAGCAAAGGGCTTTCTTGCGCAGTTGCCTTCAGTATGCCGCGGATGACCTCGGTAGCATCTTCCTGTAACCAGCTTTCATTGAAACCTAGAGCCGAAGCCAACGTACGCATCACGTCCCAATTGCTGCGCGCCTCCCCCCGAGGGGTAATCGCCGGTGTATTATACTGAAGTGAAAGATGCCCATATGCCTTGTGCAGATCTACCTGCTCAAGTTGACTGGTCGCAGGCAGGAGAATATCGGCATAGCGGGCAGTTTCAGTTACGAAAAGTTCATGGACGACAGTAAACAGGTCTTCGCGTACCAGCCCGGCAGCAATCTTCCCAGCGTTAGGAGCGGAGGCGGCAGGGTTTGCATTGTAAACATAGAGCGAGTACACAGGCGGATCTGCCTCACCTGTAAGAATAGCTCCCAGGCGATTCATGTTCAATGTACGCGGCGCAGGTGGGCAGACAGGCTCATCAGCATGGGTAACCGCCGCTTTATCCCACTTCAACCAGTCACTCGTGCTATACATGAGGCCACCACCTGGGAGACCATACTGGCCGGTCAAGGCTGGCAAGCAAGCCAGGGTGCGTACAGTCTGACCGCCATTGGTGTGACGATTCATGCCATCAGAAACACGTAACAATGCAGGTGTAGTCGAAGCATATGCACGCGCGAGATTGACAATGATTTCCACCGGCAAGCCCGTAATGCGTGCCACTCGTTCAGGAGGATATTGCATTATGCGCTCAAGTAGCTGCTCCCAACCTACAGTGTGGGCAGTTAGCCAGGCAGAATTGTGCAATTCTTCACTTACTATCACATACATCATAGCCAGGGCAAGGGCTGCATCGGTACCTGGCAAGGGCTGAATATGCTGATCAGCAGAGCGAGCGGTCAAAGTACGAATAGGATCAATCACGATAACACGGGTGCCATTCCGTTGAGCCTGACGCAGAAAAGGCATGACATGGGGAGCTGTGCTGGCAGGATTGCTCCCCCAAATTAGTACCAGTTTACTATGAATAAGCATCTCAGGAGAAGGGGCCAGGCGACCACCAATGGTAAGCAGAACAGCCTCTTCGGCAGCATATCCACAAATAGCTCGATGCAAGCGAGAGGCTCCCAGGCGATGCCAAAAGCGATTATCTGTAACAGCGCCATTGACCAGACCTAAAGTACCGGCATAGCTATAGGGTAAGATACATTGAGCGCCATGATGCTCAATAATATCACGCCAACGCTGAGTAATCTCTGCAATGGCCTCATCCCAGGAAATACGTTCAAAAGCACCGCTACCTTTAGGGCCAACACGACGTAGAGGATACAATAGTCGATCGGGATGATATACGCGCTCCAGGTAATTATTAACCTTGGCACAGAGCCAGCCGCGGGTCACTGGATGGTCTGCGCGCCCACGTACCTGCACAGCACATCCTTGCTCATCGACATGTGTCTCAAGTGCACAGCAATCGGGACAATCATGAGGGCAGGCGCCATAGACGACGCGCAAATTTTTATGTTCCCTGGCTTGTGCAGGTATGGATGATGGCATGTTGTATCCTTCCGCTTCTAAGAGAAATTTATTCCCAAGAGCCAGTAGCTGTTAGCCAGTCAAGCACAGTTTCAGGTAGATAAGAGACTGCGCCTTGTCGCTGCGAACAGCGGGGCAACGTGTGTAACACAGTAGAGCCATATTCTTTTGTAATCACACGACGATCAAACAACACAACAGCGTTGCGCTTAGTGTCGCTCCAGGCGAGACGATTGAGAGCACGGCGCACACGCAAAGAAGCAACAGGGACCGTCAATTGATGTAATTGGTCGGAGTAATGGTCAGCGCGAGCGGCGATAGGAGGATCATTAAGCACAGGCATGGGTAAACGTGTGATAACCAGGCATGCAGGCACCGAGCTAACTTCTCCTACGCTGTCCCAGAAATTTCCTGCTCCCAGCAGGATCACACGGTCTTGAGTTGAGAAGATATGCCAAAGTTGGCGTGGTGAGCCATCCACGCCTTGACCTAAAACAAGAATACCTCTCGCTTCCAAAATAGGTTTGATGGCAGCATAGGAGCTACGTAGGGCCGCGTGAGAGGTAAATAGAATAACTGTTTGCCCTTCTAACGCTGTGACAAGCTGTATGAGTGAATCGTCTAACTGGCGCTGATACTGGGGCATGTTCGGCTCGGGTACATCATTGGGTATATAAAGTAATGTTTGTTCGTGATGTTCTGTTACTACTGAAAAAGCAGGAATAGTGTCGTTTTCAAGCCCCAGACGCCCCCGGTAATAGGCAAAGCTGTTATCGACCGACAAGGCTACGCCCGCGAAAATTGTACATATATCACTATGATGAATTGCCTGCTTCGCTTCCGCTGAAATATTGACCAGTTGGGTGTATAGAATGGGTGCCTGAGAGTTTTCAATAGGTTTTGGCGGTTGGGAGGAGGACGAGAATTGACGCTGCTGGGCCATCTGCTGTTGCGCAAAAGGCGACATGGATGGCACACGTAACCAATATACCTTGTCGCTCTCACCCAGAGCCACCGCTTGCTTACCCAGAAGCTTGAGCTGGACTAGCTCCTGAGAGATAGCAGCAAGTTCGGCAGCCACAGAATCATCTTCGCCAGTGCCGATATCTAACCGATGGTGACTGCGCTGTGTCGTAAGAATGATGCGTTCAGCCTCATGTATCAGGTCAACAACGGATTGCAGACGGTGTGATGTCTGCTGCCATGCACGTTCAACATTTGTCCAGGCCCCAAGATTACGCGTCTGTGCATTCAAGCGCAATGGTTGATCGGTACGTTCAGCATTACGCGCACCATGCGCACTCCGACCTTTGCCTCGTCCATTGCCACCACTACTACCCTGCAACAAAAACTCTTCCAGGAGCTGGCTAAAGGTATCAAACAGATTACTAATAGCTCCGCGCGCGTGATTCAGCGTTTGAAACCATGTGCGCATACGGGCATCCAGCTCTGCAGGGGCAACCGTAGGCGTACTTGAGAGACCACCTGGTCCATTTTCGCGCAAGGCAGGGGCTGCAAGAGCCAACAAGCCCTGGTAGCGACCATCGGGTAGTTCAGTGCCAATAGTATTGAGTAAACCAAGTATGTGTGTTTGATCAAGCTCAGCGCTGCCCCAACGAGCGATCTCTTCTTCAAGCAGGTCCGCGTCAAGTATCACGCGTCTTTCTATGCTAGCGAGCAATGAGTGGGGACGATTAAGATCATCGAGTAGACCGGCATGGGTCGTCACAACAATGCTAGCAGCCGCGACACGCTCCTCGGCTCTACTCACAAAACAATAGCCTTTACGACGATAGGTACAGCGCTGATATGCAGATCCTGAACGTTCGTCGGCCGATGGTATACGCTCAACGCCAGAAGAAATACGCTGCCAGGCAGTTATTTCCTGGGGTAACATGGTCAATTCACTACGTTCGCCTGTTAGCGTCTGTTGTGCCCATAGCCCGAGTTTCGCTAAACCTCGCGCCTGCTCCGCACTTAATTCGCCACTGGTACGACGCAGGGCCGCACCAAACCAGCGATGGACACAAAGATAGCCACCGTGTTCGGCGAGATAGACAGCAGGCACCTGCATTTTAAGCGTAGACTGCAGACGTGGAAGAATCGTCTCTACGAGGCGCCGGGCGTTCTGCTGATTGGCACAGGCAAGCACCAGGCGTCGTTTGGACGCAGGTAGTTCAGGCGTAGATTCGGCTAACCATTCCAAGACGGGAAGTAAGGCGGGTGTATAGACGTTGCCGCCGATTGTGACCTCCATCAACAACGATGTACATTGTTGTAATGCCTCTCGAATGGCTGCTCGTGCAGTCTGGTAGCCCAGTGGCGCTGGTTGTTCAGCCTGTTCAGGTATAACTTCAACCAGCGTTTGCATCTGCTCAAGGGTATTCAAAGTTGGCAGCGGAGCCTGCACCTCATCGGCTAGTACCGCGTTTGTCTTATCATTGTCTTGCTGAGCGATCGCAAAGGACAGAACACGGGGATCCATACCTAATTGGGCAGCAAAGCGGTCGCCCAGGCTACCTCGCAAGGGTACGCCACGTAGACCATCTTGTGCCTGACGATCTCGTAGTTCCTGACGAAAAAAGGCGAGTAAAGGCCACGAACGCGGCGCATCAAGACTGGCCAGGTCTTTAAGGAGGGAGAGATCCACAGCTTGCAAGCGTTTGTGCAAAGCCAAAAACACATGCATTGCTAATACAGTGTCCACCATAGCGCGGTGGCGTCCTGGTGCTACGATTACCCCGAGAGCCTCTGCCACCTGGCCCAGGTTGTAACTTGGTAAAGATGGGAGAAGAACCGTTGCCAGTTCAAATGTATCGATCAAGGCATTGTTGCGCACTAATCCACGACGGCGCAAAAAACCTACATCAAACGGTATACTATGGCCAACGATGGGGAAATCGCCGATAAAAAGTTGCAAGTCCCTGGCAATGGCTTCAAATTGAGGAGCACCCTGCAATTGCGATGGTGTTATACCTGTCAGGCGCTGTACACGATAGGGAACAGAGCGTCCCGGTGCTACGAGCGTCTCCATTGTATCAAGTATCGTATCTCCCTGGAACTTGATTGCTGCAACCTCAAGAATACTATCCTGCTCAACATACAATCCTGTTGTTTCCAGGTCAAGAGCCACGCGAATAGGGGGCTTCTTCGCCATAAATACTTGTTCCTTAATGTTGGTATTTCAAGGGGCAAATAATCGCCTGGTCATGTAAATTCTCCAGGGCTTCCATGCACCTCTATTGCTTACCCTTGCCAGTGTTTGAGTAGAACTGCAGCTAATTGAGCTGCACGTCCGCGATGACTGATCTTATTTTTCTGTTCAGGTGGTAACTCGGCGGTTGTTCTGCCAAGTTCAGGAACAAAGAAAATAGGATCATAGCCAAAGCCATGCGCTCCACGTGGAGCAAGGGCAATTTCACCCTCGAGCGTTGCTTGTACAGTCTGATAATATCCTGATGGCTCAGCTATGGTGATAGCACAGCGAAAACGAGCGGTACGCTGCCCAATGGGAAATTCATGAAGCTGCTCCAAAATGATCCGAAAACGTTCAGCATACGAAGTTTCTGTGCCCGCGAAACGTGCGGAATACACGCCAGGAGCACCTCCAAGGGCATCAATTTCTAAACCGGAGTCGTCTGCAAGAGAAAGCATTCCTGAGGCACGTGCATAAGCAAGGGCTTTCAATTCCGCATTTTCTGTAAAAGTAGCTCCAGTCTCCTCAACATCCAGGTCCAATTGTAAATCGTGGAGGGATAGTAACCGATAAGGTATACCTGAGAAGATAGCGCGGTACTCCTCCAATTTATGGAGGTTAGTTGTGGCCAGTAATATGTCGCGCATAGGTTCTCTTTGTAGGGGCACAGTGGATTGAATAACTCAATACTTCAGGTGCCCAATGTAAAGGCGCGCCCCCTTCTTAAAAAATACATTAAGTATAGAGATAAGAAAGCTTACTTTGCGCCTACAGCAGACTAAATATTAGCACTCATATTATCATATTCTTCGAACCTTGTCGAGATTAATTTCGTATTACTTATAGTACTATCATGACTCTTTTAAATGCTGTGGCACGTGCTACAAACATAAAATGAAATATCCTATGATCTTCAAATCTTTGCCAACTAAGAGAGCATTTGCGCCAGTAGATCTAAAAAGTCATCCAATTCAAATGGCTTCTGCAGCACATGGATACCTCGTGAGCGCAAATCTTCAAAGGGCAGAGTCACACTGGCACTAATGAAGATCGTCGGTACGCCGTGCATATTCTCCATAGTTTGAAGACGATCATAGAGATCGAGGCCATGCATCGTCGGCAACATATAATCAAGCACCAGCAGCGAAGGATGCAGATATGAAGCTGCATCCAGGGCCAGGTCACTCTCCGCAATCCACACGACTTTATACTCCGTCTGATCGGTGATGATGTTTTGGAGGATATCTCCAATATCACGATCATCATCAACGATGAGGACTGTTTTTTCATGTGAAAGTGCTGTCTGTTGTTTTTCTCTCTTTGTATTCGACATAGCGACCTCCTTACAGCCATACTACTTTACAGCCATACTACTTTAATGACGTAATGGCAGTAGCAAACGGAGACATCCCAGACCTATCTTGTACCTATAGCTGGTAGTTCTGCCAGATCCCAATGAACATGAGGGTTGAGGGATTATGATGTCTTCATGTAGAAGCGTCTCATCATCTCATAAATGCTTGACATGAGCAAGGCTTCGGGTTTATAATCGGTTTCGTCAAATGGATATTCAGATAAGGCCCTTTAGCAGAGTCTTAAGGAGAAAATCATCTAATTAGCCGATGTAGCTCAGTTGGTAGAGCACTCGTTTCGTAAATGAGCGGTCGTCGGTTCGAGTCCGACCATCGGCTTTTTATTCTTCTGCTGGCAATTTCTCTCCCGACTATCAGTTCCATGTATCTCTCCAATACGCTTTTTCCCTGAAGATAAAGCCTCCTGGCAGCAAGTTTCCTTGACAAAGTCGCCTGGCAAGCGGCACACTATGGGCAGTGGCTCAAAATGTGTTGTAGAAGACGAACCGGGGTACCAGAAAAGGAAGAATGAATGCTCCCTCTCTCCAGTCAGAAGAACGATGCGTTCGATGTGCTTGTGGTCGGTGCTAGTTTCGCAGGGCTCAGCTTTGCTGGCGTGGCGGCAGCACTCGGCCTACATGTTCTTGTTGTAGAGCGTGATGCCGAAATCGGCGGGGTAGTACGCACAACAGGCGTCCTCTTTAGCGACGTACTAGATATCCTCGATGTGCCGACACATTACCTGATGAATGCGGTGCGGCGCATATGGGTACAGCCGCCCAACCAATCTCCAATCGAGATCGGCACACGTGCTTACCGCTTCTACATGGCAGATGTAACAGGGATGCTACGCTGGATGGCTGAGCAGGCGCAGAAACGGGGAGCCATTGTGAGCAATGGAACCATGTTCCTGGATGCAACGCAGGAGCAGGATGGATATATGCATGTCAGGCTGGGTGGGCCATCTGAGCCAAAAGAAGGCAGTATTGTACATACGCGCTTCCTCGTGGGAGCCGACGGCACTCATTCAGTAGTTGCACAACGCATGGAATTAGAACGAAATACGCACTTTCTCGCAGGTGCGGAGTGGCTGGTGGAGAACGTCCCGCTGGACCGCGAAACGTTCTACCTGGTAATGGATCACCAGGTCGCTCCTGGCTATTGCCTGTGGTTGGCCCCGCATGGGGATATTGCGGCGCTAGGCGTTGCCGGTCACGCGCGGACGTTCAATCCGACCACATCTCTACGCATGGCACAGACACTCTTCAAGGGGGTGGCTGATCTGAGCCAGATGCGCGTGGTGAGGAATAAGGGCGGAGTTATTCCCACGGGTGGACGACTGCGCCGCGTTTACCGCGACGATGAGCGAGGACGGGCGCTCTTACTGGGCGATGCCGCGGGATTGTGTGGAGCGGCAACCGGCGGAGGCATCTATCCAGCGCTAATCAGTGGACGGCTGGCAGCTCATGCTGTGGCCAGTCATGTGCTGGATGGGGATCGCGGAGCAATCAAAGCGTATTTACGTAATCTCTCACAGGCAGGCCGCCTGGGTCATTACTTGCGCATCGAAGACTGGTTACGCCGGGTTCTGGATCGTATGAAGTCCAATGCAGACATCGAACTTCTCTATGGGCTCTTCAATTCTGCGGATGGTCGCCAGGTCCTGCAACACGCCTTGCTCGAAGTACCAATCATTGGTATGGATAGCAATTTCTTCTCGCTGCTCCGTGGCTTGCTAAGCAAACACCCTAATATTTACAGCTCGGCACTACAGGCTATGTGGCAGCGCGTTACCACGCGCTCTTAACATTGGCAAATGTTAGTCTCTAAGAACAGCATGGGTGATCAGCATAAGCAGCAGAAGGCCTACCGTTAGAATAGCAAGACGCAAGGCTAAGCGTGTTCGGGCGTTTCACACTCATTCCACTAGCAGAGCAGGTCTATTAGCTTGCCACCTTGTTCTGCTGACTGTTTCGCAGCCTCCATAACAGCGATGTTACGACGAGATTGTTCGGGAGGAACCGCCAGGGCTTCTCCAAGCAATATGTGGTTGGCGAGATTGCGGTGGAAAGCATAGGCAGGTGGGGATGAAAGCGCCAGATGTTGTTGGTGAATAACGCCACTCACGTTATAGGTGAAAACGCGTAATTCTGGTAAGGCCTCTGAAGGTGCCAGACGTTCCTCCACCAGGTCACCTGACCAGCGACGAGTCTTGACCGTTTCATAGCGCCAATCACCGACTATAGCACCCTGCTCACCTAAGATATACCATTTAGGCTTCAAGGCTGCCGCGATATCCGAGTGCATAAATACAGCTTCCTGTCCACCGGTAAAGCGTAAATATACGCTGGCCTGATCTGCGTTGGTCACATCATGCCATACGCGTTTGTGCTCTATGCCGCGCACAGACTCTACCGGATCGGGAACAAGCTGGAGAATCCAGTCGAGATAATGAGATCCCCAGTCATAGAAGACGCCACCTGAGATCGCTTCATGAGAATGCCAGTAGTTACAGGGATGGCTATAGCCACCAATGAAGGTTTCGATATGAAAAATGGGACCGATGGTGCTGCTCTGTAAAACCTGCTGAATAGCCAGATAATCGGGATCCCAGCGACGACACTGGTAAACCGTAAGCGCACGTCGCTGCTGTTCCGCAAGCTGAATCATAGCATCGGCTTCAGCGGTCGCCAGGCAGAATGGCTTCTCAGAAACCACGTGCTTGCCCGCCTCTAGCATCTGCATAGAGATAGCGGCATGGGTATTGGGAGGAGTAGAGACAATGACGAGATCGATGCTGGGATCGGCGGCAACTGTTGCCAGGTCCGTGCAAGTAGACACGCTCGGAAAGGACTGCCTGGCCAAAGCCAGGCGCTCTTCATTGCGATCACAAACCAGGGCGTACTCCAATCCTGGCACAGCATTGATAGCAGTACCATGTTCAAAGCCAATCGCCCCATAACCTATCATCGCTACCCTCAGAGCAGTTTCTTCTAGCGGCGCACCTGCCACATATTGCACTGCGCGGGCGATCATCTGTTGGAAGCTGGGATGCACCTGTGTAGCTTGCGATGTTCCCAAAGTGGTACAAAATATGCGTCCTTGTCCATACGGACGAGTATATGCCAGGGTACAGGACGTATATCTCCACGTGGTATTCCACACAATCTGAGCATCTGAGGGAATATGATCCAACAAATAGATTTCATCTACCACCGCAAAGGAAGGATCGACGCGACGCGTGATGTAGTGCTCGCTCGTCGCTGCCCGCGCAATGATTTCACAGCGTGGCGTGCAGAAACCATGAATTAAACCCAACATATCACCAATGAACGTATATTCGTGATACATCTCAGCAGCATTACCTACGCAGACAAGTCCTCCCCCACGCTCGACAAAAGAACAGAGAGCCTGTTCTTCTTCTTCAGATAGCGGAATGATAGTTCCATCAAGAATAACAACCTGTTCAGTTGCCAGTTTGGATAGTAATGATGATGCGCTGGTTACAAGAGCGTCTTGCATATAAGACATAGGTAGCATGCCTCCTGAGATGGGATAATGATTAACAGCGATTAAGAGTAGGATCTCACTCATTATATATTAGAAAGGACAGGATCATGATTTGCAATTGGGGTATACTAGGGCCTGGTTTTGTTGCTACACGCGCCATTCTTCCCGCCATGCAGCATGTTTCCCTGGCTCGCCCCTACGCCATTGCCAGCCGCAATAACGAACGAGCCCAAGCAGTCGCACAGCAATTTGGCATTGAGCGTGTTTATTCCGACTATCAAGCTCTACTCGATGACCGGAATATTGATGCTGTTTACATTGCCCTCCCTAATCATCTTCACCATCCATGGACGCTTCGCGCAGCAGAAGCGGGGAAGCATGTCCTTTGCGAGAAACCGCTTGCCACGTCTGCCAGTGAAGGCGCTGAGATGATTTCCGCGTGCCAACGCGCGAATGTGCTACTGATGGAAGCAGTCATGTATCGCTTTCACCCTCGTATGCTTTTTCTCAAACAGATGCTCGAAAGTGGAACATTAGGGACGCTGCGTTTCCTGCACGCAGCCTTCTCCTTTCCCTTCAATAATCCCAATAATTATCGCTCCCAACAAGAATACGGTGGTGGCGCCTTATTGGATGTAGGCAGTTATTGTATTAACGCTGTACGTTGGTTAACTGACTCAGAACTCCTGCACATCCAGGGATTTATGCGTAGGAAAGGTGCAATAGATGTTGATACACAGGCTTTGCTTACATTCACAGATGAGGTGATAGCACATATTCAATGTAGCTTTGCGGCAGCAGAGCACCAGATTATTGAGATAGTGGGTACGACTGGTACAGTGACAGCTTCCCAGGCATTTACAGCCTGGAGCAGAGACAGCACAACGCTGCTCCTACAAAATGGATCACATAGGGAGCAGAAAACGTTCGCACCTGTCGACCCTTATCAGGCTATGTTAGAGCATTTTACCGACTGTGTACTTGGGCAAGCAACATTACGCTATCAACCCACAGACAGTCTC
>WNFM01025221.1_pt2 | contig 13297 bp, 10 predicted proteins | sample 5400271 | NCBI WGS metagenome assembly WNFM01 (sample SAMN13153352, study PRJNA577476) | soil metagenome | isolation source: 60 cm saprolite on Douglas fir-dominated hillslope | place: USA:California | collected 2013-09-17 | reverse complement strand
CGGCTATTGACGAAGATGAGGGTCGAGCGGTGGGCCCGCACCATCTCGAGCAGGCGCGGGTGGATGGCGGGCCAGATGGAGCGCCGCTGCGCGAAGCGGAGCGGCGCCTCCGGGCCTTCGCCGGCGCTCGGCTCTTCGACCTCGCCGAGGTGCTTCATGTCCTCGACCGGGACCTCGACCCGGAGGTCGAATGCCTTTCGCGCTCCGACGTCGACGATGGTGACCGGCCGCGCCTTCCACGTCCGAGCCCCCTCGCCTCCGCCGAGGTAGCGCGCCACTTCCTCGAGGGGCCGCTGGGTGGCGGAAAGGCCGACCCGCTGCAGCGGCCGTCGCGCCGCTTCCTGGAGCCGCTCGAGGGAGAGCGCCAGATGGGCGCCGCGCTTCGTCCCCACGAGAACGTGGATCTCGTCGACGATCACCACCTCGACCGACGCGAGGAGGGCCCGCGCCTGCGACGTCAGGACGAGGAAGAGCGATTCCGGGGTCGTGATCAGGATGTCGGGAGGCTGGCGGGCCATGCGCACCCGCTGGGCCTGTGGCGTATCGCCGGTTCGGACCGCGAGCTCGGGGACGTGGCACGCTTCGCCCCGCCGGCCCGCCACCCGAGCAATGCCGGCGATCGGTGAGCGCAGGTTGCGCTCCACGTCTATCGCGAGGGCGCGCAGCGGCGAGATGTAGACCACCCGGCAGCGCTCGGCCTTGGCGGGGACGGGCGCGAACATGAGGCGGTCGATGGCGGCCAGGAACGCGGCCAGGGTCTTGCCCGAACCGGTGGGGGCGAACACGAGGGTCGATTCCCCTCGCCGGATGGCCGCCCATCCGAGCTCCTGGGCCCGGGTGGGGCTCGGGAAGGTTTCGGCGAACCACTCCCCGACCGCGGCGTGGAAGCCGGGGGCGGGAAGGACGGGACGGGTCGGGGTCCGGGAACGCGCAGGGGTCATTCGGCCTCGGCCGGAGCGCCCCATTCCGCAGGGGGCCCGATCATCATAGGGGAAGACGGGGACGCGACAGGAACGTTCCCTTGCCGCGCCGAACGGGCTCCTGTATGGTCCGATCGTCGCCCACCCGAGAAACCGGAGGGACATGGCACGGGGCTGGTTCATCGGATTGATGGTGGCCCTCCTCGGTGCTCCCTCCCCCGCCACTCGCGCGCAGGACCCCAAGCTCGACGAGGAGACGCTGCGCGGCCGCGACCGTGCGGCCCTCCTCGACGTGCGCACGGTGCTCATGGCCGAGAAGCTGTTCGCGGCGCGGAACGGTGGATATTTCGGCCCCTTCGAGTGCCTCACGAAGCCCGAGGCCTGCCTTGCGGACTTCCCGAAGGACGGGGCGCCCTTCCTCGACCCCAGCCACGACTGGCTGGCCACCCGGCTCGGCTACACGCGGAGCTTCCAGCTCGGCCCGAAGACAGCGGACGCCGAGCTCGCTTCCGCCAGTGCCATTCCGGGGAGCGTCCGCACGTTCGTTTTCACCGCGATCCCCGTGAAGGCGGGCGAGACCGGTCTTCGCGCCTTTTGCGGCGACGGCGGCGGAAAGATCTGCTTCACCGCCGACGGCGCCCCGCCGGCCGTCCGCGAAGGACGCTGCGTCCCTCCCTGCAAGGAAATGAAATGAGGCGGGGCTTCGTCCTCCTGCTCGCGTCGGCCGTCCTCGCCACCCCGGCCCTCATCGCGCTTCCCGATTTCGAGGTCGCGCAGACAGGGCTACCAGTCCCGTCGCCGGAGAGCGTGCTCGGCTTTCGCCCGGGGGCGGACCGCAAGCTGGCCGACTGGACCGAGATCTCGGGCTACTTCCGTAAGCTCGGCGCTTCCTCTCCGCGGGTGCGGGTGGAGGAGGTCGGCCGCACGACCGAGGGCCGTCCGTTCCTGGTGGTCACCATCACCTCGGAGGCGAACCAGGCGCGCCTCGAGGAGATCCGCCGCGACAACCTGCGGCTGTACGATCCCCGCGGGCTGCCCGCCGAGGAAGCGGAGCGGATCGTGCATCGCGGCAAGGCCATCGTCTCCATGAACTACGCGATCCACTCCATCGAGGTGGGAGGCTCCCTCACGCCCCTCGTCCTCGCGCAGCGCCTGGCGGGCAGCCGCGAGCCCGAGGTCCTGCGGATCCTCTCGGAAACCGTGCTGCTGCTGATCCCCTCGCACAACCCCGACGGCACCGATCTCGTGACGGACTGGCAGCGCAAGCACGTGGGCACGCCCTACGAGGGCACGTCGCCCCCGGCGCTCTACCAGAAGTACGCGGGCCACGACAACAATCGCGACTGGTACATGTTCACCCAGGCGGAGACCGAGCTCACCGTGCGCCACGTGTACGACCGCTTCCGGCCCCAGATCGTCCACGACGTGCATCAGATGGCACGGCGGGGAGCTCGGCTGTTCGTCCCCCCCTACCTCGACCCCTGGGAGCCGAACGTGGACCCCGCCCTGCGCGCCGCCGTGGGCGCGCTCGGCAGCGCCGTGGCGGCGCGTCTCGTGGCCGAGGGCAAGACGGGTGTCGTGACCCAGGCGCTCTTCGATGCCTGGAGCCCGGCCCGGGCCTACCCGCATACGCACGGCGGCGTGCGGATCCTGTCGGAGACCGCTTCCGCCGACCTCGCGTCGCCCGTGGAGCTCCGGCGCGAAGCGCTCCAGCCGGGCCTCGGCTACGACCCGCGGACGCCGTCCTGGAACTTCCCCGCCCCCTGGCCCGGCGGCACCTGGCGGCTGGCCGACGTGGTGGACTATCAGCTCGCCGCTTCCTGGGCCGTCCTGGATCACGCCGCCCGGAACCGCGAGCACTGGCTGCGCACGTTCCTGGGGGTGAACCGCCGGGCGTGCGATCTCCGGTCGCCCTTCGCGTTCGTCTTCCCGGCGGAGCAGGACGATCCCCTGGCCACAGCGCGCCTCCTGCGCGTCCTGCGCACGGGCGGAGTGGAGGTGGAACGGGCCCGCGCCGCCTTCAAGGCCGGCGGTCGCCCCTTCGGGCCGGGATCGCATGTGGTGCGGATGCAGCAGCCGGCTTCCGGCTTCGCCAAGACCGTGCTCGAGCGCCAGCGCTATCCCGACCGACGGCAGTGGGACGGGGGCCCGCCCGTGCGCCCGTACGACGTCACCGCGCACACGCTGCCGCTGCTGCTCGGGGTCGCGGTGGAGACGGTGGAGGCGCCCTTCTCCGCCCAGCTCGAGCCGATCCGCGAGGCCACGGTCGCGCCCGGCCGCGTGGAGGGCGACGGCGCGTTCTTCGCGCTCGGCCACGGCAACGGCGAGTTGATCGCCCTCGGCCGGCTGCTGCGCGCAGGCATCGCCGTGGACTGGGCGGCCACCGCCCGCGATCGGCTCGAGCCGCTCGCACGGGAGCTCGGGTTCGCCGCGCAGGGGGTGCCCGCTCGGCCGCCTGCCCTCCGCCTCGGGAGGCCCCGGGTCGGCCTCTACAAGTCCTGGGTCCCCTCGATGGACGAGGGCTGGACGCGCTTCGTCTTCGAGAAGGAGGCGGGCGTCGAGTACGAAGCGCTCCACGACCTGGACGTCCGGGCAGGCCGCTTGGCCGAGCGCTTCGACGCTATCGTCTTGCCCGACCAGTTGCCGGCCGCGATCAAGAACGGTCACGCCCTGGGCACGATGCCGGACGCCTACGTGGGCGGCCTGGGCGCTTCCGGGGCGGCGGCGCTCAAGGCGTTCGTTCACGACGGCGGCACCCTGGTGGCGCTGAACGCCGCCTCGCTGTTCGCGGTCGAGGCCCTCGACCTGCCGGTGAGGAATGCTCTCGCCGGCGCGGTAGCCAGCGACTTCTACTGCCCGGGGGCCCTCCTGCGGGTGCTCGTCGAGCACGCAAGCCCGTTGGCGGCCGGACTCCCGGCGACGAGCCCCATCTGGTTCGAGTCGAGTCCGGCCTTCGAAACCAGCGCGGGAGTCGCCGTCCTCAAGTTCGAGGAGGACGAGCCGTTGCTCTCCGGCTGGCTCCTCGGGGGAAAAATGCTCAAAGGCAAGGCCGCGCTCGTCGAGGTCCCGATGGGGCGTGGGCACGTCGTCCTTTTCGGCTTCCGGCCGCAGTACCGGGCCCAGAGCTGGTCCACCTACGTGCCGTTCCTCAACGCGATCTACCTGTCGGCGGCCCACGACGGCTCGTGAAGAGCCGGGGTCTCGGGCGTTCAAGAATCTGCTTGACACGCCTGCGACCCGTTCCTCAAACTTCAACGGTGTGGTCGAGAATGAAACGAAATCTGCTCGGGGCCACGTGACAGCCCAATTCATGAAGCCTGGGGGCAAAGGAAAATGAGGAGATTCGTCGGCGTTCTCGCGAGCGGGCTGGGCCTCCTCGCGCTCGGCGGCCTCGCGTTCACCAACGGTTCGCTCGAGGCGGCCGGGCGGACGAAGCCTCCGGAGGTGTGGAGCCCCGAGATCCTGTCCCCCGACCACCAGGACACCCTGCCGTCTCTTCGCGACGTCACGCCGATCCCGCCCGACTGGTACGCCGACCTGCAGGAAAAAGACACGCACCCGGTGAAGCGCTGGCCGCACCAGCACGCCCCGTTGACCGACCAGCAGCTGAATGCGTTCAAGGACGCCGCCCGACAGCGGCCTTCGAGGCTTGCCCCTATGGTGAGCGCGACGCCTGGCCTCAGCTTCGACGGGGTCGGGGTGCCGAGCTACTCTCCGACCGGCGCCCCCCCGGACACGAACGGGGCGGCGGGCGCGACCCAGTACGTGCAATGGGTGAATACGTCGTTCGGGGTGTTCAACAAGTCCACGGGAGCGATGGTCTACGGCCCCGCCGCCGGCAACACTCTCTGGTCGGGCTTCGGCGGCCGCTGCCAGACGGACAACAGCGGCGACCCGATCGTCATGTACGACCAGCTCGCGAACCGTTGGCTCATGATGCAGTTCGCGGTCTCGACCTCGCCTTTCTACCAGTGCGTCGCCGTCTCGCAGACCTCCGACGCGACCGGCGCCTGGAGCCGCTACTCCTACCAGTTCTCGAACTTCAACGACTACCCCAAGGGCGGGGTGTGGCCGGACGGCTACTACGTCACCTACAACATGTTCAACGCCGCGGGGACGGCGTTCCTGGGCTCCCAGGTCTGCGCGATGGATCGTGCCTCGATGCTGACCGGCGGGGCGGCCACCCAGCAGTGCTTCCAGCTGGCCACCACCTATGGGGGACTCCTCCCCTCGTATCTCGACGGCCCGACGCCGCCGCCGGCGGGCTCGCCGAACTACGTGTTGGCCTTCAACGACTCGACCTTGAGCTCCCTCTGGCTCTGGAAGTTCCACGTCGACTGGACGACGCCTGCCAGCTCCACCCTCACGGGCCCGACCAGCATTCCCGTCAACGCGTTCGCCGAGGCGTGCGGCGGTGCGACCTGCATCCCGCAGTCGGGCACGACGCAGCAGCTCGACTCCCTCGCGGACCGGATGATGTACCGCCTCGCGTATCGCAACTTCGGCGATCACGAGTCGCTGGTCACGAACCACTCCGTGGCCTCGGGCGGGGTCTCGGGCATCCGGTGGTACGAGATCCGGAGCCCGAACGGCACCCCCACGGTCGCCCAGCAGTCCACCTTCCAGCCCGACGGCACGTACCGCTGGATGGGCTCGATCGCCCAGGACCACAACGGCAACATGCTGCTCGGCTACAGCGCCTCCAGCTCCTCGATCCATCCCGCGATCCGGGTCACCGGCCGCTTCGCCACCGACGCCGCCAACACGATGCAGTCCGAGACACAGATCCTCGCCGCGAACGGCTCGCAGAGCGGCTCGGGCCTGAGCCGCTGGGGCGACTACAGCGCGATGACCATCGACCCTTCCGACGACTGCACCTTCTGGTACACGCAGGAGTACGAGAGCGCCACCGGCGCCTTCAACTGGTCGACGCGGATCGCGGCCTTCACGTTCGCGGGCTGCGGCGCGGCCCCCACTCCCGACTTCTCGGTCTCCGCCTCGCCCACCAGCCTGAGCGTCGTCCAGGGGAGCAGCGGAACGAGCACGATCACGGTGACGAGCCTCAACGGATTCAACTCGGCGGTCGCGCTCTCCGCCTCCGGCCTGCCCAGCGGGGTGACGGCTTCGTTCGCGCCGGCTTCGGTCACCCCGCCCGCCAACGGGAGCACCAGCTCGACCCTCACCCTCACCGCTTCGGCGACGGCCACCATAGGGACCTCGACGGTCACCGTGACGGGCACCTCGGGCTCCACGACGCGCAGCGCGGCCATCAGCCTGACCGTGTCGGCGGCCGGCCAGCTCACCGCGGTCTACGACGCCACGTTCAGGGCGCCGCGGTGCAGCGCCAGCGGCAGCTCGTGCGACTCGGGGGCGTCGCTGCTCCTCGGCCGCGACACCCTGTCGGGGGGCGCGGAGCCGAACCAGCCAAACACGATCAACAGCTCGTGTGCCGACGGCACGTCGGGCGCGTTCCACTCCGACGAGTCGATAGACCGGCTGAAGGTGGCGACGACCGACGGCACGAACTTCGCGTCGGGCAAGACGGCGACGGTCACGGCCACCGTCTGGGTCTACAGCTCGTTCTCGTCGGACCACCTGGACCTCTACTACGCCGCCGACGCCTCGAGCCCGGTCTGGACGCTCATCGGCACCCTGACTCCGACCGCGGCCGGCGCCCAGACCCTCTCGGCCAGCTACACGCTGCCCACCGGCGGCGCCAACCAGGCCGTGCGGGCGAACTTCCGATACACCGGCAGCGCCTCCTCGTGCAGCACGGGTGCCTATGACGACCGCGACGACCTCGTCTTCTCCGTGGGAGCCGGCGCGCCCGACACGACACCTCCGACGACGTCGATCACGGCCCCCGCCAACGGGTCCACGGTCAGCGGGACGGTGAACGTCACCGCCGCGGCCAGCGACAACGTGGGCGTCACCCGGGTCGAGCTCTACGTCGACGCCGCCCTGTTCGGCACCGACGCCACGTCGCCCTACAGCTTCGCGTGGGTGACCACGGGCTACGCCAACGGCAGTGTCCACACCCTCGTCTCGAAGGCTTACGACGCTGCGAGCAACGTGGGCACGAGCGCCACCGTGAGCGTGACCGTCGACAACGGCGTCACCCCCCAGACCGCGGTCTACGACGCGACGCTCAAGGCGCCCAAGTGTGCAGTGGTCGGTATCTCGTGCGACTCCGGCGCGTCGTTGCTTCTGGGTCGCGACAGCCGCGGGCCCGAGCCGAACCAGCCCAATACGATCAACAACTCCTGCGCCGACGGCACGTCGGGGACGTTCCACTCCGACGAGTCCAATGACCGGATCAAGGTTGCCACCACCGACGGGACGGCGCTGGCCACCGGGAAGACCGTGACCATCACGGCCACCGTCTGGGCCTGGACGACGCCTTCGACGGATCACCTGGACCTCTACTACGCGGCCAACGCGACGAGCCCCGCCTGGACGTTCATCGCGACCCTGACCCCGACCGCCGCCGGGAGCCAGACGCTGTCCGCGACGTACACCCTGCCATCCGGAAGCTTGCAGGCCGTCCGCGCCAACTTCCGCTACCAGAGCAGCGCGGGCGCCTGCGTGGCCGGCTCCTACACCGACCACGACGACCTCGTGTTCGCGGTGCAGTAGGAGGTGAGCGCCTACGGACCGCCGGCGCGGCGGGGTGTGGGAAGGCCCCACGCTTCGTTCAGCTCGAGGAGCGCTCCCTCGGGAAGCTGAACGAGGACGGGCCGTTTCGCGGGATCGAGCCAGACGAGGAGGCGCTCGAGGGGCGCGTCGTCGAGTGCGGTGCAGCCGGCGGTCACCGAGGTGGGCGAGCTGCGGAGATGCAGAAAGATGCAGCTTCCGGCGTCCGCGGCCACGGGCGCGTCGTTGTGGCCCACCCAGACGACGAGGCGGTAGAGGTCGTCTGGCCTTCGCATATCCTCGGCGGAGGTCCAATCCTTCGTGACCTCGACCTCGTCGACGAGACGGTTGTAGAGCTTCGAGCGGGGGTCGTCCACGCAGCGCAGCGTGGGGGTGGCCGGGCGATAGGGCAGGCGCGTGCCCTGGGGCGGGCCAGGCGCGTAGCCGGTCGCGAGGCGCAGGTCGAAGGCGCCGGCCGGGCTCTTGTCGTCGCCCTCCCGCTTGTGCGGACCCGGGAGGCCGGAGGGGTGCAGGCCCGCTCCCCAGGCCAGACCCGTCCGACCGAGCGAGCCGAGCACCGGCGCGTCCACGGCGCGCCAGGGCGAGGCCGCGTCCGTGCGCTCGAAGCGGACGATGCGCGCCGTGGTGGCATCCCAGTCGGCGCTGACGGAGAGAACGAGCTGGCGGGTGTCCGCGGGAACCGGCGACGGAACGGGCCTGGTGGCAGCGGGGAGCGCGGGCACGACAACCGCGAACAATGGGAGCAGGACCAAGTGGACGGTCATGGTCAAGTCTATACCCGCGCGTTGAAATCCAGCGGGGCGTCGGCTATTCTTACGGGTCGCCCCGCTTGGGAGGTCGTCCAACGGTAGGACACATGGCTCTGGACCATGGAATCGGGGTTCGAATCCCTGCCTCCCAGCCAATCCAGACAGTCACTTGGATGCGCGACGACTCCGTGGGGCGGTCTTAACACTCCTTCAGTCCTAGTCCTCGCCAATCGGCAGCACGATGACCTCACCCCGGACTCTGCGTAGGAAGTTGTCGTCGTGGTAACGGCATGCACCGGGCGTCAGGAACGGAGATGTCGAACCGTTGATGCCAGCACCGAACTCCCCGACATTGAGCGAAGGGCAGTCTGTGTGGGCCGGGTGTGGATCGGAGCTGATCCTGTGCGGAGCCCCGTCTCCGCTGTAAAACGTGACATGCTGCCCGAAGCGAATGGTCACGCTGGGCTGGTCGACCCCCGACCCACTGACCGCGATGAATGGGCCGCTGCACGTCGACTTGTGTTTGGTGCCGCAAGGCGTCTCCGCGACTTCCTGGATCGTTGAGACCTCTTCCGACCGGCCGCGCCCATCGGCAAGATGCGCGGTCATGACAAGGTGTGACGTGGTCGGCGGGTGCGCCTGCGTCTCGTAGGTGACGCTCTCGGGGAACTGGATCACCGAGCGCATGCCGACCTGCGGCTCAAGCCGACGAGGCTCCTCGGTGAGCTCCGCCAGGACGTGACCGTCCTGCTGCTCGATTCGCGTCCGTAGCGTGACGAACACGTCCCCCTTGCCCGCCACTTCCTCCGGTGCGGTCAAGTTGACCGTCCAGCCCGCCCGCCAGCGCCAAGGTGGCCCGCTGAGCAGCGCGGGCTCTATCAGCCCTGGAGTCGCGGACAGGTTGACGTCCCTAGAGAGCCGTACATCGGGGACGGTCGGGCTCGAGCACTCGAAGGCCGTCGCGGCTGCGATCGTCGCCAGCGCTAGCAATCGGGTTTGACGCGCCATTGAGTAGCTCAGAACACAAACCTGACCGTCACACCCGGCCGAAAGGTCCACACCGGGAAGCCACCGCCAGGATACTCTGACTCGGTGGCGGTGCCAGTACGAGTGGCTTGAACGTGGAACGAAGGTATGCAAGCGAGCCGCCCGGCGCCGAGACGCAGGTCAAGCCCCGCCGTCAGGCCCGCGCGAATGGGCAGATCGCTCCGCTGTCTCGGATACACCGTCAGGAGCTGTTGTGGGTTCGAGTGGCTGTAGGACTCGACTTGCGCCCAGGCGCGGGTGGCAACGAGCGCAATGCCGAGCAGGGGTTCGAAGCCAATGAGACGGTTCTGCCGCACGTGAAACCGGACGGCCAAGGCGGCACACCGATCCTGTCGCTCTTCGTTGACCGTGGTGTCGTACCGCGTCGCTTCGCGCGCCCTCATCACGCCGGTCGTCGACAGCTCCAACTCAAGGCTGGCGGCGTGGGCGACAAATATCCCTCCGCCAAACAACCAGCCACGCGTTCGTCCTCCTGGAGCGTGGAGATAGGTTTGGTAGGTCTCGCCGCTCAACCCGCTCTGCTGTGGCAGGGTCAGCCCCCCCGTCACGAACAAGTGGCCGGCTCGCTCTTCCGCGCTCGCGCTCGCCACGGTCGCTGCGGCGACGATCAGTACCAAGCCCTTTGACGGCATGCGCCTAGAACCGCCAGGGCATCGACATCGCGAGAACCTGGGCGCGGGAAGAGTAGCGGCGCTGGCCGAAGTCTTTGCGGTCGGAATGGCCGTGAAACGAGTACGCCACGTCGAAGGCCACGTGCGGGAGCCCGTAGCTCGCTCCCATGGCGAAGACCCAGGCGTCGCCCTGGGGAACTCCCGGCTCCAGGGTCCGGTCGGGCACGGGCGACGGCTCATGGCCGACGCCCATTGCAAGCTGGAGGCGGTTGGTGACGTCACGCTCCGCGCCCAGGCGAATCGAGACGGTGTCCCGCCAGTCGCGCGGCAAGAGGCTGCTGCACGGAGCGCCGCAGGCTGGGCTCTCGCGCGGCCGATCCCAGTCGGCTTTCGACCACCAGGCGAGCGCTACGTCCAGCTCGAGCCGCAGTTTGGGGTCGGGCGCGACCCACGTACCGACCCGCAGCTCCGGCGCCAGGTCGATGCCCAGTCCGCGTGGCGCTTGCTCGAGCAGGTAGGCGATGCTCGCCGGAACGCGCGGTCCGTTACCGGGAGGCCCATGGTAGCGCACCTCCACCACGTCGACGTCGGCGGCCCCGTCGAGCTTGGCCCCGGAGGAGAAGACGGAGCCGAAGCCCCAGACCGCATTTCGGAACGAGACCGATACATCGCCCGCCCACCCGTCGACGTCGGTCTTGGCGAGACGCTCACCGGTGACCCAGAAGGTGTTGGGATTCCTGCCGCTGTCCAGGACGACCTCGTAGTCGTCGCGCAGTCGGCCGCTCAGGTGACGGATTCCCGCACCGACGCTCCAGCGCTTGTCGATGGCGAAGGCCACGACGGGATGGAGTTGCAAGACCTCGACTTCGAAGCGTGCGCGGTTGCCGCCGGGAACCGGCGCAGGCCAGTTCTCCTGGTGCCAGACCGGGGAGTCGAGTCCCAGGCCGAATGCCCAGCGCGAATGTCGCGCCGGACGCCAGGTGAGGTAGGCGGTGGGCGGGAATTTGAGTTGGTTCTCGGCCGTGTAGTCTTCGCGGCCGAGGCTGAGCTCGTCGTGCGGCACCCCGAGGCCAGCCCCCAGCTCGAGCTGGAAGCCCTCGAGACGCACGATCGCCGCCGGATTGTAGCTGACCGCGGAGGGGTCGGAGGCACGGGCGGTGAAGGCGCCTGCCTGCGCGGTGGGGCGCCCGCCGTGCTGGAAGACTCCAAAGCCGCTGGCGTGCGCGGCGCCCGGTGGAACGGATATGAAGACAACGAGGATGGCGGTGAGGCGAGGGACTCGGGGCATGGCGTGCTTCCTCTCACTGCCGCCTCGGAGCACAACCGATGCCAACGATCGTTGGTTCTTCAACCGGCCGCGGCGGCGTGCTTTTGGGGGAATTGGCCCCCTCCCTCCCTGACATCGGGCTGTTCACTCGTCGAACGGGTGTTTCGGGACCCGAACGGTTGCCGAGGTCGGTCGGCAGGCCTTTTCTTCGTGACAACCGAGCTGGAGAGGCCTATACTAGTAGTTGTAGTGTGTTGGGCTGGCCTGCGCCACCGGTAAGGGGTAGGACCAGGGCCAACGTCTCCTGAGGCCGTCGCCTGAGGCTCGGGCCGCTGAGGCTCGAGAACCCCCTTCCTCTCGCACGCCCGGTCATCCTGTTTGCGGCAAGGGTGCGTTCGTGGTCGCCGCCCCCGATCGGGGGTGTGGCGAGTGGCTAGGGGAGTTCCAGAAGACGTCGGAGGATCCGTGATCGACTCTCTGTCGTACTTCGTGGTGCATCTGACTCCAACCGTGCTCGTGCTCTGCCTGGCCTGGACCGTCTTCCGGGCCATCGGCGTGAGCGTCGTCTGGAAGAGGGACGAGTAGCCGCCTAGGGCACGAGCACCAGCGCCGCGCGCTCCTCGACCGTGGCCGGGCCCTGGGCGACCCGTAGCCGCACTTCGTAGTTGCCGGGCGCGAACGAGGCCGTCGGCAGCACCGCCACGCAGTGGCGGTGACCCTCCTTGTCGGCGGCGGACAATTCGGGCTGCGCCCTTCCCACTGCCTTGCCGTCGCGCCAGAACTCGAGGGTCGCGGTGGGCGCCTCCGCCCCCGCCAATGGGTACACGATCGCGAAGAGCGAGAGGCTCGGGGTCGCGCTCTTCTTGATGTGCGCGTCGAGGTCGGGCACGAGCCGGATCCCTTCCACCCGGAAGGGGTCCGCGGAGGGCGGCGCGTCCGCGGGCAGCGGCTCCGCGCGACGGATGACCGACACGCTCGAGAGCGCGGGGCCCGCCGCCACCGGCGCGACCTCGAAGGCGGCGCGTTTCACGCTCGCCTTGCCGACATTCCGCTCGACGGCCGCCGTCTCCAGGGTATAGCGCCCGGGGGGCAGCGTCACCTCGCGCCGCAGCACCGCCTGGCCCTGACGCATCGCCTCCAGCTGGTCCAGAGGACCGGTGAGCGGGTAGTCGTCGCTGAACCGCTCCACCAGGCGGCCCTGGTCGTCCTTGATCATGGCCAGCACCGACAGGCGCAGTCTCCAGGTCTTCTTCTTGTTGTCCGTGGCGAACGGCATCGACTCGAGAGGGACCTGTACCATCAAGGTGTGCGTGCGGCCGGCGGGGCCGGGGGCAAAGTGGAGGGCGGCAGCCCCGTATTCGAAGTCCCGGGCCGGCTCCTTGACGGAGAGCGCCGCCATCAGGGCGAACTCGTAGGGGAGGACGATCCGGTCGCTCGGGGGCAGCGCGAAGTAGCCGCTCCGGGACTGCACGACCACGTCCTTGCGGGCCACCTTGACCCGGATCTTGCGGAAGAGGCCGTCGAAGTCGGCGCGCCGCGGCTCGTAGGTCATCTCGTAGTAGCTTTTCACGTCGCTGGCCACCCGCTCCATGCCGAGGCGCAGGTCGTTGCTGTTCGCGATCAAGAGGCCGCCCGTGGACTCCGCGAGGTCGCTCAGCGTGCCCTGGCGGTTGAGGCGCAGGGCGTCCGCCGCGGACTCTCCCACCATGACCTCGTCGCGGGTCACCGCGTCCGAGGTGGACTTGCGGCTCTGGGCGAGGGCGGTGGCGGAGGCCTGCTCGAGGGCCCTCCTGGATTCGGCAGAGTCGCCCTCCCCGCGGAGGCCGCGGGCGTCCACCGCGTACATGCTGACGTTCGCGCGGTTGGCCTCGCTGATCGCGGAGCGGAAGAGCTCGTCGAGCGTCCCCGGCACCGTGAGGCCCATCGAGAAATAGAGGACGGTCTTGCGGCCGGGCAGGCGCTCCTGGGCCTTGAACAGGGCGAGCAGCGGGTAGAGCGACCACTCGCCCTCCTGCTGGCGCTGGAGGCTGTCCGCCATCTGCAGCGCCA
>WNFM01071818.1_pt1 | contig 13300 bp, 13 predicted proteins | sample 5400271 | NCBI WGS metagenome assembly WNFM01 (sample SAMN13153352, study PRJNA577476) | soil metagenome | isolation source: 60 cm saprolite on Douglas fir-dominated hillslope | place: USA:California | collected 2013-09-17 | reverse complement strand
TGCCGCAGGCGGCGACGAGCGGACCGAGGACGAGCGATACCTTGTCGGCCACGCCGCCCGTCGAGTGCTTGTCGATGCGCGGCGTAGCCCAGCCGTCGAAGCTGAGGCGCTGGCCCGACGCGAGCATGGCGTCGGTGAGGGCCGCGAGCTCCGTCCGCTCGAGGCCCTTCAGATACGACGCCATCAGCAGCGCCGCCATCTGATAGTCGGGGATGCGACCGGCGGTGTATTCCGCCACGATGGCCGACCACTCTTCGGGCGTGAGTTTACCGCCGTCGCGCTTGCGCTCGATCAGGGGTACAACGATCATTCAGCCCCCACCTCCAACCCGGAGTTGTCCATGCGTCACCTCGCCCCGCTCATGGCGCTCGCGCTCGCGGCCGCTGCTTCGCCGCTCGCCGCCCAGAACGCCGCCGAGCACATCAAGCTGGGCGACAGCGCCACGACCGCGCTGCAACCGGCGGTGGCGCTGCAGCATTTTCAGGCGGCCCTGGCTCGCGACTCGATGAGCTACGAGGCCAATTGGAAGGCCGCGCGGGCGATCGCCGACATCGCCAAGCAGATCGAGGGCAACGCCGACTCACTCAAGAAGCGCCGCGACAGCCTCTACACCGTCGGTCGGAGCTTCGCCGAACGGGCGATCCGCGCCGACTCGATGGGCGCGGACGGCCATTACGCCCTCGCCATGGTGCTCGGCCGGCTGTCGCGCACCAAGGGCAGTAAGGAGCGCGTGCGCTACGCCAAGCTGATCTTCGATGAGGCCACTCGTGCCGTCACCCTGAACCCCAACCACGACGGTGCCCACCACGTGCTCGGTGCCTGGAATGCAGAGGTGAAGCGTCTCTCCGGAATTCAGCGCTTCTTCGCCAAAGCGCTCTTCGGCGGCGGCTTCATGAGCGTGGCCAATTGGGACGACGCCGTGCATCATCTCGAGCGGGCGGTCGCCCTGAACCCGGAGCACATCTATCATCGCCTCGAGTTGGCCGAGGTGTACGTCGACGTCGGGCAGTATACCAAGGCGCGCGAGCAGCTCACCATCATCCCGACCCTACCGATCCGCGACGTGCTCGACGCGCAGTACAAGGAAGACGCCGCCGCGCTGCTCGCCGACATCAAGAACGAGAAGGACGCGACCTAACGTCGCCGCATTAGTCGCTCGATAGCGTCGGTCGTGCGCGGCGCGCCGGCTGAGAGCCACTCGCCCCCGGTCGCGGTGACGAGGACATCGTCCTCGATGCGCACGCCGAGATTCTCCCCCACCAGGTAGATCCCCGGCTCGAGGGTGATCACCGAGCCCGGCTCGAACGGCCGCCCGAACCCGACATCGTGCACGTCCATCCCGATGGGATGCCCGAGGCCGTGGTTGAAGATGTCCCCGTCGTCGCATGTCTTGTCCCCGCAGAGCTTCCCGGAGTGCTCTCGCATGTAACGGCGGGCGATCGCGTCGAGCTGTCGCATCGTCATCCCCGGGCGCACCGAATCGAAGGCCGCCTGCTGCGCCCCGAGCACCAAATCGTAAATGGCTTTCTGGCGCGGCGTGAACTTCCCGTTCACCGGGAATGTGCGCGTCACGTCCGCGGTATACTGGCCCCATTCAGCCGCCGCATCGATGACGACGAGGTCCCCGTCCTGGGTGCGGCGGCGGTTCACGTCGTAATGGAGCGTCGTGGAGTTCGGTCCGCTGCCCACGATGGACGGGTACCCCAGCCGATCGGCGCCGTTGCGGCGGAACCCGTCTTCGAGCACCGCTTCCAGCTCGTACTCGTACATCCCGGGGCGAGCCGCCTGCATCGCCGCGATGTGCCCGGCGACGCTGATGTTCACCGCCATCCGAAGCCGCGCGATCTCGTCGGCGTCCTTCACCACGCGCATCGAATCCGCCAGCGCGTTCAGGTTGCGGACATCGGAGCCCCCGAACGTCAGGTCCAGGATGCGCCGGTCGTCGCGGGTCTTCTCGTCGAGTGGGATGTAGATCGGTCCGCCGTTCCGGAAGCGGGCGATCGCGAGGCGCCGCTCGAGGGAGTCGATCGGGAGGACGGTTGCGATCCCGGAGAGCCGGGCCGCGGTGCTGTCGGGTCCGAGCCGCAGGCCGGTCCAGCGCTCCTGGCTCGGTTCGCGGGGCGGCAGGAACAGCACCGTCTGGAGCGAGTCGGGTCCGCCGATGGTCATCAGCAGCCAGGCGTCTTGCGTCTCGAGCTCGGTGAAGTAGAAGAAGGTGTTCCACTGCCGGAAGTCGTTGTCCTGGACGTAGTCCTTTTCGAGATCGCGCTCGCGCGCCGCCGGAATGAGGACGGCGCCGTGGCCGATGCGCCGCATCAGGGCACGGCGGCGGGCGGCCGTCGCCGCGGTATCGGGCGCGCGGCCCATGCCGGGCAGCGCGGGGACGACGTCGTAGCGGCCGATCGGTCCCGCGGCGGCCGGCGTTTGCGCTCCGATCGCAGCGAGCGGCGCGAACGAAAGAACGGCGGCGGCGATGGCGAGTGGAAACGTGCGCATGGTGACCGAAGCTACCGCGCGGCGGCCACCCGAGCAACTTGACGCTATATTTGAGCCCATGACCATCTCCTCGGCCCTGACCAACGCGGAAGGTGAGCGGCTCGCGGCGCGCATCGCCGAGCTCGAGCACGAACGCAAACACCTTCTGGCCGTCATCGAGATCCTCAAGGAGGTGTCGGGGTCGCTCCACTTCATCGACATCCTGCAGGCGATCGCGCGCAAGCTGGGTGAGGCGTTCGGGCTCGACCGCTGCTCGATCTTTCTGGGCGAGAAAGGCGGGAAGTCGGTACGGCTCGTCGCCTCGTACGAAGATCCGACGATCCGCAACTACGTCGTGGACCTGGAGCGCTATCCAGAGCTGAAGCGCGCGATGCAGAGCGGCGAGACGGTCTTCATCCCCGACGCGGCGAACGATCCCAGCCTGAAGCACGTGAAGGGGGAGATGATCAGCCGCCGCGTGAAGTCGATCACGGTCGTGCCGATCACGTGGCGGTCGGTCGCTATCGGCGCGATTTTCCTGCGCACCTTCCGGGACGGCCCCACGTTCTCCGACGCGGACGTGCGGTTCGTGCAGGTCGTCGCGTCGCTGACCGCTCAGGCGCTGCGGAACGCTCACCGCTTCGAGCGCGTCTCCCAACGTCAGCAGGAAACCGGCGACCAGTTGCACCGCATGGAGCTGGAACGGGTCGCGCTGCTCGCCTTCCTGCGCCGCCTGCTGGACACCTTCGGCCAGCGCGAAGGCGCCTGGGGCGAAGCGCTGCTCCCCAAGGCGAGCGCCGAAGAGATCGATCGCTTGGTCGGGGTCGCGATGGCGGTCATCCAGGAAGAAGCCAAGGGGCGGTGAAAGGCGCGGCGGCACGGGCCGCCGAGCTGCGGCGGATCCTCGAGCGGGCGAATCGCGCCTACTACCTCCTCGACAAGCCCGAGATCTCGGACGCCGAGTACGATCGGTTGTTCCGCGAGCTCCAAGAACTCGAGGCCAAACACCCCGAGCTGCACACCCCCGACTCTCCCACGCTGCGCATCGGCGCCGAGCCTGCCGCCGCCTTCCACAAGCACCGCCATCTCGTCCCGATGCTCTCCCTCGCCAACGCCTTCACGGAGGCGGAGCTGGCCGAATGGGAGGAGCGCAACGCACGGCTCGTCCCCGAGGTGAAAGCCGCGGGCTACACGCTGGAGGTGAAGATCGATGGTGCGGCGGTCAGTCTCACGTACGAGGCAGGATTGCTCGTGACCGGCGCCACGCGCGGCAACGGCGTCATCGGGGAGGACGTCACCCCCAACCTCCGTACCGTGCTGGACCTCCCGCTGCGGCTGCAGGGCAAGGGTTGGCCCAAGAAGATGGAAGTGCGGGGCGAGGTCTACCTCTCGAAGAGCCAGTTCGAGCGCCTCAACCGCGAGCGCGAGAAGGCGGGCGAACCCCTGTTCGCCAACCCCCGGAACGCGGCCGCGGGCGCGTTACGCCAGCTCGATCCCAAGATCACGCGCGGCGCCCGGCCAGAAGATGCCTTTCACCACGCAGCACGACCTGCTCGAGCAGCTGGGGAAGTGGGGTTTCCCCGTCGAGCCGAACCATAGCCTCGTGCCGGGTCTCGAACGGGCACACCAGGAGATCGCGAAGCTCGAGCAGCTGATCCCCAGTCTCGACTATGGGGCGGACGGCGTCGTGGTGAAGGTGGACAAGCTGAGCCTGCACGTCGAGCTCGGCACGCGCGGCGGGCAGCGCGAGCCGCGCTGGGCGATCGCCCGCAAGTTCGCTCCCGAGGTGCAGATCACGCGGCTGCTCGACATTCGCATCAACGTGGGACGCACCGGGGCGCTCAACCCCTACGCCGTCCTCGAACCCGTCGAGATCGGCGGCGTGACCGTCTCGACCGCTACCCTGCACAATGCCGAGCTCGTCGAGGCGAAGGACATCCGGATCGGCGACTGGGTCGAGGTGACCCGCGCGGGTGAGGTCATCCCCCAGGTCCTCGGGCCCGTGCGCGACCGGCGCACCGGCGAGGAGAAGAAGTTCCGCATGCCGGAGAAGTGCCCGAGCTGCGGGTCGAAGGTCGAGCACCCGCAGGACGAAGTCATGACGTACTGCCCCAACGTGTCGTGTCCGGCCCGCGTGAAAGAGGGGATCGTACACTTCGCGTCTCGCGGCGCGATGGACATCCGCGGCCTCGGCTACGAGCGTGTCGGCGCGCTGCTCGACGCCAAGTTGATCGCCGACGTGGCGGACCTGTACGAGATCACGACGATGCAGCTGCTCACCCTGGACGGCTTCGCCGAAAAGTCGGCCCAGCAGCTGGTGGACGCGATCCAGGCGTCCAAGGCGCAGCCCCTATCGGTCTTACTGTTCGCGCTCGGGATTCGTCACGTGGGCGCCCAGGGCGCGAAACTGCTCGCCCGCCACTTCGGGACCATGAAGGCGCTGGCCAAGGCGCCCGCCGAGGCGATCAACGAGATCCGCGGCATCGGTCCCGCCATCGCCGAGGCCGTGGCGGGGTTCTTCGCCGAGCCGCGGAATCGCAAGTTGATCGAGCGTCTGGAGAAACTCGGCCTCACCACGAAGGAACCAGTGGCGGCCACGAGCGGCGGCCCGCTCGCGGGGCAGACCTACGTGATCACCGGTACGCTCCCGACGCTGTCCCGCCCGAAAGCGAAAGAGCTGATCGAAGCCGCCGGCGGGCACGTGACCGACAGTGTGTCCACGAAGACGACCGCGCTGGTCGTCGGTGCCGACGCGGGGTCGAAGGCGGAAAAGGCGAAGGCACTCGGCATCGAGCAGATCGACGAGGCAGAACTCTTGCGCCGCACACGCTCCAAAGCCTAAGTTGGCCTCCCATATGCTACCTCCGGTTGTTCGCCAGCTCCACGCCAGTCTGATGAGCCGAGCCCCCGATCAGGCCATCGCCATCCTGCAGGAGGCGGGGTATGCCGCCGGCGAAGGCCTGTACCGAGCCTTCGCGGCCGCCAATAACCCGACGGACCTCGATGCCGGCCTGCTGGCCGAGACCCTCGCCGACTTCTTCACGAGCGGCGGCTGGGGCACCGTGACCATGAGTCCGGTGGGGACGGGGGCGCTCGCCCTGGACTCGAGCGACTGGGTGGAAGCCGAGCCCAGGACGGCGCAGACGCCGATGTGCTTCTTCTCAGCCGGCATGCTCGCCGATTTCCTGGGCCGGCTCTCGGACGAGCCGGTGTCGGTGATGGAAGTCGAGTGCCGCAGCCGCGGCGATGCCCGTTGCCGCTTCTTGTCGGCGACGCCGGAGGTCCTGCAGCGCGTGTACGAGGGAATGACGGAGGGACGGACCTACGAGGAGGCGCTCAGCGGCGAGCCACGCTGACGCCGTCGAGCCGCACGGACGGGGACCAGCGCGACCCCAGCCAGCGGCCGTCGCTCCCGAACCCCCCGATGCGTTTGAGCACGTCGTAAACGTTGCCGGCCACCGCGGCATCTTTCACGCGACCGGTGATCTCCCCGCGTTGCACGCGGTAGGCGAGGCCCACCGGATGGCTGAACCCTCCGCCGATCACGTTGCCCTGCCCCACCCCGATCAGATCGTCGACGATCAGGCCGTCTTGGATGTCGGCGATGAGGCCCCCGCCAAGTAGGGGCGCAGCATGCTGCGCCCCTACATCAACGGGTCCCCCGCCCACAATGAGATTCGTGTACCGGATCTGCGGCTTCCCGAAGATCCCGCGCCGGCCGTGGCCGGTGCTGCGCGACTTCGCCCGCGTGGCAGTCTCGAGGTCGTACACGAAGCCACGCACCACACCGCGCTCCACCAACGCCGCTCGCGCCGACGGGACGCATTCATCGTCGAGGGGACGTGACGCCGGCCCGTTCGCCGCGAGCGGGTCGTCCGTGATCGAGAGGCGCGCGTCAAAGACCTGTTCCCCCACTTTGCCCGCGAGGGGCGAGCTGCCTTGCAGCACCGTTTTGCCCGAGAGCGCCTGTTCCGCGCCCTCCGGCGGTGATACGATCGTGAGGGCCGGTTCGAGCCGCGTTTCAATCGACCGCACCAGCGCTTCGAGATCCCCCTCGGTCGGGAGGTCGCCGCCTACGTATTGATCGTAGATCATGAGCACATCGTCGGCGGCGATGCGGATCACCTCCGCCGTCACACCGACACCCGTCGCCGCGTAGCCCCCGCGCGCGCCGGCGCTGTTCCCCACCGCGGTCTCTCCCACCTCCCGCTCGATCGCGACGTTGACCTGGCATCCCTCACGGGCGAGCCGCTCGACCAGACCTCGGCCGATCGCGATCAACTCGGCGAGCGCCGCGTTCGCGGCGCGGTCGAAAAACGTCGGCACCTGCGGGAGTGGGGACGTGGGGGGAAAGACCAGGTCGAGATCCTCCCCCAGCTCCGCCGACGCGCGGGCGCGCGTGACGAGCGCCTCGACGTCGGGCGCCGCGGCGGTCGTTCCAGCCACGCCCATGCGACCGCCCGTGACGACGCGGACGTTCACCCCGGCCTCCTCGGTAACCCCCGCGGTCTTGAGTCGGCCCGACTCGAAGGCAATCGAGGTGCGCTCTTCCCGCCGCCACAGCGCGTCCGCCCCGTCCGTTCGGGATCGGGCGGCGCTCAAGAGCCGGTCGATCACACGTCGCCCCCGACCAGGATCTCTTCAATCCGGACGTGGGGCGCGCCCTCGGTAACGGGCAGCGGGAACTGCCCGCCCTTGCCGCACCCGCCGCCCATCTGGTTCCAGGTAAAATCGCCCGCGATGTGGTCGATGCGGTCGAGGGTCTGGAACAGGTTGCCCGCGAGCACGACGTCCTTGACCAGCTCGGCGATCTGGCCGTCGCGGATCATGTGGCCCCAGGCGGCCGTGAACGAGAAGTTCTCGAGCATCGTCTGGCCGCCGAACGCCCCGCACGCGTACACGCCAAGCTTCACGTCCTTGATCAGGTCCGCGAGCGTAGCCCCCGTCCGGCCCGGCGCGATGTAGGTGTTGGTCATCCGCACGATGGGCGCATGCCGGAACGAGATCGCCCGGGCGTTCCCGGTGGGCCGCTCGCCCAGCGCGGCGGCGGTCTCGCGGGAATGCAGCCGGCCGACCAGCATGCCGTCCTTGATGAGCGGCGTATCCTGGGTCGGCGTGCCCTCGTCGTCGAAGGGGAGCGTGCCCCGCAGGCCCTTCGCGGCTCCGTTGTCGCCCACGTTCAAGACCGGCTTCCCGAAGCGCCGACCGAGCGTCATCATCGCGCGGGCCTGCGGATTCTCGTACACGAAATCCGCCTCCGAGAGATGACCGAAGGCCTCGTGGATGAAGACGCCGGCGAGCTCGTTGTCCAGGATCACCGGGTAGGCGCCGCCCTGCACGCGCGGCGCGTCGAGCAGCTCCACCGCCCGCTGACCGACGACGCGAAAGCGTTCCTCGAGTCCGTGGACGCTGCGCCATCCCCTCCGCAGGCCGATCGACTCGAGTCCCTTCTCGATCGTGCCGTTCCGACGGGCGATCGCCGTGCCCGAGACGGTGACCTCAGGGCGCAGCTGGGTGAGAGCCGTCCCGTCGGAATTCACGTACCAGACTTCGCTCACTTCGTCACGGTAGATTGCCTGCGTGTCCACCACGGCGTCCGACACGCTGAGCATGGCGCCGTTGTAGGCCTCGATCAGCTGCTTCTTTTCGGCGAGCGAGATGCCGCGGACATCGCCATCCAGATCGAGCGCCGCGTCGGCCACCTGGGGCGTGGTCTCGGCGAGCCGGATCGGGCGCTCGAGCCGGACGGCGCGTGACAGCTCGTGGGCCCGCCCCACCATCGCCGGGAGGGCATCGAGCGACGTGAACGAGGCGATACCCCAGCCGCAGCCGTGATTCAGGACGCGAACGAACCCGCCCTGGTCTTCGCTGACCGTAGCGGTCTCGAGCCGCCGCCCGCGGAAGGTGACGGCGGAGCTCCAGGTGCGTTCGACGCGGATTTCGGTGTAGTCGGCGCGGGAGGCCTTGAGGGCGGCCGCCAGGCGATCCTTCAAGGCCCGGGTTCTCTCAGCTTTTCGGCGTAGTCGGGCCGCACCACGATCTCGCCGCCGATGATGACCTCACGGTCCCAGGGGAGGATGATGAAGTTCTCGTTCTCGAGGGCGTAGAAGTCGGGCTTGTAACTGCCCGTCTTGAACGACACCGCCGTCTTGACCGCCGCCGGCTTCAGCTCGCGGACGGCGGCGAGGGCCAGCTTCATGGTGCTGCCGGATTCGCATGTCTCGTCCACGATCAGCACGCGCTTCCCGGTCACGAGGCGCGGCGGGCCGGCAATCACGGCCGGCGCGGCGCCCGGCGCGTTGCGCGTGATGGCGATGGACGCGAAGTCGCGCTGCAGGATGCTGGCTACGACGGCGCCGGGAATCACGCCCGCCTTCGCGATCCCGATCACGACTTCGGGGTCGTACTCACGGAAGATCTTGAGCGCCAGTCCCCGGCACAGCTCGCCGAAAAACGGCCAGTCCACCTCGAGGACGCCGCGCGGCGACTTGCGGCCGGCGCGGGCACCGAAGCTCGGTTTGGGTGGGACGGAGGGCATCGTGCGGGAAGCTACATTGCGAACGTCCGACGCCGCAAGCTATTTTCGCCCCATGGGTTTCTGGCGCCGTCTGTTCAGCGGCACGTCCCCGGACGACCTCAGCCCGCAGCGCCTCGACTACCTGAATGAGGCGCTCGCGCTCGAGCGGCAGGGAGACTACGACGCGGCGCTCACGTCGTACCGCCTGGCATTGCGCGACCACCCCAACGACGCGCGCATCCTGCAGAACATGGCGATCGCGTTCACCAAGACGCGACGCTACGACGAAGCCATCCGCCACTATCGCCGGGCGCTGGAGCTCGACACCGGGCTCGCCGGCGCGCACTACGGGCTCGCGTTCCTGCTGCTCAAGCGCGGCGACCCCGACGGCGCGACGCAACACCTCAAGGCGTTCCTCGCCAATCCGCCCAAAGGACCCGACGGTCAGAAGTGGGTCGCGCACGCCACGGAAGCGCTGCGCGATCTCGGTGCGGGCCTGACGCCGACGCCCTCTGCAGACGGGGGCGGCGCCTGAGGGCGGTCGTTTTCCTGCTCGCGTTGGGGGCGGCGACGGCCTGCGGACATCTGGGCACCGATCTCAATCAGGTCGTCGCGCTCGAGATCGTCCTCCCCGATAGCGGGCGGCTCGAGGTCGGCGACACGCTGCACCCGAGCGCCCGCGCCCTGAACGGCCGCGGCGATTCGGTGGCCGCCCAGGTGTACTGGACCTCGCTCGACACCGCGATCGTGTCGGTCGTGGACAGCGGGACTGGCGTGACCTTCGCGAAGGCCGCGGGGACGGGGCGGCTGCAGGCACGCTTCGGCGGGTTGCGGTCCAACCCGGAGAACCTGCTCGTCTTCGTCCGGCTCGACTCGGCCGCCGCGGCGGGGCCGATCCGAGACACGATGATCGTGTCCACGCCGGATACGCTCTCCGATTCGTTGATGGTGAAAGCCTGGGCGGGAACGAGCGGCGCGACCGCCCGCGCGGTGGTGTATACGATGGCCATCTATCCAGCGGCCGACTCGACCGTCAAATTACTCCCCACGACGCCCGTGCAGACGGACGCGAACGGGCTCGCGTTCAAGCGGGTACGGTTCGAACCGGGGCCGCTCCCGGATTCGGTCGTCGTCACGGCCGCCGTCCGGCGCCCCAATGGCACCGACGTGCCGGGCAGTCCGGTGCGCTTTGTCGTGGAGTTCCAGCCATGAGTAGATCATGAATAAGGGAACACTCAACCAACTGTTCTTCACGACGGTGGACCGGCACGCCGATCTGCCGTTCGCGTTCCGCTCGAAGGTCGCGGGCATGTGGGTCCCGATCACGCACCGCGAAGCCTCCCAGCGGGTGCAGGCGATCTCGCTGGGCCTGCGGGAGCTGGGCGTACAGCCGGGGGACCGCGTGGGCATCGTTTCGGAAAACCGGCCGGAGTGGGCCCTGACCGACTACGCCTGCCTCGCCGCCCGCGCCGCCGACGTCCCCATCTATCCCACGCTCACGCCCAAACAGACCGAATACATCCTGCACGACTCCGAGTCGGTCGTGGTGTGCTGCTCGACCGACGCGCAGGTCGCGAAGGTGCTCGAGGTGCGGAGCGGGCTGCCGGGCTTGAAGCAGGTGATCGCGTTCGACGCCTCCGTGCGGCGGGAGGGCGTGCTGACCCTGGCGGAGGTCGAAGCCAAGGGCCGCGCGGCGATCGGCAAGTATCCGGACTGGAAGCGCGAGGCGCTGGCGGTGCCGCCCGATGACCTGGCGACGCTGATCTACACGTCGGGGACGACGGGGGACCCGAAGGGCGTGATGCTGTCGCACCACAACATTTGGTCCAATGTGCAGGCGGTGCTGCAGATCATCCCCGTGGGCCAGGGGGACTCCTGCCTCTCCATGCTGCCGCTGTCGCACAGCTACGAGCGGATGGTGGATTACACGCTGTTCCAGGCGGGGGTGCTGATCAACTACGCCGAGTCGTTCGACACGGTGGCCGCGAACCTCCAGGAAGTGAAGCCCACGGTCGTGCTGTCGGTGCCGCGGCTCTACGAGAAAGTGTATGCGCGGGTGCTCGAGAACGCGCTGTCGGGCAGCGCGAAGCGCGCGATCTTCTTCTGGGCAAAGCGGGCCGGCGACGAGTGGGCAACGCACACCCTGGCCCGTCTCAGGGTCCCCGGCGGCCTGTCATTCAAGAAGAAGATCGCCGACAAGCTCGTCTTTTCGAAACTGCAGGCGCGGACCGGCGGCCAGATCCGGTTCTTCGTCTCGGGTGCCGCCCCGCTCTCGGCCGACATCGCGAAGTTCTTCTTCTCCGCGGGGCTGCCTGTGATCGAAGGCTACGGGCTCACCGAGTCGTCTCCCGTGCTGACCCTCAATCCCCTGGAGCGGATCAAGCTCGGCACCGTGGGAAAGCCGATCCCGGGCGTGGAGCTGAAGATCGCGTCGGACGGGGAGATCTTTGCGCGCGGCCCGAACATCATGAAGGGCTATTACAAGCTCCCGGACGCGACGCGCGAGACCGTGGACGCCGAGGGGTGGCTGCATACGGGCGACATCGGCGAGATCGACTCGGACGGCTATCTGAAGATCACCGACCGGAAGAAGGAGCTGCTCAAGACGGCGGGGGGCAAGTACATCGCGCCGCAGCCGATCGAAGCGATGGTGAAGCGAAACAAGTTCGTCGTCAACGCCGTCCTCTACGGCGATCGCCGCAAGTATCCGATCGTGCTCATCGTCCCGAACTACGACAATCTCGAACGCTGGGCCAAGGAGCGGAACCTGAGCTACGGATCGCGCGCCCAGCTCCTCGCGCTCCCCGACGTGCACGCCAAGATCGAGCGCGAAGTGATGGGATCGCTGCACGACCTGGCGAAGTTCGAGATGCCGAAGAAGGTCGTGCTGATCGAGAATGACTTCACGATCGAGGCGGGCGAGCTGACGCCCACCCTCAAGGTGAAGCGCCGCGTGGTCGAGAAGCGCTACAAGGACCTCATCGACCGCGCCTACGCTGCCGACGACGCCATCGCCGCGGCGATCGAAGGATGACCGGCCTCTCCTACGACGAAGCGGTTCACACCTACATCGGCGCCACATTGCTCACCGTGGCCGGGCTGGGCGCGCTGTTCGTGGACCGCCCGGGGAGCCCGGCCTGGCGCCAGCACGTGTGGCTCGGGTTCGCCCTGTTTCTCGGCTGGATCGTGATGGGCTCGAACGAATCGTGGACGCCACCCGCGAACGGCAACGTGTGGTGGACGCCCATCGTGCATCTGCTGTCGCCCAACGCCGCCCCCAGGTCGTGGTGGGCGGCGCTCAGCGCGCCGCACACGTTGCAGCACAAGATCTCGGCGTTGTGCATCGTCGTGCCGGCGCTGACCGAATGGTTCATCCGGCGCCGCCCGGATCATCCGGCGACCCCGTACCTGCGCTGGGTCGCGCCCGTCGCGCTCGCGGCGGTCGCCGTGATCTTCGTGATCCACCGGCCCAACCATCGGGGGCACGAGCACATGATGGCGATGGACCCGGCAGCCATGCGGTCGGAGCAGTATCAGCACTGGGTGTTCGCGGCGGCGTTCCTCGGCGCGTCCGTCACCTCGACCCTGGCGCGCCTCCCGGCCACCGCCGCCCGCATCCCGCCCCGCGTGTGGTATGCGTTTATGGCACTCGGCGGGATCGTGTTTGTGACTTTCCGGGTCTAGCGGCTACTTCTTTTCGCCGACCCACAACCCCTTCGCCGCCGCCAGCTGCTGCAGTCCGATGGGCAGCTCGGGCTTTTCGTGCAACGCGACAAGGCGCCGGCCCCGAAGCAGGATGCGGTGCGCCTCGACGAGCCACGGCGACGTGGCGAGGTCGGCGCCCACGACGACGCCCCGCGCGATCGACTGGCGCAGCGGGATGACGCTCCCTGTGCGCAGCAGCGACAGCACGGGCAGCTCTGCGACGTCAGGCGGAGGGTTGACGCCGACGAAATGGATTCCGGCCATCAATCCGGCGAGCCCCACGGCGTGACGCGCCGCGTCGCCGACCAGTACGACAAATCCACCGGGTCCGGAGAGCTCGAGCAGGGCTTGCAGGTCAGCGGGAGCGGGGACGGGGGACGGGGGAGGGGTTGACCCGGAGCGCACCCGTCCCCCCTCCCCCGTCCCCTGTCCCGTGAAGTCGACAATCCCGTTCGTGATCAGGAATTCTTTGCGGCACACCGAGCACCCGATGACGCCGTATCGCACCATCCGGCCCACCATCTCACCCGTCGAGAGCACCATCGCGTCTTCGCGGTGCGGCTCGGGGCAGCGCAGCATCTCGGTCAGTTCGATGTGCATGCG
>WNFM01226870.1_pt14 | contig 13301 bp, 20 predicted proteins | sample 5400271 | NCBI WGS metagenome assembly WNFM01 (sample SAMN13153352, study PRJNA577476) | soil metagenome | isolation source: 60 cm saprolite on Douglas fir-dominated hillslope | place: USA:California | collected 2013-09-17 | reverse complement strand
GCGCGGCGGCCTGCTGGCGGAGCAACGCCTGCTGCTGGGCGAGGCGCGCGCGGGCTTGCGCCGCGAGGACCGCCTGCTGGCGCGCCTCCTGCGCCTTCAAGGCGGCGACCTGAGACTGGATCGACGAGAGCAGCGTGCGCCGGCGCGCGAGCATCGATCCGATCTGCCGCCGCTGCGAGTCGAGTTGGCTGACGGCGACCGCGCGGCGTTCCTCCGTTGCGCGCGTGCGGCGCTCCGTCTCGGCGTAGCGGTGGCGCGCGGCCGTCGTTTCGACAGCAAGGCGGTGGTCGGACGCTGAGATCGCCTGCGCGGCGTCGAGTCTACCGATCAGGTCGGAGACGGTCGAACTGCCGAGGAGGATCGAGATCGTCGTCGGCTCGTCCGAGCTTTCGTAGAGCGCGACCAGCCGTGCGCGGACGCGTGCGATCGCGATCCGCTCTTGCTGCTTCGCCACGCGTAACCGCGCACGGTCCTGCACGAGCTGCCGTTTCGTCTTGTCGAGCTCGTATTGCGCGCCGTGCCACGCTTCGACGGTCCGCCCGAACTGGAGATCGAGTGCGTTGACCTCCTGCAGCACGGCTTGCGCCTGCGCGGCCCTCGCCTTCAGCTGCTCTTTGGGCGAAGCGGCTAACGGTTCGCCGACGAGCACAGTGGCAACGAGTACCACCGCGGCGCACGCGACTATTCCCTTCGGGGCACGCATCGAAGACATCGCCCTTCGTTCCGGCGGTGGCGAGTCCTCCGGCGCTTTACACGATTCTTCGGTTGCGACTAGGTGTTCGCGTTGCGCGAGGCTTCAACCGCGCGCGTGATCTCGTTTTCCGAATGTCCCGCACGCACCATCGACTCGATCATTGTCACGTAGTGCCCACGCTCGTGCTCGTCGCGGTGGACTCGATCGGCGAGTGCTCCGGAAACGGTCTGGACGAGGTCGACGCGGCTAAACGGCTTCAGCACGTGAGCGACCGCGCCTGCAGCGACTGCGCGCTCGACGAAGTCCCCTCTGCTGTGCCCGGTCAGGGCAACGACGGGAACGTCACGTTCGTCGAGGATCCGACGTGTCGCTTCGACGCCGTCGACAAGTGGCAGGTTCAGGTCGATCAGTACGAGGTCAGGCTTGTGCTCGCGTGCGAGGTCGACGGCTTCAATGCCGTCGCGCGCGTCCGGAACAACTTCGAAGCCTGCGTCCTCGAGCATGAGACGCAGGTCGGCGCGGACGATCGGATTGTCGTCGACGGTGAGAATGCGGGCTGTCGTAGGGGCTGGCAAATGGAACCTCCTTGTTTGGACGCAAACAGCTTTGGAGCAAAAAAAGACCCCAAGCATGTGCCAGGGGTCCACAGAGACCATCGGTTACGCGGCTTCGTGCAACCAGATTCGAAGGTAGCAGCCGCTGCGGTGGTGGCGCCGACCGCCGCGTGCGGTTCGCGGCTCGGGTTAGTTAACGGTGAAGACGTCGGTGTCCGACGATGCGAGATACGACCCGTCGGTCGCGTAAAGCGCGAAGTGGACCAGGTAATCGGTGGGCGTCGGCTTCGGGAAGTGCACGGTGACCACTTTCGTGTCGACCGACGCCGTCGTCGTGTACTTCGCCGCGACGACCTCTGATTCCGATGCGCGCACTCCGGAGACTGCGTCAACGAGGCCCCAACGCAGCGTCAGGTGCTCGCCGGGCTTGCCGCCCTCGGTGACCTTCACCGTCGCGACGACCGACGCGCCGTCGACCGTCGCGGAGGCGTGCTGAACCTTCGTGACGAGGTTGCCACCGGCGGACGTCCCGGTAGTACCGCTGGAGCTCTTGCTCCCGCCGCCGCAACCCGAGGCGCTGAGGACGAGAGCGATGGCACATATCGGAACAAATCTCACGGCCACACACTAGCCGCGAACGCACAGATCAAGGGTCCGTAAGTACTCCGTAAGCGTCCGCCTTTTTGCCCGGTTGAGAACCGGTCGAGCGGAGACCTGGAGGGGATGCAACCAATGAAGGAGAACCCCATGCGCAAGCGCAAGATCGACCTGCGTCGGCTCGTGCCGCTCGCGGTCATGATCGTGGCCTGCGGGGTGGCAGGCAGCGTGGCGTTCGCGCGTTCCGCCGCGACGCCCCAGAACACGGCCGTCCCGCAGATCAGCGGGATCGCGAAGGAAGGCGAGACGCTCACCGCCTCGAACGGCACGTGGAGCAATACGCCGACCTCGTACGCCTACCAGTGGCGCCGGTGTGCGTCCGATGGCACGGCGTGCGGAGATATCACCGGCGCGACGAAGCAGACCTACGCGGTCGTGACGGCTGACATCGGTCACACGCTGCGTGTCGTCGTCACCGCGTCGAACGCGGACGGCAAGGCATCCGCGACCTCCGAGGCGACGGACGTCGTCGACTCGAAGTCCGGTCCCGTCAATTCCGTGAAGCCGGCAGTCACCGGCACTGCGACGGTTGGCCAGGAGCTGAGGGTCTCGACCGGCACGTGGGCCCCGAAGCCCAGCTCCTACGGGTACCAGTGGCAGCGCTGCTCGTCCACGGGCACTGCCTGCCTGAACGTCGCGGGTGAGACCTCGTCGGTGTACGGCGTTCGCTCAGTCGACGTCGACCATCGCATGCGCGTTTTGGTCACCGCTCACACCTCGACCGGCCGCTCGACCGTCACGTCGAGCGCGTCGAGCGTCGTTCAAGACAACACGACGACGACAACGACCACCAACTCGACCACCACGACCGTTCAGGGCAACAAGGCCCCGACGATCGTGTTCATCTCGCTCAAGCGGTCCGGCGTTCGCGTCTTCGCCCGTTTCCGCATCTGCGATGACGGCCTCGGCCGCATCACGGTGATCGAGCGTGACAACAAGGCGAAGGCTCTTGCCTACCAGCGCCGGTTCCGCATCACGCGCACTGCGTCCTGCGGCACCTATACGCGCAACTGGATCCCGGCAGCGCGGTTCCGCGCTACCGGCCGTTACGTCGTGACGCTGCGCGCAGTCGACACGTCGAACGCGCTCAGCCGGATCGTGAGCCGCTCGCTCGTCAAGCGCTAGCGGTCCAGTTCATCGAGGAGCGTGTCGACGCGGCGCTTGATCTCGTCGCATATGACACGCACCTCGGCGAGCGGCAGCCCCATCGGGTCGGGCAAGTGCCAGTTCTCGTTGCGCTTGCCCGGCACGACGGGGCACACGCCGTCGCATGCTGCAACCACGACGTCAGCCCAGCCCATCAGCTCCTCGTCGAGTTGACGCGGGATGTGGTCGGAAGCGTCGATCCCGAGCTCGTCCACGACAGCGACTGCTTCGGGATGAACCTCGCGCCCGGGCGCCGCACCCGCAGAGCGTGCTTCGTGCACTCCACCGGCGGCTTCACGGAACAGGCGCTCCGCGATCACGGAGCGACCCTGGTTCCCGACGCAGACGAAGAGGACATGCGTCACGTTTTGACGGCCTTGACGATCGCGCCGTGCATCCCGTCCGCGACCTCGTGAGTGAACGCGACGCTGACGTCGTCGAAACCCGCCGCGCGCAAGCCATCCGTGTATTCCGACGTCGAGAGCGCGCCCGCGATGCAGCCGACGTAGCTGCCGCGCTCTGCCCGTTGCTCCGGCTCCAGCCGGTCCTCAGCGACGACGTCGCTGATCCCGATCCGACCACCGAGCCGCAGCACGCGGCCGATCTCGCGCAGCACCGACGGCTTGTCGGTCGAGAGGTTGATCACACAGTTCGAGATTACGACGTCGACAGTCGCGTCGGGGAGGGGGATCTCCTCGATCAGGCCCTGCAGGAAGGTGACGTTGGTGATGCCCGCCTCGTCCGCGTTGCGCCGCGCGAGCTCGAGCATCTCCTCGGTCATGTCGAGGCCGTACGCGTGGCCGGTCGGGCCAACACGCTTTGCGGAGAGGATCACATCGATCCCGCCGCCGGACCCAAGGTCGAGAACGGTCTCGCCGGCGCGCAGCTCCGCTACTGCCGTCGGGTTGCCGCAGCCGAGTGAGGCGAGCACCGCGGCATCCGGGAGCTCTGCGCGCTGCGCGATGTCGTACAGGGCCGAGCCGAACTCGCCGTCGGAGCAGCAGCCTCCGTCGGCGCAACCGCAGCCCGCGCCGGTCGCGGCCTCGGCGTACTTCTGACGCACCTCTTCGCGCAGGTCGTTCGTGGTTGCCATCAGCAGCACGCCTCCTTCAGGTCGGCGACCGCGGCCAGCTTCGACACCGCGTCGCGCTTGAGCGAGTAATAGGCCCACTTGCCCCGCTGCTCGCGCTCGAGCAGGCCGGCGTCGTGGAGCTTCTTCAGGTGGTGGGAGACCGTCGGCTGGGCGAGACCCAGCCCGTCGGTCAAATCGCAGCCGCAGACCTCGCCGCCGGCGGTCGCGAGCATATTGACGATGCGAACGCGCGCCGGATCACCGAGCGCACGGAACAGCGCCGCCGTCCCCTCGGCTTCCTCATCGGACAGCGTGGGGGCGGCGAGCGGCGCGCAACACGCGATGGGCTCGGCGATCGACATCAGATGCGCGGCCCGAGCTGTGCAGCCTTGAACAGGGCGGCGTCACGCAGTGCCTGGGCGCGGCAAAGGTTGTCGCACGCAGTCTTGACCTGCTTGTTCCCGAACATTGGTGCTCCCTTCGTATCGACAGATGTCAATGTATCGACAACCATCGATACGTGTCAAGTCTTCATGCAAGGTTCCGGGGGCCGGGGCGTCTCAGGCTTGTAACCACCCCTTCAAGGAGCTCCCATGAAACGTCTCGTCCTCTTCCTGATCGTCGCCGCCGCGCTGCTCGCGCCATCGGCGGCCTTCGCGAGCGGCGTCGTGCTGAAGGTTCAGCGCGCCACGCACCTCGTTGCAGTCACGAACGGCAAGACGAAGGTCAATCTCGTCCACACCGCAGCCAAGTTGCGCGTCGGCCAGCGCGTCACGGTCAGCGGCCGCACGCTTCGCAACGGGACGCTTGCCGCGTCTTCGATTCGCGTCGTCGGGCGGGCGCACACGGTTCACTTCCGAGGCCTGCTGCTCAAGAAGAACGGTACGCAGTTCGTCGTCTCGGCCGGCGGAGCAGTCGTCGCCGTGCATCGCGGCGCGCGCACGACGGCGTCTGCGAGCGACTCAGGCCCGCAGCCTGGTGCGACCGTCGACATCACTGCGACCGTGGGAACGGACGACGAGCTCGACTCGGAAAGCGTCACCACCGTCTCGGCCGATGCTCCTGGCGGATCGATCGAAGGGAAGCTGACGATCGGCACGGGTAAGGTCACGGTCGTCTCCGAGCACATGGCGCTTGTCCTCACAGTCCCCTCGACCGTCGATCTGACGAAGTTCGCGAACCGGGACGAGGTGCTCGCGCAGTTCACCCAGGGCGCCGACGGCACGCTGACGCTCACCTCCCTCTCGGGTGACGACAACGCGCAGCAGGCGGATGACAACAGCGGCGACGACAACGGCGACAACGGCGGCGACCAGGGCGGCGGCGGTAACGGCGGCAGCGGCGACGAAGGGGACTAGCCGAATCCGGGCGTCTGCTCAGCTCGTAGAAACCGATGTGAGCCCCCTTCTCTTCAAACGACTCTCGGATGAGAGCCTCGGCAGCCGCCTCGCCTCTGGCGAGGCGGCTGCGTTCGACGAGCTGTACCGGCGGTACAGCAACCGCCTGGCGGCGTACGGGTCGCACCTTCTCGGTGATGCCGCTTCGGGGGACGACGTCGCGCAGGCGACGATGCTCAAAGCGTATGCCGCGCTGCGGGCGGGACGATTGCCCGAGCGGATGAAGCCGTGGCTGTTCCGGATTGCACACAACACTGCGATCGATCTTGTCGTCCGTCGGCGCGAGCTTCCGTCGGACGAGCTTCCCGAGCCGCCCTCCATCGACCGTGAGCCGTTCTCGGGCGTGCTGGTCGAGGCGCTGGCCACGCTTCCCGACCGGCAGCGACGCGTATACGTCCTTCGAGAGGTGCACGGGCTCCGCATCGACGAGACGGCCGCAGAGCTTGGGCTCACGGCCGGACAGGTCGAGCAGTCGCTGTTCGCGGCGCGCAACCGGCTGGCCGAGCAGCTCGTATTCGGTGACCGGCTGAACTGCGTCACGGTGCAGCGGCTCGCCGCCGGCCCGTTGGATGCGTCGGAGCGGCGCGCGCTGAAGACGCATCTGCGCGCCTGCCGCGAGTGCCGGCAGACCCTCGGCCTGCGCGGCCGTGCGCTTTCGGTCTTTCCAAGCGCATCGGGCCTCGAGTGGCTGCGCGGTCTGGGGGCTGGCCTGCTCGGCGGCGGCGCTCCCGCCGCTGCAAAGGTGGGAGCGCTCGTCGCCACCGCCACGGTCGCGGCCGGAGGATCGGTCGCGGTCGAACAGGCAGCGCACCGGCACGCTCGGCACGCGACGCTGCACCTGGCCGGTCGTGCGACCGTTGCTCGTCGCGCCACGCGCGCTGTGCCGCAAGCTTCGGTGGCCGTTCCGGTCGTCGCCCGCCCGGCAGCGGTGGTGCGCCGCCGGGTGACGAGCTCGCGCGACGACGGACGCAGCGGCTCGAACGAGACGGACGCGACGAGCGGCTCCGGAGACTCGAGCTCGAAGCGCGGGGACTCGGTTGACGGCGGCTCGACCGACTCGCATTCCGGCGAATCGAAGCCGGCCGGAAGCGACTCGGGCGACGGCGACTCGGGCGCGGCCCGGACGTTCGCGGGGAGCAGCCGCACGGACAGCGGGGGCGACAGCTCGCACGGCAGCTCCGACACGGCCGAGACGTCGACGAACGAATCGCAGACCACGAGCGACGGGTCGTCGTCAGGCGAGGGATCCAGCTCTCATGACGGCTCGGGCGACTCGAGCTCAGGCTCCGGCGATCACTCTGGGGACTCGGCCACCACCCCCGCGACGACCACGACCGTGCCCGTTGCGCCGCCGCCACTCCCCGCCGTGACCGTCCCTGCCGGCGACTAACGTTTCGTCCGGAGGGAGATTATGAGAGTTCGCACGCCTGTTCAATCACTCGCGGCGCTTGTCGGCGTCGTGTTCCTGCTCGTCGGCATCCTCGGTTTCGTGCCGGGGATCACGACGCACTACGGCGAACTGAGCTTCGCCGGCCACGGCTCGGGCGCCAAGCTGCTCGGCGTCTTCCAGGTGTCGATCCTGCACAACATCGTCCACCTGCTCTTCGGCGTCGTCGGCCTCGTGCTGGCGAAGACCGCGGATGGCGCGCGGACGTTCCTGGTCGGCAGCGGTGCGGTCTACCTCGTGCTGTGGGTCGTCGGACTGATCGGCGCGGGCGACTGGATCCCGGTGAACACGGCCGACAGCTGGCTGCACTTCGCGCTCGGCGTCGGGATGATCGTTCTCGGCGTCGTCGCGTCGCGGGGCACGGTCCGCGTGGCGGCCGTCGCCTAGCCGACGAGCTGTTCGGCACGGTTGTTCCGCACGGCGAGCATCTCGGCCAGGATCTCGAGCGCGATCTCGGACGGCGTTTCACCGCCGAGGTCGAGCCCGACCGGGCCGCGGACCTGGTCGAGCAGGTCGCCGAGGTGCGCGCGGCGCTTCTCCTGCGCGCGGCGCGAACCGAGCGCGCCGACATAGAACGCACCGCCTTCGACTGCCCGCTTCAGCGCGGGCAGGTCGAGGCGCTCTTCGTGGACGAGCGAGACGAGCGCGGTGTCGGCGTCGACGTCGACGTCTTCGGGCCACGCCACGAGCAGCTCGTCGGCGCTCGGCACCCGCTCGCGCGTGGCGAGCCCTGCGCGCGGGTCGACGACGACGGTGTGCCAGCCGAGCGGCTTCGCGAGCGCGCAGAGTGCCTCGGCGATGTCGCCGGCGCCAACCGCGACGAGCCGCGGGGGCGGCGTGACCGCTTCGGCGAACACCTCGCCGCGCAGCTCTGTGCGCGTCGGGGTGTCGTCGTGCCAGCGCTCGCCCGCCTGGTCGCCACTAACGACGACGTAGCTCGTGCCGCGCTCGATCGGCGGCGTGCCCGCGAACGGCTCGACGAAGACGTCGATCTCGCCGCCGCACGGCAGCCCGACGCTCCAGGCCTCGTCGTCGGCGATGCCGTACGTGATGACCTCGGCTGGGCTCCCTGCGAGCACCGACTTCGCGCGTTCGGCAACGTCCGCCTCCACGCAGCCGCCGGAGACGGATCCGAAGAGACGCCCGGACGCGGTGACCGCGAGCTTCGAGCCGAGCGGGCGCGGTGCGCTGCGGCGCGTCGCGACGACCGTGGCGAGCGCGACCTGTTCGCCTTCGGCAAGCCACTCCTCTGCCTTTGCCAGGACCTCGTCCATCTACCCTCATGCTAGATGGACGCGCTAGACGACCTACTCGGGCGGGTGGATGCCGGCGAGCTCGGCGATCCGCTGCCCGTCCTCGCCTACATCGCCGGGCAAGCGGTGGAGATCGCCGACGAGGACCTGAATGGCGGCCGCCGGCGCGCGCTGCTGCTCGTCGCGGCGGGCGGCGACCCCCACCGTGACCTCGATGTCGACGACCGCGCCGTGAAGGCGCTCGCGACTGATCTCTACACCGACGAGCGCCGAGACCAGCTCGGTCGCAGCATCGACACGCTCGTCCTGCGCGTGCGCGAACTGCCGGTCGCGCGCGAGGCTGCGCTCTTCTTGGCTGCCGACGTCGACCTCGCCTGGCGCCTGTTCACGCTGTCGCTGCTCGCGGAGGAGCTCGCGGAATGACGCCGGCCGTGGAAGCAGCGAAGCGCGCGGGCATCGCCTTCGAGCTCCACGAGTACGACGGCGTGGAGGTGGGGGATGGTGACTACGCGACGGCGGTGGCGGAGGCGCTCGAGCGGCCGCCGGCGCAGCTCTACAAGACGCTCGTCGCCAAGGTCGACGGCGAGCTCGCGGTGTTCATCATTCCGGCCGACCAGCAGCTCGACCTTCGCGCCGTCGGCAAGCGCGCGGAGCTCGCGCCGAAGGCGGAAGCCGAGCGCGCGACGGGCTACGTCGTCGGCGGGATCAGCCCGCTCGGCCAGCGCAAGCGGCTGCCAGCGACGATCGATGCCTCGGTCTACGAGTGGGAGACGATCCTCGTCAGCGCGGGGCGGCGCGGGCTGCAGATCGAGCTGGCGCCGTCGGACCTGATCGCGCTGACCGGCGCGAAGCTCGGCGAGCTCACGCGCCAGTAACAAGCCTCTATGTGCCCCACCAGAAGCTCGCGGCGACCACGACGTAGAATCCCACGAGCACGGTGCCTTCCTGCCACGTCGACTCACCGTCGTCGACGATCAGCGCGACGAGGACGCCGGAGATGACCAGGACGAGCGCGAGCAGCACCGGGAAGACGAGCGTCAGGTGCGGCGCGAAGAAGAGCGACGCGAACACGAGCACGGGTGTCAGCGCGAGCGCGACCTGAAGCGCCGAGTTGAGGATCACGGAGATCGCGAAGTCGGCCTGGTTGCGTATCGCAAGCTGCACCCCGACCACGTTCTCGACGGCGTTGCCGGCGATCGCGACGATCACGAGACCAGCGAACTCCTGGCTCATGTGGAGCGTGTGGATTGCCGGCGTCAGCGCACTGACGAACCAGTCCGACGTCACCGCAGCGAGCACGCCGGCCAGGCCGAGCACCACCGCGGTGGTCAGTGGCGACCAGCGTGCGGGTGCGTGCTCCTCCTCGCCGGTCGACTGGAGGAACGTCGGAATCGTGACGACGAAGACCACCAGCAGCACGCCGGCACAGATCAGCGAGAGCGCTTCCGAATGAGCGGCCGCGGGCGTGTGGAATTTCTCGGCGAGTGAGGGCAGCGCCATCGTCGCCGCGGCAAGCACGAGCAGGGTCGAGATGAACTGCGCGCGGCTCGAGCTGAAGCGCTGCACGCCGTTTCGCAGGCCGCCCGCGAGGAAGGCGATCCCGAGTACGAGGATGCTGTTGGCGAGGATCGAGCCGACGAGCGCCGCCTGGACGACGGTCACGAGGCCCTTGTTCAAGGCGAAGAGCGCGATGAAGAGCTCCGGCAGATTGCCGAGCGCAGACTGGACGACACCGGCCGCGCCCGAGCCGAGGCGGGAGCCGAGTTGCTCGGTCGCGTTACCGACGAGCCGCGCCAGGGCCGCCAGGGCGACCGCCGTGACGACGAACGTCGTCACGGCACCGAGCGCGAAGTGGCAGACGGCGGCCGCCGCGGCGAGCGCGAGCGTCACCCCGAGCTCGATGCGTTCGCGGCGCGTCACCTACACGACGCTAACAACCCCTACTCGAATGGGGGTAATGGTCTGTCGCGATGTTGCCGAGACTGATCTTGTGCGCATTCTCGTCCTGCTCTCCGTCGTGCTCGTCACGGGCGTGGTCTCGTCGACCGCGGCGGCGTCCGAGCTCATCGATCGCAACGCCACCGGCGTCAAACTCGCCGTGAACGCGAAGGGCGAGGCCCTGGTCACGTATCGCGCAGCGGGGAAGCTCAAGCACGTGCTCGCGTCCGCGGCTGTGAATGCGATTGCGCCGACGCAGGCCCGCAAGCAGGTCGAGTTCAAGCTCGACTACGCAGGCGGCTGGGGGCAGTACCGCAAGGAGTACTGGAAGACCTTCGGCGCCAAGTGCGGCGCCTACGAGGGCCCCGCTCTCGCGTGGAACGTGACAGCGTGCACGGCGCCTGACGGCTCCTACTGGGCGTTGCAATCCTGGCAGCGGATGCTCCCGAACTACGGCGTCGCGCCGAACGCCACCTCGTCGGTGTGGGAGCTGCGCCTCTCGCACTGGACGGGCGACTTGCCGGTGCTGTCGATCTCGACCGACTGGGCGTGGCATCAGTGGGATCACCTGTACGGCACGTTCATCTACGGCGACAGCCCTGTGTTCGGCTTCAAGTCGAAATCGAGCGGTGAGCCGCTCGACACGTTCGGCCGCAACATCTATGTCGATACGTTCGACTCGACCTACGGCGCCGGCTGGAAGCGTGAGAACAGCTTTCTGACGCACACAGGCACCGGGGCGTTCTGTTACAGCTTCAACCCGCACGGCAATCGTCCCGCCGGTAAGGGAACGAAGTACCGCGCGACCGTCGAAGGGCCTGGCGTCACGCCCGACGTGATGTGGCAGGGCACTTCCCCGGGAACGTACGACCGCACCGCCGACGGCGTCGCGAACGACGCGATCACGCAGCTCGGCGACAAGCAGTGCCGCGCTAACTAGCTCTATCGCTAGTGTCGCCCCCGTGGAAGATCTGGGGGCCGAGCAGCGGGCGCTCTTCCGGCGGTGGCCCGCTGGCGTGTCGGTGGTCGTCGCCGAGGTCGACGAGCGGCGCGCGGCGCTGACCGTCTCCTCGCTCGTGTCGCTGTCGCTCGAGCCGCCGCTCGTCGGGATCTCGATCGCCCAGCAGGCCTCGCTGCACGAGCTGCTGCGCGGTGCGGACGAATGGACCGCCTCGATCCTCTCCGGCGACCAGGAGCATCTCGCACAGCACTTCGCGCGCAGCGTGCCGCCGATCGCGCTCTGGAACGGGATCGACGTCCGCGAGGACGACCCGCGCCTGCTCGTCGGCGCCGCGGGGTGGCTCGTCGCGCGCACCGTCGACGAGCATCGGACGGGCGACCACACGTTCTTCGTCGCCGAGGTGCTCTCGGTCGAAGAGGGCACCGCAGCGGATTCGCTCACCTACGTCCACCGCTCGTACAAACGCGTTTGATCGCCGCAGTCGTCTTCGACCTCGACGGCGTGATCGTCGACTCCGAGCAGGTGTGGGACGAGGTGCGCGAGCAGTACGTCCGCGAGGTCGGAGGGACGTACATCGAGTCAGCGACACGCGACATGATGGGGATGAGCTCCGTCGAGTGGTCGCGCTACATGGCGGAGACGCTCGGTGTTCCCCGCACGCCGGAGGAGGTCAACGCGGCGATCGTCGAGCGCATGCTCGAGCGCTACGGCGAGGCGCCGCCGCTGATCCCCGGTGCGGTTGAGGCGGTGCCAAACGCTGGCCGCTCGCGGTCGCATCGTCGTCGAATCCGGAGCTGATCGAGGTGGTGCTGGACGCGGCGGGTTTGCACGACGTGATCCGCGTCGTCGTGTCGTCGCAGGAGGTCGCGCGCGGGAAGCCCGCTCCCGACGTCTACGTGGAAGCGGCACGTCGGCTCGACGTCGATCCGCACGCGTGCGCCGCGGTCGAGGACTCGCACAACGGCATTCGCTCGGCCAAGACCGCGGGCATGCGCGTGATCGCGATCCCGAACCCGCACTTCCCGCCGGCCGCCGAGGCGATCGCAGATGCGGATGTCGTGCTGCGCTCGATCGGTGAGCTGACCCCTGAGGTGATCGAGGGCTAGACAGTCCGAGCGGCGTGCGATGACGAGTAGACGTCCTTGCGCGCGATCTTGCCGCCGACGATCGGGAAGACGTCGATGCCGTCCCACTCGCGCGTCACGCCGTCGGCCGTCGTCTGCGCTGTCCACTCGCTGACGACGAAGTCGTCACCGACGCGCATCGTCCGGCCGGTGAACCGAAGCGTCGGGTTACGCTCGAAGATGCCGCCGATGTGCGCGCGCACCGCCTCCGCGCCCTCGACACGGTCACCGGCAGTCCAGTTCTGGAAGACGATGTCGTCGGCGTGCATCGACGCGATCGTGTCGAGGTCCTGGCGGTTCCAGGCGTCGTTGTAGGTGTCGATCAGCTTGCGATTGTCCATCACGCAGCCCTCCCAAGTAGAACGCAGCCGTTGTGGCCCCCGAGGCCCATCGCATTCGAGAGCGCGACGTCGACCCTTGCCTCCCGCGCTTCGTTCGGGACGTAGTCGAGGTCGCACTCAGGGTCAGGCTCGCGGTAGTTGATCGTCGGCGGCAGCTTTCCCTCGTGCAGTGCGAGCACGCACATGATCGCTTCGATCGCGCCCGCGGCTCCGAACGTGTGGCCCGTCATCGATTTGGTGGACGACACGGCGAGATCGTAGGCGTGCGCGCCGAAGACGTCCTTGATCGCCTTCGTCTCCGCTGCGTCCCCGAGCGGGGTGGAGGTGCCGTGCGCGTTGATGTAGCCCACCCGCGTGCGCTCGACGCCGGCGCGGTCGAGCGCGCTCGCCATCATCGCCGCGACGCCCGTCGCTTCGGGCTCGGGCTGCGCCATGTTGTGCGCGTCGTTCGAGGCGCCGTAGCCGAGCACCTCGGCGTAGATCCGCGCGCCGCGCTTCTCCGCGAGGTCCCAGTCCTCGAGCAGCAGCGCGCCCGAGCCCTCGGACATCACGAAGCCCGCGCGCGTCGCGTCGAAGGGGCGTGAGGCGTGCGGCGGGTACTCGTCTTCGACGGCGAGGCCGCGCATCGCGGTGAACCCCGCGAGGATCAACGGGACGATGCACGACTCCGTGCCGCCCGCGAGGACAGCGTCCGCGGCGCCGCGCTTGATCATCTCC